>Ga0070731_10000223_pt1 | contig 95477 bp, 106 predicted proteins | sample Coa_R1_2_FD_66448 | JGI IMG/M metagenome (GOLD analysis project Ga0070731, IMG submission 66448) | Surface soil microbial communities from Centralia Pennsylvania, which are recovering from an underground coalmine fire - Coalmine... | ecosystem: Environmental > Terrestrial > Soil > Unclassified... | reverse complement strand
TGGCAGGCGCACGCCGACTGGAAGTTTGACCACGCGGCGCTCGCCGGGAGCTCGTACCTGAGGCTGCCGGCTGTGCTGCGCTTTTTCACCGGCAACATCGGCTTCCACCACGTGCACCACCTGAGCGTCGGGATCCCGAACTACAACCTGCAAGCCGCCCATGAGGGGAACGACCGTCTGCAGACCGTTCCGGAGCTCACGGTGCGGCAGGGGCTTCACGCCACCAAGCTGAAGCTGTGGGACGAACGGCGCCGCAGGCTGGTCACCTTCCGCGAGGCGCGGACCGAGTCCACCTAGCGAATCGGTGACGCCCAGTTCGCTCGGTAGGCCGCGTACGCGGTGATCGCCTCGTAGTCGTGGCGCGGGCGGCCGGGAAAACGGCGTTCGCAGAACGCCTTCCAGTCGAGCGGCACCGACGCATCGTCGGCGGCGGGCGGCGGAGCTGGTGCGGATGCGGGTGCGGAGGCCATTGACCTCCTCCTCTCGGACGATCGTGCAGGAATTCGGAGTTGCGCGGCGCTCACTCAACATAGCTCGGGGTTTCGGGCGCAGGAGTTTCGGCTACGTTGAACTGAGCGTCCCCGTGTCCTGACTCCCACACGAGCCCGCCGTTTGTTTGTTTCGGAGGAGTGAGAAGAGGGAGCCATAGTGCGTACTGCGATCGTCTCCACCTATCCGCCGCGCGCGTGCGGGATCGGCACGTTCGCCGCCGATCTGCGAGCCACACTGGCGCGAGTCGACGGCGTCGAAAGCGCGGACCTCGTCGCGGTTTTGAACGAGCCGTCGAGCCCGCAGCGGCGGGGAGTGCTCGCCACGATCGCGCAGGCCGTCCGCGGCGACTACGTGAGAACCGCCAGGATGCTGGGGCGGCTCGACATCGACGTCGTCCTGCTCCAGCACGAGTACGGCATCTTCGGCGGCCGCGACGGCGAGTACGTGCTGTCGTTCGCACGCGAGCTAGCGCAACCGCTCGTCGTGACGCTGCACACGGTGCTCTCGGAGCCGAGGCCACATCAGGCGGAAGTGCTCGGCGAGTTGTGCGCGGAGGCGGAGCTCGTGATCGTGATGACGGACACCGCCGCGGAGCTGCTCGTCGCCTCGGGGGCGTGCCCAGACGAGAAGGTTCGCGTCGTCCCGCATGGAGCGCCGGCCAGGCTCACCGCCCGCGCGGCGGCCGAATCCACCTCTCGTCGAACCGCCGAAGCGTTTCGGCTCTCGACATTCGGGTTGATCTCGCCCGGCAAGGGTCTGGAGGTGGCGATCGAGGCGCTGCCCATGATCGTGGAGCGGCATCCGGAGGTCGTCTACACCATCGCCGGGCGGACGCATCCGGACATCGCGCACCGGGAGGGCGAGCGCTATCGGTTGATGCTCGAGCGCCGTGTGCTCGAGCTCGACCTCGGCGAGCACGTCGAGTTCGACGACCGCTTCCTCTCGCTCGACGAGCTCTCGGATCTGCTCGCGGCGACCGACGTGTTCGTCACGCCGTACCGCGGCCGTGAGCAGATCTCTTCGGGTGCGCTCACGTTCGCGATCGCCGCCGGTTGCGGCGTCGTCTCGACGCCGTACTGGTACGCGCAGGACATGCTCGGGACCGGCGCCGGTCGCCTCGTTCCCTTCGACGACTCGCCCGCGCTTGCCGATGCGGTCTGCGACTACATCGAGCAGCCGGAGTTACTCGCGGCGGCTCGTGCGGAGGCGCGAAGCATCGGTTCGTCGCTCGCGTGGCCGTCGGTCGCCGAGGCGACTGCGTCGGTGCTCGGCGAGGCGCTTGCTCTCGCGCCGCGGCGACGGCCGCCGGGGGTCGCGGAACTTCACCTGGCCAGCCTTCGCAGCGACCATCTGCTCACGCTCGTCGACGACGTCGGGATCGTGCAGCATGCCCACGGGATCATCCCCAACCGTGACAGCGGCTACTGCGTCGACGACGTTGCTCGCCTTGCGGTCGTGTCCCTCGCCTTCGCCCGCCGCGGCGACGAGCAGATGTGGACGTCGATCCTCTATCGCTCTCTCGCCTTCCTCCACGCGGCCACCGGCGAGACGGGGATGCGCAACTTCATGAGCTACGACCGGCGCTGGCTCGACGAGCCGCATGTCGGCGACCACGTCGGGCGGTCGGTGTGGGCGCTCGGCGAGATCCTCGCCACGGCCTGGGTTCCCGCACTCGTCGTTCCCGCGCGCGACCTGCTCGCACAGCAGGTCGAGGCACTCGCGGGAGAGGTCTCGCCACGCACAGCCGCCTATGCGGTGCTGGGACTCTCCCGCCTCGACGCCGACCGCCTCGAGCCGCACGCGCGTCTGCTCTTGGAGCGCCTGGTGGAGCAACTCGCCGACGCGTACGAGCGGACCCAGACAGCGGACTGGTGCTGGTTCGAGGACGAGCTCGTCTACGACAACGCGCGGCTCTCGCAGGCGCTGATCAACGGCGGGGATGCGCTCGGGCGCGACGATGTCGTCGAGCGCGGTCTCGAGTCGCTTCGCTGGCTCGGCGACGAGTCCGGGCTCGATGACTCCTTCCTCTGCCTCGCCGGGCACCGAGGACGGCGGCGCGGCGAGGCCGTGCACGGGAGCGGCGACGAGCAGCCGCTCGACGCGGCGGCCATCGTCGAGGCCGAGCTTGCCGCGTATGCCGTAACGCGCGACCCCGAGCACGGTCGCCGGGCGATCGGCGCCTTCGGGTGGTTCCTGGGACGCAACCGCCTACAGCGACCGCTCTACGACTTCGCCACCGGCGGCTGCAGCGACGGCCTCGGCAGCGAGACGCTCAACGAGAACGAGGGAGCCGAGTCGACGCTCGCCCTCCATCGCGCCGCCCTCCTGCTCGACGAGGCCGGCATCCGAGCCGGCGCCGGCGCACGGACGCTCGAACCGGCAGCGGCGTGAGCGTCGCCGAGCTCTTCTTCCGTCATCCGGACAATCCGCTTCTGACGGCGGAGGATTGGCCGTATCCGGCCAACGCGGTGTTCAATCCGGCTGCCGCGAGGGTTGGCGACGAGACCGTTCTGCTCGCCCGCGTCGAGGACCGTCGAGGGATCTCGCACCTCAGCGTCGCCCGCTCACCGAACGGCGTCGGTGACTGGACGATCGATCCTGTCCCGTTGCTCGCACCCGACGGCTCCGTCGACGAGCAGTGGGGCTTCGAGGACGCGCGCGTCGTCTGGGTCGACGAGCTGCGTCGTTGGATGATCACCTGCACCGCCTACGGCCCGGCGGGACCGGCCGTCTACCTCGCGGCGACCGAGGACTTCGCGTCCGTCGAGCGCTACGGGATCGTGCGGCATCCGGAAGATAAGAACGCCGCCCTGTTCCCGGACCGAATCGACGGACGCTGGGTGCTACTGCATCGGCCCAAGACACAGTTCGGCGGCGGCCAGGGCGAGATCGCACTTTCCCGCTCCGACGACCTGATCAACTGGAGCACCCGCGAGACGGTGCTCGGCCCGCGCGAGGGCGCGTGGTGGGACTCGCTACGGATCGGCCTCGGGCCGCCGCCGCTGCGCACCGAGCACGGCTGGCTGCTCGTCTATCACGGCGTGAAGGAAACAGTCGGCGGCGCCATCTACCGGGTCGGCCTGGCACTGCTCGATCTCGACGAGCCGACGCGCGTCTTGCGGCGGCTACCCAGCTGGGTGCTGGCGCCGACGGCGCCGTACGAGCGGACCGGGGACATACCGAACGTCATTTTCCCGTGCGGCCTCGTGCACGACGAGGCCGCCGACGAGCTCCGCCTCTACTACGGCGCTGCGGACACCTCGATCTGCCTCGCCTCCGCGCGATTCAGCGACGTGCTCGACGCTGTGCTTTCTGCGCTGTAGAACGCGGTTTGCCGTGGGCGGTTTGCGGATACTGTGTCTGCAGCGTTCCCGTGTCCCTGCCCTCGCACGAGCCCGCCGTTCGCGTCTCGTGGGGGTAAAACGGAAGGGGACTTCGTGAGAAATCGTCCGCGCAGAGCAGCGCGAGAGGTGCGCGCCACGTGACGCGCGCCTTGCGACTAGCGATCGGAGACACGGTCGTGTACCGCTCCTACGGCGCCGGGCCTATTGCCGCCCGAGAAAGCCGAGTCATCGGCGGCACGCGACAAGAGGTCGTCGTGCTTGCCCTCGCCCGGGGACTGACCGTCGAGCTCCCGCTGCCGCGCGCACGCGAGCTCCTCCGACCGCTGGCCAGCGAGTCCGACCTCGTCCGCGTGCAGAAAGCGCTCCGCACCGACCAACCCCGCGTCGACGGAAGCTGGCTCAAGCGTCAGCGAGCGTCACTCGCAAGCCTGAACGAGGGGGACCCGGTCGGACTCGCGGACATCATTCGCAACAGCACGCGCCGCGCCGCGGCGGATCCGCCGACAAGCCGCGAGCCGAAACAGCCTCAATGGGAACAGGAGATAGCCACAAAAGCCCGCTCGCTGCTCTCGACGGAGATTGCGCTCGTCCGCGACATCGAGCCAGAGGAAGCGAACAGCTGGATCGATCAACAGCTGGATCGACGTCCTTGAGCGATGACCCCCACCGTGCCAAGGGGCTGGCCGCTTCCGCTTCTCTGCGCACGCTCCTACGCACCGGTTCGCGGCGTCCACGTTGAGAAGCGCCAGGCCAAAAAGGCGAAGACGTAGACACGCTTTAGCGGGTAGGGTTGAGGCACACCGCCCTCCCGCCGCCTGCGCTCTAACGGCCCTAGGACGCATCGTTTTCCCGACGCGAGCAGCGTGCTCGGGACGTGCAAGAGGAAGGGCGTTCTCGATGAACTATGCCTTTGAGGCTGTCCATTTCGAACTCGCGAACGGTACGACCGTTGCCGTGGAGAGCAGCGAGTATCGCCGCGTTTACGAAGAGCTATGGAAGCTCTCCAAGAACGCGCCCGGGGCCGTCTCAACGGCCAGGCTTCTGCTCGCCGCGGCCGGCCATCCCAGCGATCCCAGCGTCAAACTCGACGAAGCACAGAGCGCGGCTCTGCGGCGCGCAACGAGCCGTTCCAGACCACGAGCCATCGCGTGATGCGCGAGTGCCCGACCTGCGGGCGCACCATCTACCTCAACCGCGAAGGGCGCTACCGCCGCCACTTCAGCCCGCAGCCGGACGGGAGCGTCCGCCTTTGCCGGAACTCCGGCAGTGCCCCTCCTAGCGAGGCTCCCGACGCGGAGGAAGCGCTGACTCCCGGCCCCACCGGGCGTCTGATGTGGCGGGGGGCTTGCTCGATCCCGGGGGTGATCGCGCCAGGCGTCCCCGCGCGGTAGACGTGGAGAGAGCGCCCCGTTTGGTTCCATAGACTCCGCCGCGTGAGTCATGCGAGCGTCGAGCTCCTCCTTCGGGGCTATCGCGCCTTCGTCGCAGGCGACCTCGCCGCACTCGAGGGGATGCTCGACCCCGATGTCGAGTGGGTTGCCGCCGGCGAGGAAGCGATCCTCGTCAACCGCGATCGCGTCCTCGAGGTGCTCGCGGAGCGGGTCGCGGAGAAGTACCACGTCGTCGTCGACCGGGCGATCGGTCTTCCGGAGCGCGTCGTCGTGAGCATGCGCTTCTCACGCGTCGAAGCCGACCCGACCGACGAGCGCCCGCTGCAGAGTCGGCGTTCGTATCTCCTCGGCCGATGGGCAGGGCTCGTCTTCACGCGCGACGGCCGAGTGGTGCGGGTCGAGGAGTTCCCGCACCTGGAAGCCGCGCTGGAAGCGGCGGGAATCGAGGACGACCACCACTGAGTTCAGTAGGTACAATTTCGATACCTACTACAGTTGGAGCGTGATCTTGTCGTGACCGATCTGCTGCTCGTCCCGCTCGAGGACACCGTCGTATTCCCCGGCATGAACGTCACCCTCACGGTCGACGTCGGCGACGAGGACCGCGTCCTGCTCGTGCCACGGCACGAGAGCGAGTACGCGGCCGTCGGGACCGTCGCCGAGGTCAGCGACCGCGTCCGCCTCCCCGGCGGAGCGCGAGCTGTGTCGCTCGAGGGCATACACCGCGGCGTCATTGGCGCTGCTCACACCGATTCGATGGGTCGGCTCCGGGCCGAGGTCGAGGAGAAGCCCGATGAGAACCCGCCGCCCGTCTCCACGCGCGAGCTCGAGCGCGAGTACCGGGCCGTCGTCGAGGAGATCCTCGACCTGCGCGACGCGGACGACCGCGTTCGCGAGTTCCTCCGCGCGATTACCGAGGCCGGGGCGCTCGCCGACACGTGCGCGTACGCGCCCGACGTGACGTTCGCGCAGCGCGTCGAGCTGCTCGAGACTGTCGATGTCGTCAAGCGGCTGCAGTTCTCCCTCGAGATCCAGCGCGAGCGACTCGCCGAGCTCCAGGTGCGCCGCCGCATCCGCGACGACGTCGAGCAGGGGGCGCAGAAGCAGCAGCGCGAATGGTTCCTCCGCCAGCAGATGAACTCGATCCGCAAGGAGCTCGGCGAGGACGAGGGCTCCGTCGTCGACGAGTACCGGACGAAGATCGAGGAAGCCGGGATGCCCGAGGACGTTCGCGCCCAGGCCGAGCGCGAGCTGCGGCGCCTCGAGACGATGGGCGACGCAAGCGGCGAAGCGTCGATGATCCGCACGTACCTCGACTGGCTCATCGCTGTGCCGTGGTCGAAGCGAAGCGACGAGACGCTCGACCCGAGCGGCGCCCGCGAGATCCTCGACGCCGACCATGCGGGCCTCGACGACGTCAAGGATCGCATCGTCGAGTACCTCGCTGTGCGGAGGCTCCGCCAGGACCGCGGAATCCCGAACGACAAGCGCAGTGGAGCGATCCTCACGCTCATCGGCCCGCCCGGCACCGGCAAGACGTCGATCGGCGAGTCGGTCGCCCGCGCGCTCAACCGCGAGTTCGTGCGGATGTCGCTCGGCGGCATCCGTGACGAGGCCGAGATCCGCGGCCACCGGCGGACGTACATAGGCTCACTGCCGGGCCGGCTCGTCCGTGCCCTGCGCGACGCCGGGACGATGAACCCGGTGATCCTCCTGGACGAGGTGGACAAGGTCGGCGCCGACTGGCGCGGCGACCCGTCGGCGGCGCTCCTCGAGGTGCTCGACCCGGCGCAGAACCACTCGTTCCGCGACCACTACCTCGACGTCGAGCTCGATCTGTCGGACGTCTTCTTCATCGCGACTGCGAACGTCGCCGACACGATCCCCGGCCCGCTCCTCGACCGGATGGAGGTCATCCGCTTCGACGGCTACACGGCGGATGAGAAGACGGCGATCGCGCGCGGGTACCTCTGGCCGCGGCAGATCGAGCGGAACGGACTGAAGGACGACGAGGTCGCGATCGCGGACGACGTGATCCAGACCGTCGTGTCGGAGTACACGCGCGAGGCGGGCGTCCGCCAGCTCGAACGCGAGCTCGGGACGATCCTCCGCAAGACGGCGACGCGGATCGCGTCGAAGCAGGTCGAGGCGCCGGTCACGGTCGACATCGACGTCGTGCGTGACGCGCTCGGCCGGCAGAAGGTGTTCCGGGAAGTCGCGGAGCGCACCGCTGTCCCCGGAGTTGCGACCGGCCTGTCCGTCACGGGGGCCGGCGGCGACGTCCTCTTCATCGAGGCGACCGCGATGGACGGCGGCGACGACCTCGTTCTCACGGGTCAGCTCGGCGACGTGATGAAGGAGTCGGCGCGGATTGCGCTTTCGTACGTCCACTCGCACGCCGACGAGCTCGGCGTCGACGAGAAGGCGTTCGAGAACCGCTCTTTCCACGTCCATGTTCCGGCGGGCGCGATCCCGAAGGACGGGCCGAGCGCCGGTATCACGATGGCGACGGCGCTTGCCTCGCTCCTCTCCGACCGGCCGGTGAAGCACACGGTCGGGATGACCGGCGAGGTCACGCTGCAGGGCCGCGTCCTCCCGATCGGCGGGCTGAAGCAGAAGGTGCTCGCCGCCCACGCGGCCGGGCTGACCGACGTGATCATTCCCGAGCGGAACCGCGCCGACCTCGACGATGTCCCGGCGGACGTGCGCGAGGCGATGTCGTTCCATCCGGTCATGACGCTCGGCGAAGTGCTCGACCTGGCGCTCGAGCCGAAGCAGAACCGGCTCCATGCGGTGTAGGAACTGTCAGCCACTGCCCGAGGAGGTCGCCCGCGCGGTGGATCTCCTCGGGCGACGCTGGGCGCTCGCGATCGTGTGGGCGGCGGCCGAGGCAGGCGCCGTCCGCTTCAACGAGTTCAAGATGACGCTCGAGGGGATCCCTCCGCGGACGCTCGCAGCGCGCCTTGCGGAGCTGGAGGACGCCGGCGTGCTCGAGCGGCACGTCTTCGACACACGCCCGCCGCGAGTCGAGTACCAGCTCACCGAAGCGGGGCGGCGGCTCCGCTACGTCGTCGAAGCGCTCAACGTCTGGGCCGCAAGCGCATAGCCGTTCCCACGACCGGTGGCTGCCACCGGCCTGGCTAGGCCGGGGCGAAGGCGGCGATCTCGCGCTCCCGCGCCAGCCGTTCAAGCGCTTGCGTCTCGATCTGGCGCACCCGCTCGCGGGTCAGGCCCATCTCGCGGCCGATCATCTCGAGCGACATCGGATCGCGGTCGCCCCTCAGCCCGTAACGCAGGTTGAGCACGTGCTGCTCGCGCTCCGGGAGCTTCGCCACGACCTTGCGTAGAAGGATCTCGGTCAGCCCGACGACGACCTCCTCCTCGACGTCGGTCGGGTGCGTCGCGACGACATCTCCGAGCGACGTTTCGTTGTCGGCGCCGAGCGGCTTGTCGAGGCTCGCGACGGTCCGCGCCGCCTTCCGCACGTCGCGCACGTGCTTCAAGGAGAGCTTCGCCGTCTTCGCGACCTCGTCGTCCGTTGGCGCGCGCTCGAGCTTCAGCGTCAGCTCCCGCTCGGCGCGCGCGATCTTCTGCTCGCGCTCGACGATGTGGACGGGAACGCGGATGGTGCGCGACTTGTTCGCGACGCCGCGCTGCACGGCCTGGCGGATCCACCACGTCGCGTATGTCGAAAACTTGTAGCCGCGGCGCCAATCGAACTTCTCGACGGCGCGGATGAGCCCGATGATGCCTTCCTGGATCAGATCGAGTAGGGAAAGCCCGTGCCCCTGGTATTTCTTCGCGATCGAGACGACGAGGCGGAGGTTCGAGTTGATCATCAGTTCCTTCGCACGCCTGTCGCCCCGCTCGATCCTCTTCGCGAGCTCGACCTCCTCCGCCGCGGTGAGGAGCTTGTAGCGGCCCGCCTCGTTGAGGAAGAGCTGCAGCGAGTCGGTCGTCATCGCGGCGACGGTCTCGTTCGAATAGTGCGTCTCCTCCGGATCGGGAAGGGAGCAGTCGTCCGTTAGGTCGATTCCGTGGTCTTCGAGCTGCTGGTACAAGGACTGCGTCTCCTCGTCGTCGATCTCGAGCTCGGTGAGCAGCTGCGTGAAGGCCGAGAGGTTGACGCAACCGTTCTCCTCGCCATACTCCATGAGTGCGCGTAGCTCGTCGTAGGACATGAACTAGCTATTGCCACGCTACGCAGTCCGGTAACGTGCTCGGTGACCCTTTTTGGCCATTTCCGGCGGGCCTTTTACAAAGCCGGGCGGCGGGTACACTCGAAGCGAGTGAGTGGCCCGGACTCCCTCACGGAGTTGGTCTTCCTGATGGTGGTTCTCAAGATCCCCATCGTCTATCTCTGCGGCGTCGTCTACCACGCGATCAGGTCCGAGCCGGAGAAGGGTGAGCCTCATCCGGTGCGCGTCCGCGTCTCGCCCGACGAGCCGCTGCCCGGATTTGACCGGATTCGCCCGCGTTCGCGCCCCCGGCCCCCGCGGCCGCACGGTGGCCCGGCGCGCGCCTATGCCCGCAGTTCGCGTGCCGCGTACGCCCGCGCCGATAGGGTTGGCCGCGGATGAGCTACGACGCCGAGACGAGCATCGTGCGCGACCCCGCCGACCGGACCACCGCAGAGACGGTCGCGGGCTACCTCTCCGCGTTTGCGATCTTCGTCAGCTTCCTCGGGATCTGGTGGCACCCGCTTCGCCTCATCATCCCGTCGCTCCTCATCGCGCTCGTCGCGGCCGGGATGGCGAAGGGGAGGCTTCAGCTCGCGGCAGTGCTGATCGGCGGGGTCTGCCTCTTCCTTGGGCTCGCGCTTGCCGTGGCCACGAGCCACGCGCTCTGGTAGCCCGGCGGCCGCTGCTACAACGGGAGAGCAATGGGACACTCTGAGGTCGACGGCCCGAACTCGGGCTACGCCGCGCTTCTTCTCGAGCAGTATCTGGATAATCCCGGCTCCGTGCCGGAGGAGTGGCGCGACCTTTTCGAGAGCGACCCGTCCGCGGTTCTCGCGACGCAGCCGGGCCTTGCGCGGCTCCTTGAGCTCGCGGGGAACGGCGCTTCCGTCCCGCCCGCGCCCGTCGTCTCGCCGCCTGCTTCCCCTCCCGCTCCTGCTTCGCCGCCGCCCACGCCTGCCGCCGCCCCCGACGAGGAGCTGCTCGGCGGCGTCGCCGCGGCGATGGCCCTCGTCAAGGCGATCCGCACGCACGGACACCTCAACGCGCGGCTCGATCCGCTCGGCGTGGAGCCGCCCGGCGATCCGGCACTCGAGCCGCTCCGGCTGACACCGAAGCTGACGCCCGAGCTGCAGGCACGCATCCCGGCATCGCTTCTCCGCCTCCACGTCGAGGGAGAGACGCTCGCCGACGCGCTGCCGCGGCTCCTTGCGACGTACACGGGGACGATTGCGTACGAGATCGAGCACCTCTCCGATCACGAGGAGCGCGTCTGGCTGCGGCAGGCGATCGAGTCGGGCCGCTACCGCAAGACGCTGACGCGCGACGAGCGCGTCCGGCTCCTCGGGCGGTTGAGCCAGGTCGAGGGGATGGAGCGCTACCTCCGCCGAGCCTTCCTCGGGCAGAAACAGTTCTCCGTCGAAGGCCTCGACGTGATGATCCCGATGCTCGACGAGGCGATCGACCTCGCAGCGGGGGCGGGCGGGCACGAAGTCGTCATCGGAATGGCACACCGCGGCCGCCTCAACGTCCTCGCGCACGTCGTCGGCCGGCCGTACGACGTCGTCCTCCGCGAGTTCGAAGGCGAGCGGACGATCGAAGCGGTCGTCTCGAGCGAAGAGGGCGGCAGCGGAGACGTGAAGTACCACCTCGGAGCGCAGGGCACTCGCTCGACGCCGGCCGGCGACATCACGATCACGCTCGTCTCCAACCCGAGCCATCTGGAGGCCGTCAACCCCGTCGTCGAGGGTCGCACCCGCGCCGAGCAGACCGACCGATCCTCGCGCGCGGGCTACGCCGACCCGAGCGTCGCGCTGCCGATCCTTCTCCACGGTGACGCCGCGTTCGCCGGCCAGGGAGTCGTCGCGGAGACGTTCAACCTCGAGTCGCTCCCTGGCTATTCGACCGGCGGCACGCTCCACCTCATCACGAACAACCAGGTCGGCTTCACGACCGACCCCGCAAGCGGCCGCTCGACGCGCTACTCGAGCGACCTCGCGAAGGGCTTCGACTGCCCGATCATCCATGTCAACGCCGACGATCCGGAGGCCGCTCTCGCAGCGATTCGGCTCGCGCTCGCGTATCGCGTGCGCTTTGGCCATGACGTCGTCGTCGACCTCGTCGGCTACCGCCGGCACGGGCACAACGAGCAAGACGAGGCCGCGTACACGCAACCGCTTCTCGCTGCCGCGATCGCCGAGCATCCGACGGTGCGCGAGCAGTTCGCAGCTGAGCTCGTCGCCGAAGGCGACGTCACCGAGGAGCACGCAGCAGAGCTCGAGCAGACCGTCCTCACCGAGCTGAAGGCCGCGCACGAGGCGTTGAAGGAGACGTTCGGCGCGCCCGAGCCGCCGCCGCGGCCCGACGACACGCACGTCCCCGCCGCGACGGGCGAGCAGGTCGTGACGGCCGTCGCCGCCGACCGGCTTCGCTCGCTCAACGAGGAGCTGCTCCGCGTTCCGGCCGGCTTCTCGCCGCACCCGAAGCTCATGAAGCAGCTCGAGCGGCGCCGTGACACACTCGAGGAGGGCGGCATCGACTGGGGACAGGCGGAGGCGCTTGCGTTCGCGTCGCTGCTCGTCGACGGGATCCCGATGCGGCTGACCGGTCAGGACACCGAGCGCGGCACGTTCTCCCACCGCCACGCCGTCCTCCACGACGTCTCGACCGGCGGTACGTACACGCCGCTCCAGCACCTCGACGACGCGAGCGCGGCGTTCGAGATCTACAACTCGCCGCTTTCGGAGTACGCATGCGTCGGCTTCGAGTACGGCTACTCGGCGGCGGCGCCCGAGGCGCTCGTGCTCTGGGAAGCGCAGTTCGGCGATTTCGTCAACGGCGCCCAGATCGTCATCGATCAGTTCATCTCCGCGGGCCTCTCCAAGTGGCGGGAGTCGACGCGGCTCACCCTCCTGCTGCCCCACGGCTACGAGGGGAACGGCCCGGAGCATTCGAGCGCGCGGCTCGAGCGGTTCCTCCAGCTCGCCGCACAGGAGAACATCCGCATCGCGAACTGCACGACCTCGGCGCAGTACTTCCACCTGCTACGGCGTCAGGCACTCGATGCGACCGCGCGCCCGCTCGTCGTGATGACGCCGAAGGGGTTGCTCCGCTTGAAGCAGGCGGGCGCGACACTCGACGACCTCGCGAGTGGCGAGTTCCACCCGTTGCTCGACGACGCGACGGCCGACCGTGCAGCGGTCGAGCGCCTCGTCCTCTGTCAGGGCAAGGTCTATTACGACATCGAGGGCCATGAGGAGCGCGGTAACAAGTCGGGTGTCGCGATCGCGCGGCTCGAGCAGCTCTATCCGTTTCCCACGGAGCAGGCGAAGGCCCTGATCGCCGGCTACCCGAATCTCCGCGAGCTTGTCTGGGCGCAGGAGGAACCGCAGAACATGGGAGCATGGCGCGCGATTCGCCACCGGCTCGAGGAGGCGAAGCCCAACGGCGTCTCGCTCGTCTACGTCGGCCGGCCGTGGCGCGCAAGCCCGAGCGAGGGCTATCCCACGGCGCACCTGCGCGAGCAGGACCGGATCGTCCGCGCCGCACTTGCTGTTTAGGCGTTACTTCTTCTTGCTGCGCGACTTGACGATCTGCTTCGCGACCTTCGGGCCGTGCTTGCGCGCGAGGGCGAACGCCTGCTGACGCTGCTTCTTCGGTAGGCGACGCCAGATGTCGTACGTGGCTACGGCGAGCGCCCAGGCGCTCGGGCGGAGCTTGAGCTTCTTGGCCATGGATCACATCCTTTCATAAGTGGCGGAGAGGAAAACCCGCTCGATTTGCTTATCATTGGGACCGAGGACGCAAGCCTATGGAGGTTGTTCACCTATGCCGGTAGAGACATCGTCGATGTTCGAGCGCGTCATCCAGGACCACCTCGCGCTCAAGGAGCGCAACGCGCGGCTGGACGGCAAGATGCCGATCGAGGGCTACAAGGACGCGGATCCCTTCGAGAACCATCCGCTCTTCAAGACCGAAGAGCAGGCGCGGATCGAGGAGACGATGGACGGCGTCGATCCCGACTTCAGCGACGAGACCCTCGACGACATCGGCGTCGGCATCTGGCCCGGCCATGAGGCCGCGCCGGCTGAGGAGTTGAACAGCCACCCGCAGCAGCCCGAGCCTGAGGACGCAACCGTCGAGGACGCCTCTCCGGTGGCCGAGGACAGCGGCTTCTGGAACACCGGCGGCGCCCGCGACTTCGACTGGGGCGACTAGTAGCTCGCGAGTGCTTGTGACGCGCCAGGCGCGTCACTAGTCGGCCCACCAGCCTCGCTCGCCATCGACGTCGCCGCGCGGGTCGTCGCCGAGGTTGGGGGCGCCGAAGACGAGGAGCTCGAGACCGTCGGGGCCCGATTCGAAGCCGCGCCACACTCCGGGCGGCACGCGCACCGCATCCCACTCGGCGACCTCGACGATCTCGTCATCGAGCTTCATCCGGCCGCTACCCCGGATGAAGACGTAGACCTCCTCCTGCGTCTCGTGCGAGTGGCCGTACGGGAAGCGGCTGTCTGGCGGGAGGGACTGGTAGCTCAAGGCTCCCTTCTCGAGCTCGAGCGGCTTCGTGGCGGCTCTGAACCCCAGGCCGGCCGGCCCGTCGAAGGCGCGACCGATGTCCTCGAGAGCCTTGATGTTCTTGATCGTGAACGGCACTGCTCACCTCCCAGTAGAGCTGACGCACTGGATTCAACCCGCATTCCCGGGCAAACGCGCCGAACCATGCACTCTGCTCGATCCCTCCGTAGAGGGACGCCCCGGATCGGTTTGGCACCGATGCTTTCCTCCGTGGTAGTGCGGACATCCCACCTGCGGCTGCTTGCGGACGAAGACACCTTCGGCGATGCGACTCTCATCGAGTCGTACCGCCGGCTGGCCGATGTCTTCCACGAAGTCCTCGCCGAGCAGTCGCTCGACGCCCTTCTTGTGCGCGTCGCCGACACCGTCGGTGAGCTGATCCCGCACGACACGCTCACGATCTACGAGGCGGACGAGGCGAACGGGATCCTGAAGCCGGCCCTCGTCTCCCGCGACGAGTACGTCGACGAGATCATGAGCGCGATCGTCAGTTTCACCGAGGGCGAGGGGATCACCGGCTGGGCCGTGAGCCATCGCGAAGCCGTGCTCGCGAATCAAGCGCACAACGATCCTCGCGTCCGCCAGGTGCCGGGCACGCCCGTGGAGCCGGAGTCGCTCATCTGCGTTCCGCTCATCGCGCGCGGCCACGTGAAGGGAGCACTCAACATCTACCGCGACGGCGAGGACGTCGATTTCACCGAGACGGAGTTCGAGCTGGCGAAGCGCTTCGGCGACGCCGCCGCGCTGGCGCTCGACAACGCCGAGATCCGGGCGCGGCTCGAGCATCAGGCGCGCACCGATTCACTCACCGGGCTCCTCAACCACAGCGTCTTCTACGAGCAGCTCCTCCACGCTCTCCAGGAGTCGAGCCGCCTGCACTCTCCGGTCGCGGTGCTCATGCTCGACATCGACGACTTCAAGCACGTGAACGACGTCCATGGTCACGCCGTCGGCGACGAGCTTCTCGGCTTCCTCGCCGAGGTGCTGCGCGCGACGGTCCGGCCCGAGGACACGATCTGCCGCCTCGGCGGCGAAGAGTTCGCGGTCGTGATGGTCGGCTGCGCCGAAGAGAACGCGCTCAACGTCGCCGAGCGGATCAAGCGCCGGCTCGCCGAGTCGGAGTTTCCGGGCGTCGGTCGGCTCGCCGTCTCCCTCGGGCTCGCGCTCGGCCCCGAGCACGCGATGAACCCGCGCGAGCTCGCGGCGTGTGCCGAGGCCGCGATGATGACTGCGAAGGCGCAGGGCAAGAACCGCATCGTCCTCTACTCCGACGCCGAGACCGAGCGTCCCGACGCGCCGACGGCGACCCGCGATGTGCGCTCGATCGCGCATCTCAAAATGCTCCAGAGTCTCAGCGGCAAGCTCAACCGCATCAACGACGTCCGCGAGATCGGGCAGGAGATCGCCGCCGAGCTCCGCTCGCTCATCGACTACCACAACTGTCGCGTCTTCGTGGTCGATGGGACGGAGCTTGTCCCCGTGGCCTTCCTCGGCGGCCTCTCGACAAACGTCAGTTCTCTGTCCCTCGACCTCCTGCGTATCAAGGTCGGCGAGGGGATCACCGGCCGCTGCGCCGACATCGGCGAGTCGATCGTCGTCGGCGACGCTGCGAACGCCGAGTTCGGGCACCAGATCGAAGGGACGCCGGCGATCGAGGAATCTCTCCTTGCCGTCCCTCTCCGGTACGGCTCTCAGGTCGTCGGCGTGATCGTCGTCTCGAAGCTCGGCCTCGACCAGTTCGACGAGGACGAGGTGCGGCTGCTCGAGGTTCTCGCCGGCCACGCAGCCGTTGCGATCGAGAACGCGCGCCTCTTCGAGGCGGCGCGGCGCGAGGCGGAGAGTGCGACTGCGCTCCTCGAGTTCGGACGCGAGCTCGCGACGCTCGTCGAGCGTGACGACATCGTCGCGCGGGTGACGAGCCTCTCCGCGGAGATCCTCGGCTGCACCCAGACATCGTTCTACTTCGAACGGGACGGCCTGCTCCGGCTGGAAGCGGAGACGGGGCATCCGCGGCAGCTGACAGCAGAGCTCGCGACTCGGAACTTCCCCGTCGACGCGCTCCGCCGCAACTCCGATCCCTACATCGCCGAGCCTGCACAGTACGAGCCGGTCATCGGGCCAGGCGGTGTGCCGGGCGGTCGCTACGCGGTGGCGCCGTTCGAGGTCGACGGGAGTGCCGGCTGCATCGTCGCTCTCGTCGAGCGCGAGGACTTCGGCGATCGCGAGCTTCGCCTGCTCGGCGGCGTCGCGCAGCAGGCGAAGCTCGCGATCGCGAATGCCTCGAGCTACGAAGGGCTCGAGCGGACGTTCGTCTCCACAGTCGAAGCGCTCGCGAACGCGCTCGAAGCGAACGACGAGTACACCTCGCGCCACGCGCGCTCGATCAGTGACCTCTCACTCCGGGTCGGCGAGGCGCTCGGTCTCGACGAGCGGACGCTGAAGCAACTCGAGCTCGGAGCGCTCCTCCACGACATCGGCAAGATCGGCATCCCGACGGGCATCCTCTCGAAGCCCGGTCGCCTGACTGCGGCGGAGCGGCGGATCGTCGAGACCCATCCGGAGCTCGGGGAGAGGATCATCGCGCCGATCGACCGGCTCCAGAGCGTGCGCCCGATCGTCCGCCACGCCCACGAGCGCTGGGACGGCGCCGGCTATCCGGACGGGATCTCCGGCGAGGCCATCCCGCTCGAGTCGCGGATCATCTTCGTTTGCGACGCGTACCACTCCATGACGACCGACCGTCCGTACCGGCGCCGCCTCAGCCATCCCGAAGCGCTTCGCCGGATCGCCGAAGGGGCCGGCTCGCAGTTCGACCCGCGGGTCGTAGACGTTGCTCTCGGCGTCCTCGAGCCGCTCTAGAACCTCTAGCCCGCCGCCGCAAGCTCCGGCTCGCCGCCCTCGAGGGCGTGCGCGAGGCGGCGGAACGGCCCGTCCTGCGTGAGAAGCTCGCGCTCGCTGCCGCGCTGCACGACCTGGCCGTTCTCGACGACGAGGATCTCGTCCGCGCGGCGGACGGTCGACAAGCGATGCGCGATGATGATCGACGTCCGGCCGCGCAACAGGCGGTCGAGAGCGAGCTCAATCAGCACCTCGGTCGGGCGGTCGATGTTCGACGTCGCCTCATCGAGGACGAGGATGCGCGGGTCCGCGAGCAGGGCGCGCGCGATCGAGATCAGTTGCCGCTCGCCCGACGAAAGCCCGGCGCCACCTTCGCGGACGGCGTGGTCGAGGCCGCCCGATAGGCGGGCTGCGACGCGATCCACCCCGACGGCTGCGGCCGCAGCGGCGACCTCCTCATCGGTCGCCTCCGGCTTCGCGAAGCGGATGTTCGACGCGATCGTGCCGCTAAAGAGGAACGGATCCTGGAGCACGACGCCGAGCTGGCGGCGGTACGAGCGGAGCTCCACGTCGCGGAGGTCGCGCCCGTCGACGCGCACCGCGCCCTGATCCGGGTCGTAGTGGCGGCCGATGAGCTTTGCGAGCGTCGACTTCCCATGGCCGGACTCGCCGACGAGCGCGAAGCACTGGCCCGGCGCCAGCCGGAACGACACGCCGTGGAGCACCGGCTCCTTGCCGTACGCGAAGACGATCGACTCGAGGTCGAGGTCGCCTTCGATCCTCGGCAGCGGCGGCGCGCCCGGCTTGTCCTGAACCTCGGACTGCTCGTCGAGGATGCTCGAGATCTTGACCATCGCGGCGCTCGCCGACTGGAGCTGCCCGTAGACGTCCGAGAGATCCTGCAGCGGTTGGAAGACGAGCTGAAGAAGGAAGAGCGAGGTTGTCAGCGTCCCGATCGTCAGCGTGCCGCCGAGGAAGAGGTGCGAGCCGAAGTAGAGGACGCTCGCCATCGCGATCACGCCGAAGAACTCGATCGACGGGAAGAAGACCGAGAAGATCTTCTGGACGTACGTCGCCTGTTCCTTGTTCGCGTCGTTGAGGTCGTCGAACTCCTTCTGGAAACTCCGCTCGCGGTTGAACGCCTGCACGACGGCCATCCCGGAGACCGACTCGGCGATCTGCGCGGTGACCGCCCCGATCCGGTTCCGCTGCTCGACGTTCGCCGGGTGGGAGACCCGCTGGAACCACCGCGTCACGATCATCGCCGGCGGAAGCACGACGAGCGCGATCAGCCCGAGCCGCCAGTCGGCGATCATCAGCGCCAGCACCGCCGTCGGTAGGAGGATGACGCTCGAGACGAGGGTCGGCATCCCCTGCGAAAGCGTGTCCGACACCGCGTCGACGTCGCTCGTAAGGCGCGCAATGATCCAGCCTGCTTTCTGCTGCGAGAAATAGCGGAGCGAAAGGCCGGTGAGGTGATCGAAGAGGTCGCGGCGCAGGCCGATCACGATCGCCTGCCCGATCGAGGCGAGGCCGCGGATGAGATATGCCTGGAGCACCCAACCGGCCGCGGCAACGCCGAGATAGATCAGCACGACGATCGTGAGGTAGCGCTCGTCGTGGGCGACGATGCCCTTGTCGATCGCGTTCCGGACGATGAGCCAGCCGCCGGTCTGGGCCACGGCGTTCCCGGTTCCGACGAGAACCATGACTCCGACGAAGAGCCACCGGCCCTCGAGGTACTTGGAAAGGCGTTTCACGCTGCCACCTCGTCGCCGAACAGCGCCGCGAAGGGGCCGCCCGCGCCGATCAGGTCGTGCGGCTTGCCGGACTCGACGATCTTCCCGTCGATGAGTACGACGGCGCGGTCGGCGAGCTCGACCGTCGAAAGACGCTGGGTCGCGATCAGCACCGTCCGGCCCGCGAGCGCAGGCCGGAGCCGCGTAACGAGCCGCCGCTCCGTGAACGTGTCTACGGCGGAGAGCGGATCGTCGAGGATGACGACGCGCGCCTTCGTCGCGAGCGCGCGCGCGAGCGCGGTGCGCTGCCGCTGGCCGCCGGAAAGGTTGACGCCGCGCTCGCCGATCAGCGTGTCGTATCCCTCCGGCAGCGTCGGACCGAAGCTGCTGACTCCGGCCGCCTCAGCCGCGGCGAGCACGTCGTCCCAGTCCTCATCCTCGCGCCCAGCCGTGAGGTTGTCGCGCAGCGGCACCGAGAAGAGCACCGGTCGCTGCGTCACGAGAGCGACGTCGTTCCGCAACTCCGCGATCGGCACATCGCGCGTGTCGATACCTCCGACGAGCACGCGGCCCGCGGTCGGGTCGTAGAAGCGCGGCAGGAGGTTGAGGAGGGACGTCTTGCCCGAGCCGGTCGGGCCGCAGACGGCGACGATCTCTCCCGGCTCGACGACGAGGTCGAGATCGTGGAGGACGTCCACCTCCTCGCCGCCGTAGGCGAAGCCAACCTGCTCGAAGCGGATGTCGAGCGGGATGTCGGCCGGCAGATGGCGCGGGGTAACTGGTTCGGGCAGCGGCGCGATCCCATCGAGCCAGGCGAAGCTCCTGCCTGCGGAGGCGAGCGCGCGCTGCGCGAGGTTCGTGATCCAGCCGAGCGCCTCGAGCGGCCAGACGAGCTGGAGCAGGAACATCATGAAGAGGTTGAACTCGCCGATGGTGATGCTGCCGTGGATGTACGCGTGGCCACCGAAAAAGACGACGGCCGCGATCGAGAGCCCCGGGAGGTAGTAGAGCCCGGGGAGGTGGCGAGACTCGACGCCGGCCTGCCGGAGAACCGTCGAGCGGACGCCCTCGGCCTTGTCGCCGAACCGCTCCTGCACGTCGTCCTCGCGGCCGAACGCCTGCACCATCTCGATTCCGACGACGGCCTCGTCGGCGGCCTCGGTCACGTCGCCCTTCCGTTGCTGCACCTCCCGCGAGATCGGCGACACACGCCGGGCGAACCGCAACGTGAGCCACGTGATCGGCGGCAGCGACACGGCGGTGTAGAGGGCCAGCGTTGGATCGATGACGGCGAGGACGATCCCGACGCCGACGATCATCATGATGCTCTGCATCCCCTGCACGAGCCCCCAGCCGATGAAGTAGCGGATCGGATAGAGGTCGTTCGTCGCGCGCGAGAGCACCTGCCCCGTCGCATGGCGGTCGTAGAAGGCGCGGGGGTAGCGGAGGTACGCCTGGTAGAGGAGCTCGCGCATCCGCGCCTCGATCCGCACCCCTATCCGCGCGGTCGCGAAACGCCGATTGAAGTTGATGACGAAGCGGATCGCCGCGAGCACGACGATGGCCACGAGGTACGGCCACAGTTTGTGCCCGAGGTCGGGGAACGTCCGCCGGCCGCTGGTCGGGTCGATCGCATTGTCGATCGCCCCCGAGATGAGGAGCGGGATCGCGAGCGAGATGAGCACGTAGATGAACGAGCACACGAGCCCGTAAAAGCCCAGGCGGCGCTCCTCCCACCAAAGGGGCATGAGCCTGCGAAAGGTCGGCAGCAGGCCGAGGTCGGGCGGATCGACTGGATTCACATACGTGGACATGCGCGGGGAGGCCGCCGCGAGGAGCCCTCTAACCCGCCGCGGAACAGCCGTCCCCGAAGATACCAGCGAGATCGTCGGAGACGGCCGCGTCTTGGGGCTATCGGCGTCGGGTCGGTCGCCGGCGCGCCGTCGCCGCGGGATCGAGCTCGGGCTCGGATGGCGGCTGGGGCAGCGGCGTTGGGGGCGATGGCTCGGTCTCGGGCTGCGGCTCGCCCGGCGGCGGCTCGCCCGGCCACGGGGCGGGAGCGGAGGCTGTACCTCGACGCGATGCCGTCTGGAGCTGGACGCGTAGCCCGGCGAGCTCGCGCTCGACCCGGCGGATGTTGCGCTCGCGCTCGTCGAGCTGCTCCCGCTCGGCCTGCGCGAGGGCTCTCTCCGCCTCCGCGGCTGCGACTGCCCGGGCGAGGTCGCTCTCGGTCGGCTCTGGGCCTGCGGGCCGGCGCGCCCTCCGGCTTTCCCTTGCGCCTTCCTCGACCTGGTGCATGAGCTGCTCCTCGAGCTCAGCGACGTGCCGCGCACGCTCCGCAAGCGCCCGCTTCATCTCGGCGACCTCGGCGAGGGCGTGCTCGTAGCGCACCCGCATGTCCGGCAACTCGGTCACCTCACAAGTGTCGCTTGCGCGGCGGCTGGTCGCAACCGGATAGGGCTACCCGTCGACGGTCGCGCCTACAATGGGCTGCCACGGGGCCATAGCTCAGTTGGGAGAGCGCCTGGTTTGCATCCAGGAGGTCGCCGGTTCGAGCCCGGCTGGCTCCATGAGGCTCGTCGTGGTCGATTGTCAGCGGGCTCGAGAAGCGCCGGAAGCTTTCACGCGGTGCGCATAGATCGGGCCTCCAAAGAAATCGACCCGGCTCTTGGCCGGGTCGATACCGCATGGGATTCCTGCTAGATCAGGCTGCGCGCTCGAGCCGCTCTTCGACACGCGCGCGGGCGACGATCTTCTCGCGATCACCGAAGCGGAGTGTTGCGCGCACGGCGCGGTTTTCGTCCCACAGCCGGTCGAGCTGCGCGTCGATCGCCTTGATCTCCGCGCGAACGTCCGAGTCGTGCTCGGCGGCGAGTCGATGCCAGAGCTCGGTGCGGTCCTCGCTCAGGCGCTCGATCTCCTCATGGATCTCATCACTTGTTCTCATGCCGGCATCAACGCACGTCTTGCCCGGAGAATTCCGCGTCAATCCTCCAAATGCGTCATTCGCGCTATACGGGCGCGAGCATTTCGCGCACGCGGTCGCCGACGGCAGCGAGCTCGAGCCTCTCGCCTGTCACGTCTCGGAGGAGCTCGTCGGCGGTCGGCTTTTGCCCTTCCGCCCAGAGCTCGCGCAGAAGCGCGCCGGCGTCGCGCTTCGAGAACCACGCATTGCCGAACTTCTCCCGCAGATACGCGCGGAGCTGCGCCTCGAACGCCCAGGCGCGTAGGTACTCGGAGGCGTAGAAGCCGGCGTCCATGTCGCCGAGATAGTCGGCCGCGGCGGGCTCGACCTTCGTCGCGTCGGCGAGAAGCTCGACGTAGCGCGGCCGCATCGTGGTCACGTCCTCCGCGGTATGGAACTCGAGCTCGTAGAGGAGCTTCGCGCAGTAGCGGCGCACGATCCACAGGAGCGAGGCGGCGCCCTCGGCCGCGAATTGGTGCGGCTGGGAGAAGTCGAGCCGCTTATCGAGCCAGACGGGGTCGAAGGTCAGGTGCTCGAGCAACATCGCCCAGCCCTCGGTGACGGCGTTGTCGCCGAGCCGCCGCTCCTCGGGCTCCAGCGCCGCTGACGTGTGCGCGAAGTGCTCCGTGTGGCCGGCCTCGTGGAAGAGCGCGCGCCAGTCGTCGGGGCCACCCTGCGGCTTGATGACGAGGACGACGCGGCCCGGCACCTCGATCGGTGCGCAGAAAGCGCGGGGGTCCTTGTTCGGGCGCTCCTCGAGATCGATCTCGACGTTCGGCTGCGCGTGGAGGTCGACGCCGAGCTCACCGAGTGTCGCCTCGAGGCACGGCATCATCGCTTCGCCCGGGAAGGCGGCGTCCCAGGCAACGCCGCGGAATGCGCGGCCGACGTCCCAACGCTCCACCTCATCGAGTCCGAGCCCGAGGCGAGAACGGAAGAACCGATCACCGGCCTCCTCCCACAGGCTCTCCGTCTCGCTTAGGAACGTTCGGCACTGGGCGGCGAGGTCGTCGAGCGGGAGGCCGAACTCGCGGTAGAGGTTCGCGTAGCTCGTCGCGCCGAGCCGTGTCGTTTCCTCATGGACGACCTCGGACGAGTGCAAGTAGAGGCCGTTCAGGTGCTCTTCGGTGAGGTCGGTGCGGAGGTCCGACAACTGCTTGCGCTTGTCGCGGTCCTCCTCGTTCATCAGCCGCGGCCGGAGCATGCGGAACGGAATCTCCTCCTCGTCGAGCGTCGCGCCCAGCGTCGCCTCGAGCTCGGCGATCCGTTCCGCCTCGGCGGTGACGAAGTTGCCGAGATAGCCCTCGCACGCGAACTTCCAGAGCTCGCGGCGCCGCCGGATGCCGGCGACCGACGCTCCGATGGCGAGCGCAGTGTCGAGCTCAGTCAGGCGGGCGTGGCGCTCGTAGATCGGCGCGATGTCGTACGTCTCCTTCTGGCCCGAGAAATGGAGGTACTGCTCCTCGTCGAGTTCCGCCATGAACCGCTCGGCCTCGACCGAGAGGCCGTCGATCTCCCGTTGCTGGAGCGGATCCGCCATGGGCGTCCGTAGGATACGGGCCGTGCGCGAGATCGTCCTCGAGACCGAGCGGAAGCTTCAGCTGATCGAGGTTACGGACCAGATCCGCGACGCGCTCGGCGACACGAACGGCGCGTCCGCGGCGCTCGTCTACGTGCCGCACACGACCGCCGGTGTCGCGATCAACGAGCGGATCGACCCGGAGCTCGTGCGTGATCTCGAGAACGCGTTCCAGCGTGTCGTCGGCGACGACTGGGAGTGGACGCACGAAGACGAAGACGGCCCCAACGCTTCGTCACACGCCCGCGCATCGCTCGCGTCGAGCCCGCAGGTCTTGATCCCACTCAAGGACGGGAGCCTCGCGCTCGGCACGTATCAGGGCGTCTTCTTCTGCGAGTTCGACGGCCCGCGCACGCGGAAGATCTACGTGACCACGCTGAGCTAGTTCCTTACCCCGCTCTCAGGGAATTGCCGTACCGTGGCCCGCCGTGAAGCGGGGTCTGCTGTTGGCTCTCGGAGCCGTTGTCCTTCTGGGCGCGCTTTTTGTCGCGTCCGATGTGCTGCCCGTTGAGCGCCGCGACGCTCTCGCGGCTCCCCTTGCACACGGGATCCACAAGATCCGGCACGTCGTGATCATCATGCAGGAGAACCGCTCGTTCGACTCCTATTTCGGGACGTACCCCGGTGCCGACGGGATCCCCGGGCTTGCCGGCAATCCCGGCCAGGTCCCGTGCCTTCCCGATCCGGTGACGAAGACCTGCGTACGGCCGTACCACGACACGTCCGACATCAACGCCGGCGGGCCTCACGCCACGGACGACGCGATCCGCGATATCGCCGACGGGAAGATGGACGGCTTCCAAGCCGAAGCCCGCAGGGGACGCGCGAAATCCTGTCGCCACAATGTCGATGTGCCGGGCTGCTCGCTCACACCGGCGAAGCCGGACGTGATGGGCTACCACGACTGGCACGAGATTCCGAACTACTGGGCGTACGCGCGTCATTTCGTTCTCCAGGACCACATGTTCGAGTCGGTGAACGCGTGGAGCCTGCCGGCGCACCTCGCGATGGTGTCCGGCTGGTCGGCGCGCTGTACGAAGGCCGGCGACCCGATGAGCTGCACGACCGCGCTGACTGACCCGGTCGGCGCTTCCGACGGGAATCAGAACGACTTTCCGTGGACGGACATCACGTACCTCCTCCATCGCTACGGCGTGAGCTGGCGCTACTACGTCGGCCAGGGACAGGCGCCCGACTGCCGTGGCAGCCAGATGTTCTGCAAGCCGGCCAGCCAGAGCGCGGACACCCCGAACATCTGGAATCCGCTGCCCCACTTCGACACGGTCCGCGAGGACGGCCAGCTCGGGAACATCGTGCCGCTGCAGAGCTTCTACGGCGACGCCAAAGCCGGCAACCTGCCGTCCGTCTCCTGGATCGTGCCCTCTCAGGCCGTCAGCGAGCACCCGCCGGGGAGGGTCAGCGCCGGCCAGACCTACGTCACGCAGGTCATCAACACGATCATGCGGAGCCCTGACTGGCGCTCGACGGCGATCTTCCTCGCGTGGGACGACTGGGGCGGCTTCTACGACCACGTCGATCCACCGGTCGTGAACGCGCAGGGCTACGGCCTGCGCGTCCCCGCCCTCGTGATCAGCCCGTACGCGCGCACCGGTTACGTCGACCACCAGACGCTGAGCAGCGACGCGTACCTCAAGTTCATCGAGGACGACTTTCTCGGCGGCCGCCGGATCAACCCGCGCACGGACGGCCGGCCCGACTCGCGGCCGTTCATCCCCGAGGACGCGCACATTCTCGGCAACCTCGCCAAGGACTTCGACTTCAGCCAGAAGCCTCGGCCGCCACTCATCCTCCCGCTCCATCCACCCTTCTCGTAGCGCTCGCGTCGCTACGGTGCGCGGATGGCCGCGCCCGTCGTAAAGGGAGAAGAGCTCGAGCTCGACGTCGAGTCGCTCGCGTTCGGCGGGAATGGTGTGGCGCGGCACGGCGGGTTCGTCGTGTTCGTCCGGCGTGGGCTGCCCGGCGACCGCGTCCGTGCGCGCGTCACCAAGGTCAAGCGGAGCCACGCAGAAGCGCTCGCGACCGAGATCCTCAGCCCGGGACAGGATCGTGTCGACGCGCCGTGCGCGCACTTCCCGGCGTGTGGAGGCTGCCGCTTTCAGGATCTCGCGTACGAGGCGCAGCTCGCGCAGAAGGAGGCGCAGGTTCGTGATTCGCTGGTGCGTCTCGCGGGGATCGCCAAGCCGCCGCTCGAGCCGATCGTTCGGTGCGAGCCGGACATCTTCGATTACCGCAACAAGCTCGAGTACTCGTTCACGCAGACCCCTGCCGGCGCTGCGCTCGGGTTCCATCGTGCCGGCCGCTGGGACGAGGTGCTCGAAGTGGAGAAATGCTGGCTCGTCGACGACGTCGGCAACAGGATCCGCGACGCGGTGCGCGGCTGGGCGCGCGAAGAGGGTCTCGTGGCGTACTCGCAGGAGGACGGCAGCGGCTACCTCCGCCACCTCGTCGTCCGCCAGGGACGTAACTCAGGCCAGGCGCTCGTCGAGCTCGTGACGGCGCCGGGGGAGAAGTTCGAGCCCGGCTACCTCGTCGACGTCCTGCGGAAGCTCCCCGAGGTGCGCTCCATCCACTGGGCCGTGAACGACACGCCGGCCGAGGTGACGAACCTCCCGACGCGGCTGCTCTGGGGCGAGGAATGGATCGAAGAGGAGCTCGGCGGTCTGCGCTTCCGCGTCCGTCCGAACGCATTTCTCCAGACGAACACGGCGATGGCCGAGCGGCTCTACGGCCTCGCGCGCGACGCGGCCGGGCTGAACGGCAGCGAGACCGTTTGGGATCTCTACTGCGGGATCGGCACGATCGGGCTGTCGCTCGCCGCCGACGCGCTGACGGTGTGGGGGATCGAGGTGTCCGAGGAGTCGGTCGCGTGCGCGCTCGAGAACGCCGAGCTGAACGGGATCACGAACTCCGCCTTCTTCGCGGGGAACGTCGGCGAGGTCGTCGAGGAGTTGCTCGAGCGCTCCGGCCCGCCGGAGGTCGTCGTCGTCGACCCGCCGCGCGCGGGGCTCGCGGGCAAGGCCCTGCGCCGCCTCGGCCGCATCGGCGCGCCACGACTCGTCTATGTCTCGTGCAACCCGACGACGCTCGCGGGCGACGTCAAGGCGCTGCGGGGGGAGTACGGCTACGAGCTCGAGCGGGTCACGCCGGTCGACATGTTCCCGCACACGCCGCACGTCGAGTGCGTGGCGCTGCTCGAGCGCACCGCGTAGGCTCCTGGCCATGTGGCCCTTCAAGAAGAAGAAGAAGCACGAGGCGGAATCCCCCGAGCAGGCCGCCGCTCTGGCGAAGCTCGACGACGCCGTGGACGAGGCTGCATTCGGGGTGGTCGACAACGCACTCGCCGTCCGTGGCGTCACCAACGCCCTGGGTCACCGGGCAGGCGACGTCGTGATGGCAGCGTCCATCGAGAGCGAGCGTCTCGCCGAAAAGGCTCGGGAGGCCGACGAAGACGCCAAGCCGTGATCTAAGGCTGTCCGGCCACCGAAGTACTCTCGGCTGAGCCTTGGCCAGCCATCTGATCGACGCGCACGGCACGGTCGAGCCGAACGTCGACCCGAAGGGCGTCCAGTCGCGACTGGACGAGGGCGTCTTCCTCTGGCTCGACATCGACAGCCCCACAGAGGACGACTTCACGCTGCTGAAGGACACGTTCAAGCTGCACCCGCTCGCGCTCGAGGACGCGCACAAGTTCGGGCAGCGGCCGAAGATCGAGGAGTACGACGACTTCACGGTGCTCATCGTCTTCGGCGCGGTCGACGACCAGGATCGCCGTAGCGGGCTCGCTCCGATCGAGGTGCACTGCTTCTACTCGGAGAAGTGGCTCGTCACCGTGCACAAGGGCGAGTGCTCGGTCTTCGAAACCCTCCGCAGCCAGACGCACAAGCGCCTCGACAAGTACGAGGAAGGGCTCGGGATCCTCTACCTCGTCGTCGACGAGCTCGTCGACAGCTTCCTGCCGCAGCTTTCCGAGCTCGACGACGAGTTCGACGAGCTCGAGGACACGATCCTCACCGATCCGCAGCCGGCATCACTGCAGCAGGCGATCACGATGAAGCGGCAACTCGTGCAGCTGCGGAAGATCGTCAATCCGCAGCGCGACATGTTCGCCGCGCTCCTCTCCGGCCGCTACGAGCTGCCGGGGATGACCGAGGAGCACGAGCGGTACTTCCGCGACGTCTACGACCATCTCATCCGGGTCTCGGAGCAGCTCGACGACTACCGCGACCTCGCGAGCGGGACGACCGACCTGTACCAGTCCACCGTCGGCAACAAGATGAACCTGACGATGAAGCAGCTCGGCTGGGTCGCGACGTTCTTCCTCCCGCTGTCGTTCCTCACCGGGTTCTTCGGCCAGAACTTCACGTTCCTCGTCGCGCACGTCATCACCCCGACCTGGACGTTCTGGGTGCTCGGTCTCGGCCTCGATATCGTCTCGTTCGTCCTCGTCCTGCTCTGGTTCCTCAACCGCGAGTCGGGCAACCTGCGGCTTCGCATGCCCGATCGTCCCAAGCTGGCGCACCGGCGATGAACGCGCCCTTCTGGGCGGCCGAGCACTGGTGCCAGGAGGAGAGCGGCAAGGTTCGCCACTCGTTCGAGGGGATCGTTCTCGTGTGCGCGCTGCTGATGCTGCCGGCCGTGCTGATCCAGGACTCGTCGTTGCGTTCGCCGTGGACCGCGCTCTCCTGGGCGCTCGGGACGTTCGTCTGGCTCGTGTTCACCGTCGAGCTGGCGCTCACGCTGTATTACGCGACCGACCGGCGCGCGGCGCTCCGCGCCCACTGGGCCGACGTCGTCGTCGTTGTCGCGATCTGCCCTCTCGTCGGCCTGTTCTTTCTCGCGCTCGGCCCGGTGTGGCTGCGCGGCTGGCGCCTGGCGCGCCTGTGGGTGATCGCGGCCCGGATCTTCCGCGCCGAAGGCCTGCTCACGCATCGCCGCAACCTCCCGTACATCGCGGCGTTGACGCTCCTCCTCGTCACGGTCACGGGAATCGCGGTGCACGAGACCGATCCGACGCGCTTCCCCAACCCGTGGCGCGGCCTGTGGTTCGCGATCGTCACCGTCACGACCGTCGGCTACGGCGACACGTTCCCGACGTCGCCGCTCGGCCGCGTAATCGCGTCGTTCCTCATGATCGTCGGCATCGGCTTCCTCGGCCTGGCGACGGCTTCGATCGCCGGTCACTTCGTCAACCAGGACGCAGAGGACAAGCACAGGGAGGCGACCGACAAGCAGGATCAGATCCTCACGGAACTCCGTCGCATCCACCAGCGACTCGACCGCCTCGAGGCGCGGGACTAACCGCCAGGCCGCCTCCGCAGGGCCTTCCAGAGCAGGTCGCCGTTCGCGGCGAGGAAACCGGCGGTGAGGAACGGCAGCGCGGGGAGCCCGCTCGCGTTCGTCGCGATCGCGATGGGGAATGACGCGGCATAGAGCCCCGTCGTCGCGAGCCACGTCCAGCCAGGCCGAAGCCGGAAGCGCAGGGCCGCTCCGAGGAACATCGCGTAGAAGAGGATGTCGGGCGGGCCGAGCTGCGCAGCGCCGTCGTGCGGCGCGAGGAACGCGACGGCGACGTGGTTGTAGACCGAGATGTGGTGCTTGACGATCTCGTGCGTCGGGGCTCCGGGCGTGAACACCGAGATTGCGTCGACGATCGGGATGATCAGCGCGATGAGCAGGACGAGCCCGACGTTGTCGAAGAGCCAGAGGAACGCCCAGCCGGCGAAGACGGCCGCAAAGAGCTTCGCGAAGTTCTCCCCGAGAGCCCACCCGGCTTCGCTGCACGCGAACGCGACGAGCCCAAGCGCGAGCGCGACAAGGGCGAGCACGCTCCAGCGGAGTCGCGAGAGCGGCAGCGCGATGAAGACGAGCACGAGCGTTCCCGGCAGGACTCCCGCCGAGACGATGACGACGGCCGCCCACAGCCCGACCTTGCCGAGGTGCGGCGCGATGACGAACCACGTCACTGCCGCCGCGCCGCACGCGACGAAGACGGCGATCCGGCGGCGGGCGTCTAGTACGGAGGAGTCTGGCTCCACCACTCGCCGAGCATCTTGAACGCGTTCCAGAACGCCGTCTTTGCCGGCTGCTCGTCGAGCGAGGAGTCGATGTCGGGCGTGACGAGCCCTTGAATCGTCGGCGTGAGCTCTTGCAGCTCTCCCTGCGTCGGTTCGAGCGCGCGCGCCAGCGGGAAGCGCACCGAGTTGAGGAACTCCCGAGCGGGCTCGCCCATGGCGACGACGAGCTTCGGCTGGACGATGTGGAGCTCGCGCGAAAGGAAGGCGCGCGACTCGTCTTCGTCGCCGTCCGCGAACTTGAGGCAGTTCGTTCCGTAGACCGCGAGCGGGTCGACGCGCAACCGCTGCAGCGACTTGAGGAGGGCGTTCCCGGAGCGGCCGTAGAACGCGACTCCTTCCTGCACCTCCGACGGCCTGGGGGTGTGCTTGAGGAGGAAGACGTCTGCGAGCGGATGGCCCGAGCCGAGCACCGGCACGCGGGCGCCGGCACCGGCCTGCGCGAGCTCGTCCCCGAGAGCGTTGATCTCGGTGATCGCCTTTTGCAGGTACTTCTCGAAGATTTCGTCAGTCGCCACGGTCACTGATGCCCACGGTGAAGAGTTCGGGATCAGCGCACCCGTTCCTTGGACATGCTCTTTGCCTGGGCCACCCACTTGAGTCCTTGCAGGTAGACGAGCGACTTCGGCCGCTTGACGACCTCGGCGCTGTGGAGGGAGACGAGAAACTCCTCCGGCCCGCTGAACCGGCGCATCCGGACGACGCCCGTCCCGACGCCGGCGAGCACATGCGCGTCGGAGCCTGCGCCGGCGAGGAGGTTGTACTTGCGCGCGAAGCGTTCGGCCTCTTCGTTGTAGTTCTCGAACAGGAGCCGCGCGTTGTAGACCTCGAAGACGTCGATGTCGGCCAGGTGGCCGTGGATCGTCGCGGGTCCGGGGATCGCGTGCATCCGGTCGAACGGGTGGGGGAGGTAGACGATCCCGCGCTGCGCGCGGATCGCTTCGACGGTCTCGCCGAAGGACATGCCGCGCGGGATCTCCTCCTTGAGAAAGAGGCCGATCACCTCGCCCTGGTCCTTCGTCTTCACCTCCTCTCCGGGGATGACGATGAGCCGGCGGCCGCGAGCCTTCTCGACTGCCTCGAGCGCGCCGCCGAACACGTTGTGGTCGGTCACGGCGATCGCGCCGAGCCCTTCGGCTTCGGCGTGGTCGAGGAGCTCGTCCACCTCGATGGAGCAGTCGTGCGACCAGCTCGTGTGGAGGTGGAGGTCGGCGAAGAGCCAGTCGTCATCGCGGTGCACGGCGTCGGTGGCGGATGAATGCGAACGGCGGCGCGAGGCGAGGCGCGCGTAGACGCCTTCGACATGGTCGGCGAGCGCGGCGGTTGTCTGGGTCGCGGCGGCGGCGAGGCTCTCGTCGCAGCAGCGCGCTCGGAACGCGTCGTCTTCGATCAGGCGCGCCGTCTGCGCGGCAGCGAGCTCCGGCTGTGCGGCGCGTCCGGGCGGCGCTGCGATCGCTGCTCCCGCCGTTTGTGCCTCGGCGAGGACACGTGCCGAGCCGCCGAGCGCCGGGACGAAGATCGCGGCGGAGCGAAGGATCTCGGCGCGGGCCGCTCCGCTCCGGGCCGTCCGCACGCGCATCCGTCCGCGCAGCCGCCGCGAGGCCGACGGGCTCGACCCGGACATGCGCGTCCGAAGTACCACGAGCTCCCAGGCTTCCTGCCGCTCTAGCTCGTGCACGAGTGCGCGGAGGAGTGGCCGCTCGCCCTCCCGCCACTCGAGCACGACGCGCTTCTTCTTCGCCACGGGCGCGAACAGCTTCGGGTCGATGCCCTGCGGGACGAGCTCGTACCGGCCGGGGAAGCGTGCCGCCGCAGCGTCCCTCGTCGCCGGCGTCGTCGCGAGGAGCGAGTCGATGCGGGCGAGCAGGCGCTCGCGCTGCGCGCGTCCTGGCGGATACGAAAGCCGCTCCGCGGAGAAGAACGTCGCCGCCGTGAGTGCACCCGAGTCGCGTAGCGCGAGGTACGAAAGGCTCGGCAGCCCCGGCTCGAAGCCGTGCACGACGTCAAAGCGTCCGCGCGCGAGCGCGAGCGAGAGGCTTGCGCGTACGCCGACAGGCACTCCCATTCGGCTCCGCCGCGAGATCGGCACTGCCGGCCCGAGCGCAACAAACTCCCCAAGTGACAACTTGTCACTAAGTAGAAGGCGCCTGCTTTGCGCGAGGTCGCGCGCGCGATTCGACGGCGCGAGGACGGTCACCTCGTGGCCGCGCCGCCGCAGCTCCCCGGCGAGCGCTGCAACGTGGTCGTTGACGTCGTGCGGCTGCGACCAGGCGAACGGCGTCACGAGAGCTACACGCACGCGCTCCATGTTATGGCCGCCGCGAGCGTCTAGCCCAGGGCCTGGAGGTGGTCGCGCAGTCCGACTCCGAAAGGAGTCGGGGTTCCGTTGTAGTTGGTGACCAAGGCGGGGCCGCTACTGCAGTCCCACGTGTTCCACGTCCACCCGACGTAGGAGATCCGCGGCTTCTGCGCGTCGGCCCAGGTCATGTAGTCGTCGATGAATCCGTGCGCGCAGTCGTCCTCGCCCATCTCGCCCGTGACGACCGGGACGTGCGCGGCGACACTCAGCACGAGCTGGCGGCACGCGGTGACGCAGCCCGGCGTGCCGTACTTGACGAACTTGTACGTGTGGAGCGACGCGACGAGCTGGTGCAGCGGGTCGGATGGCTCGAAGGCGAGCCAATGGGAGAGGTCGCCCGCCCAGCCGAGCCCGCCGAGCATGAGCGGCTGCGTCGCTCCTGTCGAGCGCACGGCGGTGACGAGCGACTGCATTCCGGCCGTCGTCCAGCCGCCGGTCGTGCAGCCGTTCTTCCAGCACTTCCAGCTGACGTCGTGAGGCTCGTTGTAGAGGTCGAAGATGACCGCGTGGTTGCTGCGGAACGTTGTCGCCACCGACTTCCAGAACGCCGGAGAGTGGCTCGCGTCGGCCATCACCCGTTGTCCGTCCGGCTTTTGCGAGCCGGGGGCGTTCCAGTGCAGATCGAGGATGACGTACAAGCCCGCGGCGGTCAGGCGCTTGACGTAGGCGGCGACCGCCTGCCGGTACACCGCACCGCTGTACTGCGCGGGGACGCTCGTCAGCCCGAGCCAGCAGCCTTCGTTGAGCGGGACGCGAACGACGTTGATGTCCCACGTCTTCATCGCGGCGATCGAGGCCGCGTCGGTCGGCCCGTCCATGAGGCCCCAACCCTGGACGCAAGCGAACTCGAAGCCCGAGCGGTTCACGCCGCGGAGCTGGAGAGCGTGGCCCGAGCCGTCGAGCAAGCGGTTACCGGAGACGTGGATCGAGAGCGCCGCAGGTGCCGTCGACCGCGCCTGAGCCGCGGCGGTCCCCACCAGAGCGGCAACGGCGAGAGGCGCGAACCCGATGCGCCACATGCACGCGAGTGTAAGCCGCCGCGTTGTGGCCCAACATCCCCCTTCCGACGGCCTCGTGCCGGGCCGCGTTCGGGGAGATCCTCACCTTCAAGGGCGACACGGGTCGAGGAGGCGCTCCGCCGCGACAAGGAGAACGACGCGAACCTCACCGACGAAATCGCTGCGTTCTACGCCGAGTGTCGCAGCATGTTCTCGCAGCGGGGCCGCAGCGGGAAGCTCTGGCGCGTGTTCGACGAGCCGCCGCCGCGCAACGCCGCGATCCGCGTGACGTTCGGCGACGCCACGTTCGAGCTCGAGCCGACGGACGTTGCTCCCGAGGACGCCGTAGACGTCGCTAGCGAGGACGATCCGCGCATGCCCCGGACGATCGAGCCAGGGACGAGCGTCGTCTTCCAGCCGTTCGTCATGGCGCCGCTGCCGAGCTAGAGGTCGAGCACCATCTCGTGCTGGCGCACTGCGACAGCGGCGCCGAGCTCGCGCAGCACCGGCGACGCCGGGTCGTCCACCGGCAGGTTCAGCACGCTGACCGGGCCGAGGACGCGAAGCGCACGGAGCAACGGCTCCGCCTCCCCGGCGAGCTGGAGAAGCTGGACGTGCTCGCCCGGCTGCCGGTAGACGGCTGCGCCCGCGTCGGTCGCGAGCCCGCGCAGGTCGGAGTGGTGGGCGAGCGTCCCGTCGGCGCGCTGCCACGGCTCGTGCTCCTCCCGGATCTCGCGGATGCGCGCGTGCGCCTCGTCGGCCGGGACGTCGCGCGCGTCGCTCGAGACCGAGACCGAGAGCGGCAGCGACCAGACCTCGACATCGCGCACCGTCCGGTAGCCGAGCTTCTCGTAGAGCGCGAACGCGCCCGTGTTCTCGACGATCACCTCGAGCCAGACGCGCTTCAACCCGCGCGCCCGCGCCTCGTCGTGCACGGCGCGCATGAGCGCCTCGCCGACGCCCGAGCGGCGCGCCGCGGGCACGACGCCGACGCCCGCGATCCAGCCCTCGTCGCCGCGGATCGCGAGATTCGCGAAGCCGACCGCCTCGCCGTCGCGGAACGCGACGCGCGAAGCGTCGAGGTCGACATCGAAGGAGCGCTCCATGAGCGTGAGCATTGGCTCCTCGACGTGAAGTGGGACGACGTAGCCCTCGTAGCCCGCGTTGAACAGCGCCACGCGCTCGGCGAGTGTCAGGGTCTGGGCGGGCTGGAGGTCGATCTCCGTCAATCCGAGCAATCCAGGGGAATCCCGGGGAGGTTGGAGTACACCGTGAAGAAGACGACGAGCGCAAGCAGGACTGCCAAGGACGGATGGGTGGGTTCCGAACACGAGAACGCCGTGCCGAACTCGATCGCGAGTAAGGCAAGGGCGACATACAGCATCGTCGCCATGCCGACGATCTCGCGCCGGACAGGGTAGGACGTTCCGCGCTCGATGAAGAGCACCACCGCTATCACGAGCGCGCCGACAAAGGGTCCGAGCACCCACCCCGCGCTGACGGCGAACAGCATCGCGACCGGGAGTGCCGGCAGCAAGACGCCGTCCACGAGCAGTGCCGGCCATGCTCTTGCTGCCGGCACTGCTGCGCGAGTCTCCATCGCTGTTCCTTAGGCCTTCGCTGCGGCCTTGCTCTTCGCCGGGACCTTGCGGGCGTTCTTCTTGATGAACTCCTCGGTCAGCTCGTACGCCTCGTCGTCGACGATCTGCTGCGGCGGCGACTTCATGAGGTACGAGCTCGGGCCGACGAGCGAGCCCGCGACGCCGTTGTTGAGCGCGAGCTTCGCGAGCCGGACGGCGTCGATGACGATGCCGGCGGAGTTCGGGGAGTCCCAGACCTCGAGCTTGAGCTCGACGTTGAGCGGTACGTCTCCGAAGGCCGAGCCCTCCATGCGGATGTACGCCCACTTCCGGTCGGTCAGCCACGGCACATAGTCCGACGGCCCGACGTGGACGTTGCCGGCGCCGAGGTCGTAGTCGAGCATCGACGTCACGGCGTTCGTCTTCGAGATCTTCTTCGACTCGAGCCGCTCCCTCTCGAGCATGTTGAGGAAGTCGGAGTTGCCGCCGACGTTGAGCTGCATCGTCTTGTCGAGATGGACGCCGCGCTCGCGGAAGAGGCTCGTGAGGACGCGGTGCGTGATGGTCGCGCCGACCTGCGACTTGATGTCGTCGCCGATGATCGGCAGGCCCTTCTCCTCGAAGCGCCGGCTCCAGTAGTCCTCGCGCGCGATGAACACCGGCATGCAGTTGACGAGCGCCACGCCGGCCTCGAGGCACTGCTCGGCGTACCACTTCGCGGCGGACTCCGAGCCGACGGGGAGGTAGCTGACGACGACGTCGGTCTTCGTTTCCTGGAGGATCCCGACGATGTCGTCGGTCTCGCCCGGCGCCTTCTCGACGACCTGGGAGAGGTACTTGCCGATCCCGTCGTGCGTCATTCCACGCGAGACATTGACGCCGGTCTTCGGGACGTCGGCGAACTTGATCGTGTCGTTCGGATGCGCCCACATCGCGTCGGCGAGGTCTTCCCCGACCTTGCCCTTGACCACGTCGAACGCGGCTGTGAACTCGATGTCGCGGACGTGGTAACCGCCGAGGTTGACATGCATGAGGCCGGGGACGAACTTGTCGTCCGGCGCGTCCTTGTAGTACTCGCAACCTTGCAGCAGCGAGTTCGCGCAGTTGCCGACGCCGACGATCGCGACGCGGACCTTGCCGTCGTCGACGCGGACGTGGCCGTTCGACGATCCGTTGCTATCGGACATCTGTACCTCCGGAGCGAAGTTGTGTGCGGACATGCAGGACGCGCTGAACAACCGTGAGCCACGTGATGGCGCAGAGGGCAACGATCGCCCACGGCAAGCCGCCCCAGGGGGCGAGGACGAGACCGGCGGTGATGATCACGACGCGCTCGGCGCGGGAGCCGAATCCGACGGTGGCACGCAGGCCGATGGCCTCGGCCTTCGCGCGCGTGTAGGAGACGAGAAACGACCCGACCACCGCGCCAACCGCGACGACGACCGCCCAGCCCCTCCCCTCGTGGGAGAAGACGAGCGCGATCGCGGCGAGCATGGCGCCCTCTCCGACGCGATCCGTCGTCGAGTCGAGGAACGCCCCGAACGGGGTCGACTTTCCGCCGACCCTCGCGAGCGCCCCGTCGAGGATGTCGAGGAGCGAGCCGACGACGAAGATCCCGGCCGCGACCCAGTAGACGAGCCACGGGTTCGGGCTTTCGAACGGGACGAGGACCGCAGCCGCGAGGCAGAGCGACACGCCGGTGGTGGTGAGGAAGTTCGGCGTGACACGGGTGCGTGCGAGGCCCGTGACAGAGCGGCTGGCGAGGGAGCGGAATCCAGCGGTGTAACTCTCTTGCACGCGCCGGGCTGAGGGCTGGAAGCTTCGGCGGCCAAGCCGCCGAAGCCCGGCGGAAGACCTTGGGGGGGTCTCGTTCATCTCCAATATCGCAATCCTGCTATGGGCGCGACTATAGCAGGTTTGCGATGGCAGGGCCGGCTGTGCGCACGACCTTTGGGATGCCCGCGGTCGCGAGCAGGGAGACGATGGCGACGGCGATCCCCGCAAGGACATCGAGGACGTAGTGGTTGGCGGTAGCCACGACGCAGAACCACACCCAGACAGGCCACATCGCCCACAGCACCTTCGCCCACAGGTGGCGGCAGCTCACGGCGAGGCAGTAACCGACGATGAGCGCGTCGGCTGCGTGGAGGCTCGGCATCGCGGCGTACTGGTTTCCAAGCGTGTGGATGAGCTCGCTCGAGTGGTTGACGCCGCCGACGAAGCCGTCGTGCTTGAACATCCACGGCGGGGCGGTGGGCATCAGGGCGTAGCCGATCAGGCCGATGACGTTGGCGAGGAGGATCGTGTTCCGGAAACGCGCGAAGCGCTCGTGGCGGCGGAGGTAGACCCAGAGCAGCGCGAGCGAGATGACCGTGAACTCCGAGTTCCAGTACGTCCACGCGGACGCCGTCAGGAGGAAGTGCGACGAGTCGGCGATGCGCTGCACCGAGAGCTCGTAGAGATGGTGGAAGACGTGGTACTCGAACGAGATGACGCGCCGGCCGTTCGTCAGAGCCTTGGCGGTATTCCGGTCGGTGACGGCCCGGACGGCGAGGTACGTGACGTAAAACCCGATCCACAGTGCGAACTGGGTCCAGAAGTGCAGCCAGCCACGCGGAAGCACCTTCTGCCCGAGCGCGACGACTCGCTCCATGGCGAAACTCTAGACGGCCGCCATGAGGGCGGCCTAACCCCCTATGTACGACATCTCGACCTTCGGCAGCGCCGCGGTCTGGGCGGTTCGGAGTTCGGAGTAGCGGTCGGTGCGACGCGACCAGATTCCGCGCAGCGTCTCGGCGAGCTCCTCGTCGGTCACGGCGCCCCTGAGCGAGGCGCGGAGGTCGTGGCCACGAGCCGCAAAGAGGCACGTGTAGAGGCGACCCTCGGCCGAGAGGCGCGCCCGCGAGCACGCGCCGCAGAACGGCTTGGTGACGGATGCGATCACGCCGATCTCGCCGGCGCCGTCGACGTAGCGGAAGCGCCGGGCCGTCGCGTCGGGGCTTTCGGCGGCAACGGGCTCGAGCGGCCAGCGAGCGCCGATCTTCTCGACGATCTCGTCCGCCGTCACGACGTCCTCGAGCTTCCACTGGTTCGTCGTCCCGACGTCCATGAACTCGATGAAACGGAGGACTTGGCCGGTGCCGCGGAAATGCTCGGCCAGCTCGACGAGCGCGGCGTCGTTGACGCCGCGCTTCACGACGGCGTTCACCTTCACCGGCAAACCCGCGGCGGCGGCCGCGTCGATGCCGTCGAGGACGCGCTGGACGGGGAAGTCGACGTCGTTCATCGCGCGGAACGACGCGTCGTCGAGCGAGTCGAGGCTCACGGTCACGCGGTTGAGACCCGCGGCTGCGAGCGTTTCCGCCTTGTCGGCGAGCGCAGCACCATTCGTCGTCAGGGCGAGCTCGAGCTTCGAGCCGTCCGGCCGCTCGATCGCGGCCAGGAGCTCGATCAGGTGCTCGACGTTACGTCGCACGAGCGGCTCACCGCCCGTGATCCGCACGGTGCGAACGCCGAGTTGCGCGAACACGCCCGCGACACGCGCGATCTCCTCGAGCGACAGCAGCTCCTTTCGCTCGAGGAACTTGTACTCGCGGCCGAAGACCTCCTTCGGCATGCAATAGACGCAGCGGAAGTTGCAGCGGTCGGTGACCGACACGCGCAGCGTCTCGAGCGGGCGCCCCAAGCGATCCAACAGCGGCTCCATCACCAAGAGGGTATCGGGCGACGGGTCTCGTGTAGGCCGCCGCCGCGCCCGACATGCGCGGGCGCGGCACTGGGACGCCTCGACCATGCGCCGAAGAAGGGGGCCCGTGGGGGAAACATGGTTTCCCCCACGAAGCGAGCGAAGCGAAGCGCTATTCAGCCCAAACGCGCACGAGCTCGACGAGCGTCGCTGCGGCGAGGCCCATGTCCTCGACACAGATCCATTCGCGCTCGCTGTGCGCGTCGTGCCCGCCCGTGAAGACGTTCGCAGTGGGAAGGCCCATCTCGGTGAGCGCCGAGCCATCGGTACCACCGCGAATCGACGTCGTCCGCGGCTCGAGCCCGACACGCCGGATCGCCTCCTCGAGGTTCGCGACGATCTCGGGGTGCTGCTCGAGCGCGGCGCGCGGGTTGCGGTACTGGATTCGCTCCTCGATCGTGACGGAGCAGCGCGGCTCGGCCGCGCAGACGTCCTCCGCGAGCGTGCGAAGGAAGCGGACATGCTCGTCGACTGCCGCGTCGTCGAAGTCGCGGACGATGAAGCGGAGCTCGACCTCGGTCGTGTCGCCCTGCACGAGGACAGGGTGGACGTAGCCCTCCCGATCCTGTGTCGTCTCCGGCGAGAGCGCGTCGTGGGGGAGCCGCGCGACGACCTCCGCCGCGAGCTTGATGGCGTTCACGAGCTCGTTCTTCGCCCAGCCGGGATGGATTGCGCGGCCGCGGATCTTCATTCGCACCTGCGCGCCGGTGAACGTCTCGGCCTGCACCTCACCGGCCGTCGAGCCGTCGACCGTGTACGCGGCGACCGCACCGAGCTGCTCGACGGGGAGGTGGATGACGCCGCGGCCGACCTCCTCGTCCGGGTTGAACACGACCTTGACCGGGCCGTGCGGGAGGTCGGGATTCGCGGCCAGGTGGCCGATCGCCGCGACGATCTCGGCGACGCCGGCCTTGTCGTCGGCGCCCAGCAGGCTCGTTCCGTCGGTGACGATGAGCTCGTGGCCGGCGTGGTGCGCGAGCTGGGGAGATTCGGACGGGCGGATCACCTGCCCGGAGCTGCCGAGCTCGATCTCGCCGCCGTCGTACGCGATCCGCTGCGGGTTTGCCTTGCCGCTCGCCTCGCGCGCCGTGTCGACGTGGGCGAAGAGCGCGATCGTCGGTACATCGCGGTCGAGGGTTGACGGCAGCGTTGCGGTGACGTAGCCGTTGCCGTCGACCGCGGCATCGGTCAGCCCGATCTCGTCGAGCTCGTCGCGCAGGAGGCGGAGCAGGACGAGTTGCCTCTCGGTGCTCGGGTACGTCTTCGAGTCCTCGTTGGACTGCGTGTCGATCTGTGCGTACCGGATCAGCCGCGCAGCAGCGTCCTCCGCCAGCTGCGCAGCCAGCGCTGTTCCCCCCTCGACCGCCATCGCGTCGAGCGTACCTGCGGGAGTCGAGCGCACAGACCGGGTATGCGCGCGCGAACCCGTCTAGAAGTTCAGGACGACTTCGCCGGCCGTGACGTACGGCGTCGCGGCCATGTCCGGCATGTTCTCAGCGAGCCAGGCGGCGGCCGCGGCGGTCGATGCGTCTGTGCCTTCCTTGCTGTCGAACACGCTCACCGTCGCGGTGCCTTCGGCGAGCTTGACGAGGTAGTAAGCCCGGAAGCCGTCGATCCCGCCGATGATCTCCCGCACGTCGTTCTCTTTCTCGAGCAGTGCGTCGGCGAGCTCGCTGTTGCCCTGATAGGCCCGGATGGTCGCGTACATGTGAAGCCTCCCCCAAGTCGATTGCGCGGGGAGTCTCGCAGCTAGACCAGGAGCGAGGCGTGCACGTGCTCCTCGACGGCGAAGCCGGCCTCGAGGGAGCGGCGGACCGGGCACGTCGCGGCGGCGCGCTCGAGCCACGCGATCTGGTCCGCTTCGTATTCACCGTCGAGCCGGATGTCGACGCGGAAGTGGCGCGGTGCTGAGTGCGCGTCGTACTCGACCTCGACGAGGACGTCTCCGAGAGACCAAGCCTTCGTTCGCGCGTACATCGCAAGCGTCGTCGTGACGCACGACGCGAGTGACGCGGCCAGCAACTCGTGCGGCGTCGGCGCCGTGTCCTCGCCGCCCGCGCTGTCGGGCTCGTCCGTGTGGAGGACGAAAGCGTCCCGCACGAGCACCTCGTTGCGCAACGTCCCCGGGGATGAGCTTCGCGGTGGCCCTCATGGAGCCGTTTCTAGTCGTCCACGGGCACCGGCGCATCCGTGAACACACGGATACTGTGATCTGCTATAAAACGACTTAGATTTTCTCACCACAGGAGGCACAACAGCATCATGGCGAAAACACTTGGCATCGACCTCGGCACGACGAACTCGTGCATGGCCGTGCTGGAAGGCGGCGAGCCGGCCGTTATCCCGAACGCGGAGGGCGGGCGCACAACGCCGTCCGTCGTCGCGTTCACGAAGGACGGGCAGCGGCTCGTCGGCGCTCCGGCTCGGCGGCAGCAGGTCACGAACCCGCAGAACACGATCTTTTCGATCAAGCGCTTCATGGGGCGCAAGTTCGACGAGGTCAACGAAGAGATGACGATCGTCCCGTACGAGGTCGAGAAGGGCCCGAACGGCGACGTTCGCGTCGACGCGGAGGGGAAGCAGTACGCCCCGCCGGAGATCAGCGCGATGATCCTCCAGAAGCTCAAGGCTGACGCTGAGGCGTACCTCGGCGAGTCGGTCACCGACGCGGTGATCACCGTTCCGGCCTACTTCAACAACGCCCAGCGCGAGGCGACGAAGGACGCCGGCAAGATCGCCGGCCTCAACGTCCTCCGCATCATCAACGAGCCGACCGCGGCCGCTCTCGCGTACGGCCTCGACAAGGAAGGCTCCGACCAGACGATCCTCGTCTTCGACCTCGGCGGCGGCACGTTCGACGTGTCGGTGCTCGAGCTCGGCGACGGCGTCTTCGAGGTCAAGTCCACCGCAGGCGACAACCATCTCGGCGGCGACAACTTCGACAAGGCGATCGTCGACTGGATGGCCGGAGAGTTCAAGAAGGATCAGGGCATTGACCTGTCCGCCGACCGGATGGCGCTTCAGCGGCTGTACGAGGCGGCGGAGAAGGCGAAGATCGAACTGTCGTCGACGATGACGACGCAGATCAACCTCCCGTTCGTTACCGCGACGCAGGACGGCCCGAAGCACCTCGACCTGCAGCTCACACGCGCGAAGCTCGAGGAGATCACCGCCGACCTGCTTGCTCGCACCGTCGGCCCGACGAAGCAGGCGCTCACCGACGCCGGTCTCGACGCCGGGAAGATCGACCACGTCGTCCTCGTCGGCGGCATGACCCGCATGCCAGCGGTGCAGGAGAAGGTCAAGGAGATCGTCGGCAAGGACCCGCACAAGGGCGTCAACCCGGACGAAGTCGTCGCCGTCGGCGCCGCGCTGCAGGCCGGCGTGCTCAAGGGCGAGGTGAAGGACATCCTCCTCCTCGATGTCACGCCTCTCAGCCTCGGCATCGAGACGAAGGGCGGCGTCATGACGAAGCTCATCGAGCGCAACACGACGATCCCGACGAAGAAGGCGGAGATCTTCACGACGGCCGAGGACAACCAGCCGTCGGTCGAGGTGCACGTCCTTCAGGGCGAGTCCGAGATGGCGAGCTTCAACAAGACCCTCGGCAAGTTCCAGCTCGTCGGCATTCCGCCGGCGCCACGCGGTATGCCGCAGATCGAGGTTGCCTTCGACATCGACGCGAACGGGATCATCCAGGTCACCGCGAAGGATCTTGGCACCGGCACCGAGCAGCAGATCAAGATCGAGGGCGGCTCGGGGCTCAAGGAGGACGAGGTACAGCAGATGATCCGTGACGCGGAGGCGCACGCCGACGAGGCGACCCGCCTGCGTGAGGCGGCCGACACGAAGAACCTCGCCGAGACGCTCGCGTACCAGACCGAGCGCTCTCTCAAGGAGCACCGCGACAAGATCGACGAGGCCGACGCCTCGACGATCGAGGGGCGGATCATGGAGCTGCGCCAGTCGCTCGAGGGAGACGACCTCGGAGACATCCGGGCGAAGACCGAGGCGCTGACCGAGGCGTCGCACAAGCTCGCCGAGGCGGTCTACGCCCAGGCGACCGCGCAGGCGCAGGCATCCGCCACCGGCGGGAACGGTGACTCCGCGTCAGACGACGAGGTCGTCGAGGACGCCGAGTACGAGGATGTCACCAGTGAGTGACGAGCCCGTCGAGAACGAGGTGGTCGAGCCGGAGGAGCAGGCGTTCGAGGACGATCGCCTGCTCCGGCTCGCTGCCGACTTCGAGAACTACAAGAAGCGGATGGCGCGCGAGCGGGAGGAGTACGTCGCGCTCGCGAACGCGCGGCTCCTCGCCGAACTCTTGCCGGTCGTCGACGATCTCGAACGGGCGCTCGCGGCGGCCGAGCAGCACGAGGAGGCGCAGCTCGAGGAGGGCGTCCGGCTCGTCCACCGCTCGCTCGCGTCGCTGCTCGAGCGGCACGGCATCGAGCTCATCGAGACCGATGGGAAGTTCGATCCGCATGTCCACGAGGCGCTGCTCTCGCAGCCGTCCGAGGACGCCGAGAGTGGCTCGGTCATCGACGTCGTCCAGAAGGGCTACAAGCTCCGCGACCGCGTCGTGCGGCCCGCGCGCGTGATCGTGGCGGAATGAGCTCGCTGTACGACACGCTCGGCGTGAAGAAGGGCGCCTCGCAGGACGAGATCAAGAAGGCGTACCGGAAGCTCGCGCGCCAGCACCATCCCGACGCGAATCCCGGCGACAAGACCGCGGAGGAGAAGTTCAAGGAGGTGCAGACGGCATACGACGTCCTCTCCGACGAGAAGAAGCGGAAGGACTACGACCGTTTCGGCTCGACGAACGGGCGCGGCCCAGGCCCGGGCGCGGGCCCGAACGTCAACTACGGCAACGTCGACTTCGGTGATCTCGGCGACATCCTCGGCGGGATCTTCGGGAACGCCGGCGGTCGCGGCCGCGGCCGTCCCCAGGCGATGCGCGGCCACGACCTCGAGACGGAGGTGCGGCTCTCGTTCGAGGACTCCCTGCGCGGCGCCGAGGCGAAGGTGCCCGTCGAGGTGACTGTCGCGTGCTCCGACTGCGGAGGCAGCGGCGCGCAGCCCGGGACGGCTCCTGTCATCTGCCCGCAATGCAACGGCCGCGGCGTCACCTCCGAGAGCCAGGGCCTGTTCGCGCTCTCGCAGCCGTGCCCGCGCTGTCGCGGCAACGGCACCGTGATCGAGAAGCCGTGCCCGAAGTGCAAAGGCTCGGGTAGCGAGCGCCGGCTCCGCAACTACACGGTGAAGATCAAGCCCGGTGTGAAGGACGGCACGAAGATCCGCCTCAAGGGAAAGGGCGAAGCCGGTGCGAACGGCGGCCCGAACGGCGACCTCGTCGTCATCACGCGCGTTGCGCCCTCCGAGACCTACGAGCGCCGCGGCGACGACCTCCTCGTCCAGGTGCCGGTCACGTTCGCGACCGCTGCGCTCGGCGGCAAGGTCGACGTCCCCACACCGGAAGGCGCCGTCTCGCTCAAGATTCCCGCGGGCTCGGAGGACGGGAAGCTCCTGAGAATCAAGGGCCGCGGCGCGCCGAAGCTCCAGGGCTCGGGCAAGGGCGACGTCCTCGCGCGGGTGAGGATCCAGGTGCCGAAGCGCATCAACAAGAAGGAGCGCGAGCTCCTCGAAGAGCTCCGGAAGGCCGGCGGCTGATGTCCGATCACGACGACCTCCTCAAGCAAGGCCCGCGCGAGGCGCCGGAGCCGGAGACGGCCGAGCAGCGCACTCAACGCAAGGGACTGAAGGCAGCAGGCGGCGGCGTCGCGGCGGGCGGGATCGGGCTCGCGAAGGCGGGCATCCTCAGCAAGATCCTCTTTTGGTTCTTCGTCTGGAGAGGCGTCGGCGCTGGCGCGCGCATCGGAGGCTGGATCGGCATCGCGATCATCGTCGCCGTCATCGGCGGCGCGATCTACTACCGCCGCCGCCACTGGGGCGGTGCCCGGAGGCCGGAACCTGTTCTCGGTGGCTCGTCGTCGGAGGAGTCGGCTCCGGACGTGTTTCAACAGCCTCCGGGTCAAGGGCAGTGAGTGGCGGCGGCTGATGGAGAGTTCTGAGCGCCCGATCTACATGATCTCCGTCGCGGCCGAGCTCGTCGGGATGCACCCGCAGACGCTGCGGATGTACGAGGCAAAGGGCCTCGTCCGGCCGCAGCGGACGCCCGGCGGCACGCGCCTCTACTCCGAGGCGGACATCGAGCGGCTGCGGATCGTCCAGCGACTCACGAACGAGGTCAGGCTCAATCTCGCCGGGGTAGAGCTCGTCCTGCGGATGGAGGACGAGCTGCGGAACATGCAGGCACAGCTCGAACGCCTCGAGCGGCAGATGCGCATGGAAGTGGAGAACGTCCACAAGCAGTACCGCCGAGACCTCGTCGTGTACCGCGAAGAACGGTTACCGCAGAGGAAGTAGCGAGATCACCCCCACGGAGAAGCTCGACGAACTTCGCGAACTACTTTTGGAGGAGGACGATGGCGAAGAAGCTGACGAGTGAGCAGCGCAAGCGGATCGCCGAGTTGATCGGGGAGATCCAAAGTGAGCTCGCCGAGATTCGCGCCTTGCTCGAGAAGCGGTTGCAGCAGCGTCGCGCGTAGCCTCTCGGCGCGCTGATGGTCGCCGCGACCGGCGGGAACTCAAGGTCATCGAGGGAGCCGAGGCATTTCTTCCTGCGGCATGGGCCCGTCAGGGATCATCCTCACGGGCGATGCCGCGGCGAGGGTCTGTCGAGCAGACTCGCTCACGTGTCGCTGTTCCGTAGCGCCCAGATCCTCCCGCCGCTGGAGGACATTGTCGAGCTCCTAGAGGGGCTGGGTACGATGCTGATGCAGATAGATGCAAAGCTCGAGCGGATGCTGTCCGCGCTGGAGGAGGACGATTGAGCAGGCGCCGTCGCGACCAAGAGAGCCTGGAGGAGTTGCTCAAACGAGGACAGCAGGTCCGCGAGGAGTTCCGGCAGACGCTCGAACGGATTGAAGCGCGTCGACTTGCACGGCAGGCGCGCTACCGCCGCCACGACCGCGACTAGTTGCTCGTCGTCGCCGCCACCGAACGCGAGCTCGCCCTCCTCGAAGGCGCGGACACGTTCTCCTGCGGGATCGGGCCGGTCGAGGCCGCGCTCCAGACAGCGCGTGCGATCGCGGAGCGGCGGCCCGACGCGGTGCTCCACGTCGGCATCGCCGGAGCGCATGGGATCGAACCGCCGGCGCTCGTGCTCGGGAGCGAGGCTGTCTACTGCGATGTGATCGACGCGGGATCGACGCTTCCGCGCGTCGAGCGCGTGCGGCCCGACGCGGCGCTGCTCGAGCGCGTGCGCGGCGTGCTGCCCGAGGCGCACGTCCTCCCGATCGCGACGTGCGGGAGGGTCGGCGGCGGCGCCGGCTGCGACGTCGAGGCGATGGAGGGCTTCGGTGTGCTGCGCGCGTGTGAGCTCGCCGGCGTCCCGGCCGTCGAGCTGCGGGCGATTTCGAACTCGCCGGGCGAGCCCGATCGCGCGAAGTGGCATTTCGACGAGGCGTTTGCCGCTCTCGCCGACGCTCTAAAGAGACTCGACGTCCTCTAGGAACTCGGCGTGGCCGTGCTCGGTCGGGGCGCCGTACGCGAGGAAGAGGATTTCCTCACCGGTCTCGTTCCGCGCCTGGAGCGGCGTGCCCTGGTGGACGACGACGACTCCGCCCGGCTCGACGTCGACGCGCTCGTACGGCTCGCCGAGGAGCATCGTCAGCGTGCCCTTGAGCGGGATGAAGACTTCCTCCTGGTCGGGATCGAGGTGCCGGCGGCCGCGGGTGTGCGCGGGGTAGCGCCACATGCGCGCGCGTGACTCGGTCATGTGCCCGGGATCGGTGACGGAGGCTGCGCTGCGCGGCGCCTCGCCTTCGTGGCCGGGCCGCTCCTCCCACTCGAGGTCGGCATGGTGGACGACGTCGTAGCCCATTCCTCGCGACGATACCCTCCGCACCGTGGCCGAGTCGCGTCCAGTCGCCCTGCCGCCCGCCGAACGGACGGTCGGCCAGCTCGTCGGTGAGTCGATCCGCTTCTACGGCGACCACTTCTGGCCGTCGCTCGCGCTCGGCGTTGCGCCGGCGACGGTCGCCGTCGTCTTCAGAGCCGTGTCGCGGCATCTCCAACTCGTCCTGGCTCCGACGCTCGCGGGCGCGCTCGTCAGCGCCGCCTACGTCGCGGCCTGCGTGCTCGTTCTCGAACGGACGCCCTCGCGTGGACGCCTCGCTGTGATCTGGGTCACCGGCTGGCTCGTCTTCGCGCCGGTCCCGTTCCTCGTCCTCGCTTACGTCGTGCCCGGATTGCTCTGGCTGACCGCGCTCGGTTTGGTCGTTCCCGTTCTCGTCGTGGAGAACGGCGCGATCGGCGCTGCGTTCGCGCGTGCCTGGGCGCTCGCACGTGCCGACTTCGTCCATGCGATCGGCTCGCTCTTCACGCTTGCCGTGCTCGTCTTGCTGTCGCAGTCGGTGCTCGTTTACGTCCTCCGCGGCTTCGGGAACGCGGGCGTCTCGGTTGCGCTCTTCCTCGCAAGCGTCGTTCTTTCGCCGCTGCTCTTCATCGGGACGGCGTTGCTCTACGTCGACCAGGCTGCGCGAGTCAAGGTCGTCTAGGCTGCCGCCTATGCCGATCTACATCCTTCTCTCGCGGGTCTCGCAGAAGGGCGTCCAGACGTTGCAGACCAATCCGGGGCGGTTGCAGGAGGTGAACCGGGACGTCGAGGAGCTCGGCGCGAAGGTGCTGCACCAGTGGGCGACGCTCGGCGAGTGGGACTTCATCAACGTCGTCGAGGCGCCGGACACTGCGACGATCGCCAAGGTCTCGGTCGCTCTCGGAGCCCGCGGCTCGACCCGCATCCAGACGCTCGAAGCGCTCTCGATCGACGAGTTCGTCTCGGCGATCAGCTAGCCGGGAGCCCGCGAGAGCTCGTCCCGCGCTCGACTCGTGCTGCCTTGACACGGACCAGGCGTTCCGACATAAACAGGGAGAGGGCCACACACATCGGGAGGTCGAGCAATGAAGCTTCGGTTAGCAGCTCTTGTAGTGCTCGCGTACGCGATCGCGGTGCCCAGTGCACAGGCCGCCGTCACCGCGACGACCACGTTCAGTTACACGGGCAGCGAGCAAGTCTTCGTCGTCCCCGTCGGCGTGGGCACGGTCACGGTTCACGCGGTCGGCGGTGCCGGCGGTTGCGACTTCACACAGGGGCTCGGAGGTGACGTCACTGCGACAATCTCCGTAATTCCGGGGCAGTTGCTCTACGTCGAGGTCGGTGGCAACGGCGACACTTCGGGTGCCGGCGGGTTCAACGGCGGCGGCGCGGGCGGCGGGGCGATAATCGAGAACGGCGGCGGCGGCGGCGGCGCGAGCGATGTTCGCACCGCACCGAGCAGTGCCGGCAACACGCTCGCGTCACGCCAGGTCATCGCCGGCGGAGGAGGTGGCGGCGGCGGGGACAACTCCATCTGCGGCGGAGATGCGGGTAGCAGTCGTGGCGGCACCGCCTCGGCGGACCCCGGCGGAGCCGGAACCGGAAATAACGGCGGCGACGGTGGTGGGTCGACTGGATGCACTCCCGGTGGCAATGGCTCGCTCGGCCAAGGCGGCGACGGTGGCGCAGGCGGTTGCGAGGAAGGCGGCGGCGGCGGGGGCGGAGGGCTCTACGGCGGCGGCGGCGGAGGCGGAGGCGACGTCGGTGCGGGCGGTGGCGGTGGTTCGAGCGCCGCTCCCGGCGATCCGAACGCGGTGATCACCGTCGCGGACGTCACCACGCCGGAAGTCGACATCACCTATGCGACGCCGACTGCCGACGCTGCGCCCGCGAACGTGGAGTTCCCGGGAACGCAGCCGCTGACGACGACGAGTGCCCCACAGGCCGTGACGGTCACGAACAACGGAAGCGCACCGCTCGTGATCTCCGGGCTCGCCTTCTCCGGCGCCCAGCCGGGCGATTACTTCGTCGGATCCTCGACGTGCGGCGGCCCGGTCGCTCCGGGGTCGTCCTGTGCCATCGGTGTGCGGTTTGCACCGCAGGCCACGGGCGCGAGCTCCGCGTCGCTGGACATCACGGCGAACGTGCCGTCGGGGAACAACCCGACGAGCACACAGTCGATCCCGCTGTCCGGCACCGGCGGCACGTTGCCGGCCGGCCCGCCCGGCCCGCCCGGGAAGGTCAGGTTGGTGACGTGCCATCAGGTCGTGAAGATCGTGCACGGCAAGAAGAAGACCGTTCAGGTCTGTAAGACGAAGGTGCTGTCCGGGAGCGTGACGATCCGGACCGGAACCGCGGTCCGGTTGCTGCATGCCGGACGGCTGGTGGCACGGGGGACGGTGACACGCGCGGCGATCGAGTTCCAGATGCTTCCTGGAAGGACGCTCCGGACGGGCCGCTACACGCTGGTCGCCGGCCCGATGCGTCAGAGCATCCTGCTGCAACGGTAGGTATGTGAATCCTGGGGGCGGCCGCGTGGCGGGCCGCCCCCAAGATCCTCTAGTCGGCCACTGCGATGCGGCGAACGGTGACACCCCACGCAGCGCCGGAGGTGAACAGCTCGTCGGGATCGACCTGGCCCAGGAGGCCGAGAAAGTGCGGCTCGGGGTCGTCCTCCGTGCAGCCGAAAACGGCGGCTTCGCTGGCGGCGACCGGCTCGTCCGCGACCCCTCGCGCGAGCTCGTCCATACGGCGCTGAGCCTCCTCCGCCGCAGGCCCTTCGAGATACCCGCGCGCCATGGACGGGAGAGTACTCGCGGTAGGCTCGCCACGTGGCTGCGCTCGCCGTCCACGGGCTCGAGAAGCGGTACGGCTCGGTCCACGCGTTGAAGGGAGTCGACCTCGAGGTGGAGGACGGCGAGCTCGTCGGGCTGCTCGGCCCGAACGGCGCCGGCAAGTCGACGCTCGTGAAGATCGCGGTCGGGCTCGTGCGCGCAACCGCCGGCCGGGCCGAGGTCGTCGGGGCGCGAGCCGGTTCGCGCGCAGCCCGCGCGGAGCTCGGCTACCTCGCGGAGCTCTTCCGCTTCCCCGGCTGGTACACCGCGGACGAGGTTCTCACCCTCCATCAGCGGTTGACGGGCTCCGACGGAGGCGCCTCCGAGCGCGCCCGGCTGCTCGAGCTCGTCGCGCTGGACGACGCGCGCGGCCGGCGAGTCGAGGGCATGTCGAAGGGGATGCAGCAGCGCCTCGGAATTGCGCAGGCGCTCGTCGGCTCGCCACGGATGCTTGTTCTCGACGAGCCGACGTCGGCGCTCGACCCGGCCGGGCGCCGGATCGTCCGCGTCCTGCTCGAGGAGCTGCGCGACCGCGGGGTGTCCGTTCTCCTCAACTCCCATCTGCTTTCGGAGATCGAGCTCGTGTGCGACCGCGTCACCATTCTCCGGGCCGGCGAGGTCGTGGCCGCAGGCTCGCCCGCCGAGCTCTCGCGGCCGCGCGGGGTCGAGCTCGAGACCGACGAAGGGACGCGTACGATCGACGGGGCGACGCGGGAGGACGTGCCGGATCTCGTCGCTACAGCGGTCGCAGCGGGCCGGAGCGTCTACGGCGTCCGCGTGCTCACGTCGACGCTCGAGGACACGTATCTCGAGGCCGTGGGAGACGAGGTCTCGTGAGCGTGGTGGTGACGATCATGGGCTACGGCTTCCGCGAGGCCGTCCGGCGGAGGGTGTTCACGGTCGTCGTGGTGCTGACGGCGATCTTCCTCGTCCTCTTCTGGCTCGCGGTGCGCTTCGTCTTTCACCGCCTCTCGGCGATCTCGCCGCCCGCCGACCTGCTGGTGGACAAGCGGACGTTCGCCGGTGCGTTCCTGCTCGGTCTCGCCATGTTCGCGACGCTCTTCCTCGGCGTCGTTCTGGCGGTCTTCCTCACGCTCGGCGTCGTCTCGGGCGACGCCGAACGTGGCCTGCTGCAGCCGCTCGTCGTGCGGCCCGTCGGCCGCGCGACGCTGCTGCTCTCGCGCTTCCTCGGCGCGGCAATCGTCTGTGTCGCGTACGTGCTCGCGGTCTACGGGATCGCCCTGGCGATCATCGACGCGTCCGGCAGCTGGCTGCCACCGTCCCCGGCCGAGCCGGGCCTCGAGCTCGCCGGTGGCGTCGTGATCGTGATCGCGCTGTCGATCCTCGGCTCGGTCGTGCTTTCGTCGACGGCGAACGGGATCGCGATCTTCATGCTCTTCGGAGCCGGCCTCGTCGCGGGGTTGCTTGGCTCGATCGGCCACGCGCTCGGCTCGCACACGATCGAGCACGCGTCCAGCATCGCGGCGTGGGCGCTGCCGTTCGAGGCGCTCTACCAGGACGGGCTGCGGCTGATCTCGAGCAGTGCCACCGGGGCGACGGGCTTCCTCCTCCAGCTCGGCCCGTTCGGCGGCGCGTTCGTGCACGGCTGGGGAGTCCGCGTGTGGGCCGTCGGATATCTCTGCGTGGCGCTCGGGCTAGCGGTCTTTCTGTTCCAGCGCCGCGATCTCTGAGGCGATTGGATCACGCCGCGCACTCCATCGTCATGAACTCGTGGTCGCCGAACTTCTCGAACGTCCGCACGTGCCGCTCGCCGACTTCGCGGAAGCCGAGCCGCTCGTACAACGCGATCGCGCGCGCGTTCCACGATGCGACGTAGAGCCGGAACGTCGTCGGCGACCACTCCTGGCGCGCGTACTCGAGCTCGTCGCGCATGTAGCGCTCGCCGAGCCCGCGACCACAGATGTCCGGCCGAAGCCCGATCCCGATCTCGACGACGCCCGACTCCGGGTGGTCGAAGTACCAGAACGCCTCGACGCGTCCGTCCTCGCCGCAGACGACGTGGAACCGCTCGGGGTTGAGTGGCGGATCCTCGCCAGGGTCGTAGAAGTCGTACGGCGGGGAGTAGTGCCACTCGAGCGTCTCCGCGAGGGTCATGCCGGGCGCTCCATCTCGACGAACCGGCTCTCCTCGGCCGGTGGCACCTCACGGAAGCCGGCCCGTCGGTACGCGCGCAGCGCCCGCTCGTTCCAGCGCGCAACCCAGAGCCGGAAGTGGCGCGGCCGCCACTCGCGCTGCGCGTAGTCGAGACCTGCCTCGATGAACGGCTGTGCGAGACCGCGCCCGGTCAGGTCCGGCCGCATTCCGAGCCCGATCCGCACCTCGTCCCCATCGGGAACGAAGTTGAAGAAGCCGACGAGCTCGCCGCCGTCGACCACCGCGCGCAGGTGGGTCCGCCGTGCGGGGTTCGCGAACAGCTCGACGCGCCGCGGGTCGGCCGACGTGTCGTACCACTCGTACGGGAACTCGTACCGCCACTCCGCGATCGCCGCGGCCTGGTCGTCGCTCAACGCTGTGACGTTCACGGCAGCGACCTTACTTTCGCGACGCACCGCGCAGCCGCGTCGATCCCGCGCCGCGCCGCCTCTTCGATCACGTCGAGTAAAACGTCGGCAAAGGTTCCGATCCGCACGGCACAATCGTCCCATGGAGGCGGACCGGAAGGGCGGGAGAGCGTTGGACTTCCTCCTCGGCGGTCTCGTCGGCGCCTCGGCCGCCGTCGCGACAGCGCGCCGCCGTCGGCGACTCCGGCGCCTCCGGGAGGATCGGCTCGAGCGGCCTGCCGGGCTCGGCGCCTTCGAGGGCGCGCCGTGCTTCGAGGAGCTCCTCGAGCAGCAATCGAGCCCCACCGGCGAATAGGCGCAATTAAGTGGACCGTTTCGTGCGCCGATCAGTGAGAATAGGAGAACTCTTGATCCGGCCCTCTCGTCTCGTCCTCCTTCTTTGTCTCGCCTCGGCAGCCGTCGCTGCGCTCGCGGTGCCTGGCACGGCGTCCGCGCGCGTCACGCCGCCGCCGGCGCCATTCCGGGTCGTCATCGTCGACCGGATGAGCGACGGGGCATTCGCCACGCTCGCGCGGCGGGGCGCTGTGGGCCTCATGCGACCCGGCTTCGGCCCGACGACGAGCCACCGCAGCGCGTTCGCCGAGCTCGTGCGCGGCGCCGAGGTGAACTCGCACATCGGTGGGACGCCTCCCGGTAAGCCGCTCATCGGAACGGAGGAGCTGCGCAGCTCCTGGATCGCGACATGGTGTCGCATGTGCATCGTCCTCCAGCTCCCGCCGGGCGCGAGCACGATCCAGAACGACAAGCTCTACCGGGTCGCGATCGTCGGTCGCGGGTATCACGGTCTGCTCACCTCTCCGACCACGCACATCCCCGGTCTCGTCTCGATCGTCGACATTGCGCCGACCGCGCTCGGTCGCCCATCGACCGGTCTCGCGTGGGTCGGGGCGAGCAATGCGATCGGACGCCTCGCTTCGCTCGGGCAGGAGATCCATGCGAACAACCGGCTCAAGTACGCCGCCTTGTTCATCACCGCTGCGCTCCTTCTCCTCTTCGCGCTCCTCGGCCTGCGCGCCTCGGTGACGGCGGTGCCGGCCGCGCTGCTCGTCAATCTTGGTCTCGGCGTCGCGCAGGTGTCGAACGAGGTTCTTCTCCTGTCCGGGATCTTGGCCGGGACGGCGCTCCTCGCGTTCGCGCTGGCGCGCGTGTGTCGTAACGACGACGCGCTGCTGTTGCTCTACGGCGGCGTCGTCTTCCTCTACGCCGCCGCGATGGTCACGCATCCGGCGTGGCAGGCGATCAACCCGTTCGGCCCGACGCAGAACTCGCGGTTCTGGGGGATCGGCAACCAGGTGGAGACGCTTCTCCTGGCGCCGCTCCTCGCCGGAGCCGTGCTCGCGCGGCGGCGCTTCGGATTCGCTGGCTTCCTCCTCTTCGGCTTCTTCGGTCTCGTCGTGATGACGGACAACCGACTCGGCTCCGACGGCGGCGGCGCGATCGTGCTCGGCGTGGCGCTCGCTGTCCTTGGCTGGAGGCTCTTCCGCCTCCGGTTCAGCGGCTTCATCGGGCTCCTCGCCGCGGCGGCATTCGCCGTTCTGTGGCTCGTCCAGCGCGGCCTTGCGCAGTCGGGCCCGGACCACCTGCGGAGCGCGTTCTCGGGCGGTGTCGGGGGGCTCCTCGCCTCGCTCGGGAGCCGCTGGCCGCTCTCCTATCTGCCGGCCCTACAGGAGTGGACGCTCGTCGTCCCGCTCCTGCTCGTTCTCGCCGCGGTCTTCGTCGTCGCGTGGAGAAGGACGGACGTCGCCGCTACGCGAGATCTCCTGATCGCGCTCGGCGTTGCGCTCTTCACCTCGCTGCTCATGAACGACTCCGCGGCGTATGAGCTCGCCGGCGGGATCGCTGTAGTCGGCGCGGCTGCCCGGTTCGTTCCGACGAGCGCTCCGCTGCGGATCCGCGTTCCCGTGCCCGTGCTGATCCGCGCTCGCGTGCCGAGCTTCCGCCGACCCACCCTCGCAGCGGAGCCGGTCGCGTCGGAATCGCCCCCGTCCTAGGTAGCGTCCGGCGCGTGCCGATCTACGAGTACCGCTGCCCGAAGGGCCACCACTTCGAGCGCTTCCAGTCCATGACCGCGGCCACGCCGGAGACGTGCGACGTCTGCGGTGCGTCGCCCGTCGAAATCGTCCTCTATCCGGTCGCCGTCCACTACAAGGGCTCGGGCTTCTACACGACCGACTACGGCAAGGGGAAGGCGGCGAAGAAGGAGAGCGGCAGCGGCGACGGCGGGCCGTCCTCGGGCGGCGAGAGCAAGAGCGAGTCGAAGCCGGCCGAGAAGAAGAAGCCCGCCTCGAGCGGCGACTAGCGCAACAACTTCTCGACGCGCATCAGAAAGCGACCGCCGACGGGCGGAGGGAAGTTACGCCGCCGCGCGACGAATAGTCACTCGACGCTCCGATGTTTTCCCCTCTTCCGAGTGTCACCTGCGACAAACCGCGAGCCGATGTGACGAAGGTGAGGTTCGCACCCAGCTTCCGTCGCTCGATCCTGCGTTCCGTGCTGCCGCTGGTCGCTCTCGTGACAGCGCTCGCGTTCTCCGCCGGCGCGGGCGCGTCGCCGCGCCAGATCCAGCTCGGGTTGTTCGGCGACCCCGCCCGTTTCGCCTCGCTCACCGGCCAGCAGACACAGGTACGCCACATCTTCACGACCTTCCGACCGAGCCCGGCGCTCGATCGGATCATCTCCGAGACCGGGCCGGTGCCGATGCTCGCTCTCGTTCCCGGCTCCTATGGCCATGCGGTAACCGCCACCCCGGAAGGCATTGCCAAGGGCAAGAACGACGCCTTCCTCTTCCAACTCAACGCCGCTATCGCCGCCTACTCGGGATCGCTGTTCTACCTCCGTCCGTTCCCCGAGATGAACGGCTACTGGGAGTCGAACTGCGCGTACAACCAGAACGGCACCCTGCGGCCCGCGGACGACTCGGTTGCCTGGTCACGGAAGGCGTTCGCCCGCATCGCCATCATCACCCGCGGCGGCACCGCGGCCGAGATCAACGCCAAGCTCGCGCGGTTGCACCTGCCCGGGATCAATCAGGATCTACCGGTCACCACCCCGAAGCTGAAGCTCGTCTGGAACCCGCAGGGCTTCGGAGCTCCTGACTTGCCCGGCAACTCGGCCAACGCCTACTACCCGGGGAACGCCTATGTCGATCTCGTCGCCGACGACCTCTACGACATCGCCGGGCACGGCGCCACCTGGGCGGCAGCACAGAAGCTCTACGACTCCCACCCTTCAAAGCCGTTCGGCTTCGGCGAGTGGGGCTTGTGGGGGATCGACGACCCCTCGTTCGTGCGCGAGATGGCCGCCTGGGTGCACACCCACCGCCGTCTCGTCCTGCTCTCGTTCTTCAACTACAGCCCCGGGTCGATCTGGGACATCCACGACAAGCCGGCGTCCGCGGCGGCCTACCGCAAGTACATCTCGCCCCTCGGCTCGTAGCTCGGCACGCGACCCAGCGCCGCTCTTGTCTCACTTGCGCGGAGTGACAGTTTCGTTGTTTGGTGCCGTATAACTCGTGGTGTGACGTACTGGCGTATGCGGAGCGCGCTCCTCGTGATCGCAGCGGCGGCAGCGGCCGCTCTCGTTGGGTGGGGAGCAACGGCCGCGTGGCCATCCGGGCACAGCCGAGGAGCGACGGCCGCGACGGGATCGCAGCAGGTCCATTTCACGGTCGCCGGAAAGTCGCAGTCGGGAGCCATGGTCGCGTACGTAGCAAGCACCGGCTCTTCGGGGCGGACCGCGCGCCCGAGCTCGTCCCGACTGATAGTGCTGAGCCACAATGCGCGGTTCGTCGGGCGGCACGGGTATCGCGTTGCGCGCTTCGTCGATCCGACGGTGACGCGCTACACGATCAACGCAGCACCCCGCGGGAACGGCGAGATCGGCTGCCGGATCCAGATCGGCGCCTACAGCGCCTCGAGCTCCACCGGACTTTCCTCGCTATGCGTTGCGAGCCTCCGGTGGTCCGCCGCGCTCGGCCACTGGGTCACCGTAAGGCCCGCGCTCCACGCCCCAACGCAGCCGCACAATCCCCCGACGGGCCCCTCCCCGTTAGCGAGGGCATTCGTGAACCCGGGTGGAGGGATGGGCGGAGGACGCCCAGTACTGGCGATCGGTATGGGGACCCTCGTGAGCTTCATCCCGTCAGCGCCGTTCCATGTCGGGATCCCGCTCACGGACAACGCCTCCCAGCCGGTGACCCTCACCGACGTGCGCGCCGTTTTCCCTCACGGCTCGGTGTTTCGCCAACTCGGCACTGCTCTGGCCGCGCCGAAACCGATGTTTGGATGCGGGATCTCCGAGCCATCAAGCTTCGGCGTCCTCCGGCCAAAGCCGCTCCAAGTCGCGCCCGGGAAGAACGCGTGTGTCCAGCTGAACTTCCGACTCCTGGGCTGTCCCGCGGCGCGCCACGCCTCGCTCCAGAGCGTACGGCTCCTCGAGGTCTCATACAGAACTCGCGCAGGAACGATCATCCACCAGCGCGTCGGGCTCGGCGAATCGCAACTGAAGATCCATCCGACGTACGAGTTCACCCTCTTACGTCATAGCTGGGCCCGTCGAGTCGTTCACCCGTGCACGCAGTGAGAGGCGTAGCTGTGTTGTCGGCGGCGCTGTTGATGGTGATGGTTGCCGCAGGGTGCGGAGGGAGCAAAGACGTGACGTTCTCCCGCGGCGTGATTCACGTCGGCGTCGGCGTGCACGACCTTTCGCTGACGAAGTCGGTCCTTGGAATCGGCATCGGCACAAGGGAGAGCCAAGTCCACAAGCGCTTAGGGAAACCGTTTGTGAAAGCTGCTGCCGGACGCCTGTCCTGCTGGAGCTACCGCGCTGATCAAGGCGGCAGCAGCACGACGGAAGACGGCCCATCGGCCCTTGATGGACTTACCTTCTGCATGAGTCCTACCACTCACCGAGTGGCAAAGATCGAGATCGCAGTTCACGGCTGATCGCGGCTCGCCTGCGCGAGCGCAGGTCTCGCCTGACGGCGGCGCTACTTGAAGTTGCCGGTCGTGCCGACCGTGCAGCCCGGGCCGTACAGCCCTTGCGGACGCGGCGGAGCGGCGAGTCCGAGCACCGCCGCGAGAACCTGCTTCTCCCCGTACGTGTCCCCGACGATCACGTCCTGCCCGTTCACGAGCTGGGCCGATCCGCCGAGGCGGCAGTGGAGGTCGCTTCCGGTCGACGAGCGGAACTTCACCCATGCGAGCTGCAGCAGCTGCCATGTCGAGAGATCGGTCGAGATCGGCGCGAGGAGCGAGCTACCGCTGAACGGGAGCGAGAAGAACCGCGACGGGCTCGCGAGCTTCGCGAGCGTCGCCTGCTCGACGAGTTGCTGGTCGTGCTGCCGCGCGAAGTCCGTCCACGATGGGTCGAGGACGTTCTCGCGGATCCGGGAGAAGATCAAGGCCTGATGCCCGTCCATGTGGGTTGGTCCCTTGTGGAACTTCCAGCTCCAGTTGGCGCAGCGGTTGGCCGGGTACGGGCAGTCGAAGTTGTTCGACTTGATGTTCTCCGGTACGTCAACCGTGATCCCGCCGACCGCGTCGATGAGGCTCACGAACTGGTTGAAGTCGACGAACACGACATGGTTGACCTGGAGCTTCTTGCCGAGCAGCCGGTTGATCGTCTTGATCGCGAGCGTCGCGCCGCCGTTCTGCATAGCCCCGTTGATCTTCGAGTAGCCGATCCCCGGGATGTCGACCCAGAGGTCGCGAGGGATCGAGAGATAGTCGAGCCTGCCGCGGCCCGGATCGGTGTGGAGAAGCGTCAGCGAGTCGGAATGGTCGTCGACGCTGCGACCCTGCGAACCTTTGCCGGTTGCGTGGTCGGTGCCGATGAGGAGGATGTTCGTCGCGCTGTCGTAGAGCGACCCGGAGTCGGGCGCGAGGGCGGCGCGCACCTTGGGCGGAACGCGCTTGTTCGCCGCGCTGACGCCGCTCTCGACCGACAGATAGCCGGCGACGGCCCAGACGATGAAGAGGAGGACGAGGGAAAGGATCGTGACGAGCGTCCACCGCCGCCACGTCCAGCCGAACCACAGCCGGCTCCGGCGCGGGCGATCGCCCTTGCGCGTGATCTTCCCTGAGCCAGGCCTTGGGCTCGACCCAGACCCCGGCCCGTCGCTCCGGTGAGCGCGACGCGCTTCCCGGTCTCGGCGCGCGAGCGGGACCTTTCCCTTGTCTCGCCCCCCGCGGTAGACCCGGTACGGCTTCTCCTCGGAGGCGCCCATCCGTGCCATTACGGTACCCACGGTGGAAGCCCTCCACACGATAGGCGTCGACCTCGGCGGCACGAAGATCCTCGCCGGCGTCGTCGCCTCGGGCGGAGAAGTCGTCCGTCGCCACGAGCGCGCGACACCGCAGGACTCTCAGGAGCACGTCATCGCAGAGCTCGAGGCGGCGGTCGCGGAGCTGCTGGGCGACTCGGTCGGAGCGATCGGGTTCGGCGTGCCGTCCCCGATCGACGCGAAGCGCGGCGTCGTCGTTCGCTGCCCGAACCTCCCGCTCGAGAACGCGCCGCTCCGCGAGCACATGCGCGAACGGTTCGGCCTGCCGGTCGGGCTCGACAACGACGCGAACGCAGCGGCGATCGGCGAGTGGAAGGCCGGCGCGGGGCGCGGTGTCGACGACCTCGTGATGCTCACGCTCGGGACGGGAGTCGGCGGCGGTGTTATCTCCGGCGGCGCGCCTTTCCGCGGCCGCAACGGCGAGGGCGCCGAGCTCGGCCACGCTGTGCTCGTCCACAACGGACGCCCGTCGCAAGGCTCGGCCACCGGCCTCGGCGTGCTTGAGTCCTACGTGTCTGGGCACGCCGCAACCGAGGCGGCGCGCGAGGCGTTCGGCCCGGCCGCCGACGCACACCGGCTCGTGCGCCTCGCGAACGAGGGCGACGCGAAGGCGAGGGAGATCCTCACGGAGCTCGGGCAAGAGCTCGGTTCTGGCATCGGGACGTTCGTCAACATTTTCGCCCCCGAGCTCGTCCTCCTCGGCGGAGGCTTCGGCGTCGCGGCGTTCGACTATCTCGCCGGGCCGGCGGAGGAGATCGCGCGTCGTCAGGCGCTCGACCCGATGCGCGGCGAGTTTCGGATCGCGAAGGCCGAGCTCGGCACGGCGGCGGGGCTCATCGGCGCGGCGTTCGTCGCCTTCGAGGCGCTCGACACGTGAACGCGGGAGAGGCCGTCCTCTTTCGCAGCATTTACGGCGGGCAGGTCGTCTCCTGCGGCTTGATGCGCTACGTCGACGAGAGCGAGGGGCGGCATGTTCTTTACGTGCAGCCGGGCGACGAGCACCGGCGCTCGGGCGCGTGGAGCGACTGGAACCCGGGAACCGTGGCGCACCGCCACGTCTGGACTCGGACGCACGTCCTCTGGCTCGTGCGCGAAGGAGGCGACCGTCATATGCTCGGGCTCTTCTGGGGCGAGGACTGGGGTTTCCTCGGCTGGTACGTGAATCTCCAAGCTCCGCTCGTCGTTCGCGGCGGTCGCTTCGAGACGACCGACTGGGCGCTCGACGTCTGGGTCGAGCCGGACGGAATCTGGGAGTGGAAGGACGAGGATCACTTCGCCCGGATGGTCGAGCGCGGTTTCCTCGAGGAGGAAACGGCCGCAGAGATTCGCGCCGAGGGCGAGCGCGTCATCGCCGAGCGTCCGTGGCCGACGGGCTGGGAGGACTGGCGCCCGCCGTCGGACTGGGAACCGCTGCCGCTGCCCGAGGACTGGCATGTCGTCTGAGCTGCGTGCCGGCGACGCCGTCCTGTATCGCAATGTCTTCCGGGGCCGCGTCCGCAGCTGCTTCCCATGCCACTACGTCGGTCGTTGGGGCGAGAGGCACGGTCTCTACTGCCAGCCGGGAACGCAGTGCAAGCGCTCCAAAGGCGCAGAAGGCGACAGCTACGCCCAACGGCTGGTCGCAGACGGCCCCGCGTTCGATTTTGTTTGGGCACGGACACACCGTCTGCGCTTCGCGCGCGAGGGCGACGCACACACAATCGAGCTCTTCTGGGACGAGGAGTGGGCGTTCGTCGGCTGGTACGTGAACCTCCAAGCTCCGCTCGTCGTTCGGGGCGATTGCTTCGACACCACGGACTTGGAGTTGGACGTAGCGGTGCGTCCCGATGGAACATGGGAGTGGAAGGACGAGGACGGATTCGCGGAGATGCAGGAGCTCGGGATCCTCAACGCGACCGCCGCGGCCGATTTGCGTTCCGAGGGGGAGCGTGTCATCGCCGAGCGTCCGTGGCCGACGGGCTGGGAGGACTGGCGCCCGCCGCCGGAGTGGGAGCCGCTGCCGCTGCCGGAGGACTGGCATGTCGTCTGAGCTTTGTGCCTTCAGCGTCCCGTTCCGCGACCTCGCGCCGGCGGTCGACGAGTGGCGCGAGCGGACGTGCGCATCGAAGCCCTCGCACGGAGTCCCGCCCCACGTGACCTTGCTCATCCCGGCGCCGCCCGACCTCGACGCAGCGGTCGAGGCGCTCCGCTCGTTCGACGCGTTCGACGTCGCGTTCGCGGAGTTCGGACGCTTCCCGGGGACGCTTTGGCTCGCGCCCAGACCCGCTGCTCCGTTCGTCGCGATGACCGAGGCGCTCATCGCTGCGTTTCCCGACCACGCGCCGTACGACGGCCTGTTCAAGGGAATCACACCGCACTTGACGGTCGCGCAGGGGCACGACCTCGACGCGGCGGAGACGGCACTCGCGACTGCGCTTCCCCTGACGTCGCGCGCCTCGTCCGTCGTCCTCTTCGAGCAAGCGGCCGACGACCGTTGGGTCGAGCGCGCGGAGTTCGATCTCTGATGCCGCTCGCGGTCTGCGCGACACCGATCGGGAACCTCGCAGACATCACGCTGCGCGCGCTGTCGGAGCTCGCTGCCGCGGAGACGATCCTCTGCGAGGACACCCGGCACACGCGCGTTCTCCTCCGGAGCCACGGCGTCGAGGGACGGCTCCTCTCGTACCACCAGCACAACGAGGCGCAGCGGACGAGTGAGCTCCTGCCGCGGCTCGAGGCGGGGGAGAGGATCGTGCTCGTGTCCGACGCAGGTCTGCCCGGGATCTCCGATCCGGGCGGGCGCCTCGTGCGCGCCACACTCGACGCCGGCATCGATGTGACCGTGCTACCGGGGCCGTCGGCAGTCGAGACGGCTCTCGTCGCGTCGGGACTCGTTGCCGAGCAGTACCGCTTCCTCGGCTTCCTGCCGCGCGGCGAGAAGCGACTCGCCGAGCTTTGGCGTGAGCTCGAGCCTTGGCCATGGCCGACGGTCGCATTCGAGTCGCCGCAGCGTCTGCCTGCGACGCTGCGGTCGCTCTCAGCCGTTGCGCCGGAGCGGGAAGTCGCCGTTTGCCGCGAGCTGACGAAGCGATTCGAAGAGATCGCGCGCGGGACGGCGTCCGAGCTCGCGGAGCGGTTCGCCGAGCCGCCGAAGGGCGAGATCACGCTCGTGCTCGGGCCGGGGGCGGGGCCGGGGACGGACGACGCTTCGGCGCTCGAAGCGGTTGCCGAGCTTGTCGCGGCCGGCGTTCCGCGGAAGCAGGCGGCGGAGATCGTCTCGCGGCTGACGGGAGTCGCCCGCAACCGCCTCTACGATCAGTCGTTGTAAGCAGAGTTGACAACGGCGCAGACGGCGGCTATCTTTGCCTTCCGTGTTGCTGAAACTGACAACGGTCGTCGTCGCGTTTCTCGTCTGGGCCCCGGTCGCGAGCGCGTGGACCTGGCCAGTGCCCGGACCGGTGCTCCAGCCGTTCTCGTACGACGAGGCGCACCCGTACGACCCCGGCCAGCACCGCGGCATCGACATCGGCGCGAGCGCGTCAGGGGATCCGGTCGTAGCGCCCGAGAGCGGAACGGTGAGCTTCGCTGGCTTCGTTCCCACGAGCGGCGAGAGCCTCACGATCGAGACGGCCGACGGTTACTCGGTCACGCTCACGCACCTCGGCTCGATCGGAGTCGCAACAGGCGCGGCCGTCAGCGAGGGCGAGGTCGTCGCCACGGTCGGGCCGAGCGGTACGCCCGGGCAGGCCGTTCCGTACGTCCACCTCGGCATCCGCCTGACGACCGATCCGCTCGGCTACCTCGACCCGCTTGGGCTCCTCCCCGCGCCGGAGCCTCCGCCTACGACCACGACCGCGACTACGTCAACGCCGGCGCGTCAGCCGGTGCGGCAGGCCGTGCCCGCCCGTGGGCACGCGCACGCCGGCGGGCTCGTCATCGAGAAGCCTGTCGCTACCCCGCCGGCCGTCGCCGCCCCCGCCAAGCCGTCGCATGCGCCCACGCCGAAGCGGACGCCGAAGTCGCAGCCGTCGCCTACACCCGACACGTTCCGCACCGACCTGCCGCATATCCGCCGGCCGCTCGTGGAACCACGACAGATCCCGGTTCCTATCGTTACGCGGCCGTTCGCGCCGCCGGCCGTCGTAGCCGCGGTGGGGCTCGCTGCGGCGCTTGCTGCGCTCGCAACGGCGCTTCTCGTCCGCCGCCGGCGCGGCAGCCTGGCTGCGGAACCGCCGCTCGTATCATGGACGGATGCGCTTCTACCTCACGACGCCGATCTACTACGTGAATGCGACGCCGAGCATCGGCAATGCGTACACAACCGCGATCGCGGACATCCTCGTGCGCCATCAGAAGCAACGCGGAGCCGACACCTTCTTTCTGACCGGCGTCGACGAACACGCGACGAAGGTCTGGCGCGTCGCCCAAGAGCAGGGCCTCGAGGCGCAGGAGTACGCAGACCGCATCGCAGTGCCGTGGCGTGAGCTCGCGCCACGTCTCAACGCCGACGTCGACTTCTTTCTCCGCACGAGCGACGACGGGCACAAGCGTTTCGTCCAGGACTTCCTCCAGCGGATCTACGACAACGGTGACGTCTACGAGGACGTGTATGCCGGCCTGTACTGCGTCGGCTGCGAGGCGTTCAAGACCGAGGAGGAGCTGACGACCGACGGGCTCTGCCCGGACCACCTCGTGGCGCCCGAGTGGATCGAGGAGAAGAACTATTTCTTCCGGCTCTCCGCCTACCAGGACAAGCTCCTCGCCCTCTACGACGAGCGGCCCGACCTCATCCGCCCGGACTTCCGCTTCAACGAGGCGCGGTCGTTCATCGCGAGCGGGCTTCGCGACTTCAGCATCTCGCGGGCGGGGCAGCCGTGGGGGATCCCGCTGCCCTGGGACGAGAGCCAGGTCACCTACGTCTGGGTCGACGCGCTCATCAACTACCTCAGCGCACTCACGTATGCGCGGCCGGGAGAAGACCTCCGGGACGAGTACTGGCCCGCGGCTCACCACCTACTCGCGAAGGACATCCTACGGTTCCACTGCGTCTTCTGGCCCGCGCTGCTCCTCTCGGCCGGCTACGAGCCGCCGAAGCAGCTCTTCATCCACGGCTACCTCCTCCTCGACGACCGCAAGATCTCGAAGTCGCTCGGGAATGCCGTCGATCCGCTCGAGCTGATCGACACCTACGGCGCCGATGCGGTGCGCTATTGGATCGCCCGAGCGATCTCGTTCGGGCAGGACGGGAGTGCGTCGCTCGAAGACATCCGCGGCCGCTACGACAACGAACTTGCCAACGATCTGGGCAACCTTCTGTCCCGCACGACGGCAATGGTCGCCCGCTACCGCGACGGCAAGGTCCGCCGTGGCGATGCCCCGCCGGCGCTCGACCTCGACAAACTCGGCGCCGAAGTCGCGAGCCTTCTCGACCCACCGCGGTTCGACGTCACCCGTGCTCTCGACGCCGTGTGGGAGGGCGTCCGCACCCTTAACCAGTACGTCACCGCCGAGGCGCCGTGGCAGCTTGCGAAGGACGAGGCGAACTCGGCCCGGCTCGACGCGGTCCTCTACAACCTCGTCGACGGGCTCACGGGGATCGCCGTCGCGCTAGCACCGTTCCTCCCCGAGACGGCGCCACGGATCCTCGCCGCGCTCAACCAGAGCGACGACCTCTCGTGGGAGCGCGTCCGCTCCGGCGGCGCTGCAGAGGTGGACGGGATCGCCGCCGCCGAGCCGCTCTTCCCGCGGATCGAGCTCGCGGCTTCGTCTGCGTGACCCGCCCGGTGATGCCGCCCAGTCTCGGGGTCGCGAGCGCCAAGCGATGCAAGGACGCAGGGAGCGCCCATAGTCCTCCTATGGGCGCGACCGAGGACGCCGCAGCGCGCCGTGCGATCGCGGGCCGGAGGCGGGCATGTATCGCCGGGCGGGTCACATGATCGACACACACGCGCACCTCACGGCGCTCGACGATCCGGACGGCGCCGTGGCTCGTGCGCGCGAGGCCGGCGTGACACGGATCCTCACCGTCGGCACCGATGTCGGGGACTGCCGCAACGCGCTTGCGCTCGCGGAGAAGCACGCCGGTGTGTTCGCCATCCTCGGCATCCATCCGCACGAGGCCGCGCGAGCTACGGATCGCGACCTCGCCGAGCTCCGCGAGCTGCTCGCGCACCCGAAGGCGGTCGCGGTCGGGGAGACGGGACTCGACTGGTTCCGCGACTATGCACCGCGCGACGCGCAGCGGCGCCTCTTCGCCGCGCAGCTCGAGCTCGCCGCTGAGCTCAGGAAGCCGATCGTGATCCACACCCGCGACGCCGAGGAGGACACGCTCGCGATGCTCGAGCCGTTCGAGGGCACGGTCGTCCTCCACTGCTTCTCCTCGCCGGACTTGCTCCCAACCGCGCTCGAGCGCGAGTGGTATGTCTCGTTCGCCGGCAACGTCACCTACAAGAACGCGCACGACCTGCGACACGCGGCGACGCAGGTGAGACTCGACCTCCTACTCACAGAAACCGATTGCCCCTACCTAGCTCCGGAACCGCTCCGCGGCCAGTCCAACGAACCCGCGTACGTCGTGCACACCCTCCATCGGCTCGCCAGAGTTCAGAACTACGATCTCGAACCCTTCGAGGTCGCAATCAACACGAACGCGAACGAATGCTTCCACCTGTGAAGAAGAGGTTCGGGCAGCATTTCCTCGCCGACCCGAACATCCTCGGCGTCATCGATCGCCTCGCTGAGCTTGGCCCGGACGACGTTGTCCTCGAGATCGGCCCGGGCGAGGGAGTCCTGACGCGCTACCTCGCCGAGCGAGTGGCGCACGTCCACGCGGTCGAGATCGACCGCGACCTCGAGCCGGCGCTCCGCGAGATCGGATCGAACGTCGACGTCGTATTCGGCGACGCGCTCCAGCTCGAGCTGCCGCAGGACGCGACGAAGCTCGTTGCGAATCTCCCGTACAACGTCGCGACGCCGCTCGTCGTCGAGAGTCTCGACGGCCTGCCGAACGTCGTCCTCTGGTGCGTGATGGTGCAGCGGGAAGTCGCCGACCGGTTCTTCGCCGCGCCGGGGACGAAGGACTACGGCGCGGTGTCCGTGCTCGTCCAGCTCGCGACCGAGCGAACGGGCTTCCACCCGGTTTCGCGGACGGTCTTCCGTCCGCCGCCGAACGTCGACTCCGCGCTCGTCGCCTTCCGGCGCGCCGAGCTGCCCGAGAGCTTCGCCCGGATCAAGCAGGTCGTCTCGGCCGCCTTCAGCCACCGGCGGAAGACGCTCCCGAACTCACTTGAGCTCGCCGGTCTCGTCACGCGCGAGCGGGCGGCGACGGCACTCGAGGCGATCGGTCGGCCCCAGAACACGCGTGCCGAGGCGATCGCGCCGCGCGAGTTCGTCGCGCTCGCAGAGGCGCTCGGATGATGCGTGCGCCGGCAGCGGCGAAGATCAACCTCGCGCTCGTCGTCGGGCCGACGCGCGGCGACGGCAAGCACGAGGTGCTCACCGTCCTGCAGAGGATCGATCTCGTCGACCGGATTGAGATCGAGGAGGCGCCGAAGCTTCGCGTCGAGGGCTTCAAGGACGACACGCTCGTTCGCGCCGCGCTCGAACGCCTCGCCGTCGCTGCGGGAGTCGAGCCGCACTGGCGCGTAAAGATCGAGAAGCAGATCCCTCTCGCGGCGGGCCTCGGCGGCGGCAGCTCCGACGCCGCCACGGCCCTCCGACTCGCGAACGGCTCGCTCGCTGAACCGCTCACCGCCGACGCGTTGCACGCCGTGGCGGCCGGGATTGGCGCCGACGTCCCCTTCTTCCTCGCCGACGGCCCACAGCTCGGTTCCGGCGACGGCAGCGAGCTCGCGCCGCTCGACCTTCCGCAGGACTTCTGGGTCGTCGTGCTGCTGCCCCGTGACGTGGAGAAGTCCTCGACCGCGGACGTCTACGCGAGTTTCGATGCGCGCGACGGAGCCCGCGGCTGGGACGAGCGCCGTCGAGCGCTCCTCGACGGGCTCGCCAGGGTCAAGAACCCGCTCGACCTTGCAGCGCTCCCGTCGAACGACCTAGCGAGCTCGCCGCTTGCGGGCGAGCTGCGAGCCGAGGGAGCCTTCCGCGCGGATATCTCGGGCGCCGGCCCCGCCATCTATGGACTCTTCCTCGATCGCGCCGATGCGGACGCTGCAAGACGCGTCCTCACGCGCCTTGGAGACGCCTGGCTCGCGCCCCCAGCCTGGTACGGTTGACCCGATGTCGACGCACGCGATCGAGCCCGGACTCGCGGGCCGCCTGCGGTTCCACCGTGTACGCATCGCTCTCTGGATTGCTGCTCTCGAGGGCGTCGTCGTCTTCTTCTCGCATGACCTGACGAAGTGGACGGTGATGTTCCTCGCCCTCATAGCCGGGCTCCTCTATCTTCTCGGCCGGAACGCCAAGTCGGAGCTCCTCCGGCAGGTGCTCTGGATCTTCGCGGCGTCGCAGTTGCTCGCGTTCGTGCTCGCCATGCTCGGGTGGATCGTGAAGTGGGCTGTCATCGCCGGGCTCATCGTGTTCGCCATCCTCGCGCTCGCCTATCTTTTCGTTGACCGCCGCTAGAATCGCTATCGCCCTGGGGCGTAGCCAAGTGGAAACATGGCTATTTGCAGGGATTTCTCGCAGGCGTGGGAGAGTTTTGGGGGAGCAACATTCCCGCTTTCAAGTGACAAGGCCGTTTCGACGGCCGGTGCCGAGTTGCCGTCAATGGTCCGTTTGACCACTCGTCCCCGGCAGCGTGTCGTTGGCTAGTTCGACGAACTCCCACGTCTCTGTCGGGTCGTAATAGCTGTGCCGCGGGTCGTTGGGCCGGATCACCGCGGCCGCCTCGCCGATCCCCATCTGGTTGGAGGTTGGGTCGACGATCGTCCCGTCCGGAAGTTCGAACCAGGCGTGTTTCAGCCGGTCGGGGTCGCCGTCTGCCTGAAACATTCCGTGTACGAGCCTCGCGTTTAGGTCGAATTCCCCACCGGCCGCAAGCTGCGCTGCTACGGCTTGGACGTTCGTGCAGACCTCGTGACACCGCCCCCGATACCAGGGGGTAGGTGGTTCAGTCTCCTGCGGGTACTCGTTCCAGAACTCGTTCTTGGTTAGTGGCCGGATGACGAGGATGGTGAGGGCGATGTACCGCAGGGCCGTTGCCTCATCGTTTTGAAAGGGTGCCGCTATGTAAGCCGGTATAGCAGGGACCCAAGGCATCGCGAGCTTGCACACGGGTTGCTCCAAGCCGCATGATCCGAACCGTGTCTCAGCGGACAGGGTGCGCCAACTGCGGACGTTCGTTAGGCGGCATTTCGAATCTGCGCCGTGAGGGCGATCTCTGGTTTTGCTCGGACTCATGTCTTCTGCAGTACTCGTCTCGGCGAGGTAAGGCTGGACCGCCCCCGAGACGACAATGGCGACGCCGCGTCACCTGGACGATCGGCCTGATCGTCGTTCTGATCATCGGCCTCGCGATCGCCGGCGCTTTCGTCAAACTTCCGAAGAATTCCCCGTCCGGGAAGAAAGAGGCGACCACAGCGGGGCAGAGTTCGCCACCCGTAGCGCACGTCACCGTCAGCGATGTTGGCTTCTCGCGATACTCGGGGGAGATCAAGTACGGCTTGACGTTGGTGAACAGGTCGAAGCGAGCCGACGCGACCAACCTCGCCGTCACCGTCCGGGCCATCGACCGCCTCGGTCGCTCCGTAGCTTCGGACACGAATTACATCAGCCTGATCCCCGCTGGCGGCTCGTTCAACCTCGCGGGATCCATGTCCCCGAATGTCTCGCTCAATGCGACGAACCTGAAAGTCAAGGTGCGGGAGGGTCGATCGGTGCCGAGGAGCATCGGCCACCGACTGCCCGAGGTGACGAATGTGACACTCCATGAGTCGCTCGGCTTCGCTGACATCTATGCGACCTTGACAAACCGATCCAGCAAGCCCCTGTCGCAGTACGCACCCGTCTACGTTCTTTACCTGGACGATGAAGGCAGGGTGATCAGCTCGTCGTTCGATACGACGGGAGCGACTGTCCGCCCCCACGCGTCAGTCCGTCTTCACCTGCAGGAGTTCTACGACGGATCGCAGCACCCCGCCGCCGCACGCGTTTCGGTCGACGCCTGTACGTCGGTCGACGTGGGCTGCTAGGAGAAGCAGCGGTTAGCCGATCGTCTCCCACTGACTGAGGGCTTTGACGGCTGCTTGCCAGCCGACGTAGTCGGGGTCGAAGGAGCGGCGGGCGTTGAGCAGCCTGTACTCAGTGAAGACGGTGGGCTTGACGCCGAGCGCCCTCGCGGCGGCGAGCATGATCTTCTCTGAAGGGGCGCGTTCGCCGACCACCGCTTTGCGGAGTGACTCGTAGTTCACGCCGGGCATGCGGCTGGCGAGATTGGGCCAGTCGGGGTTGCCCATGCGGGTGACGATGTTGGCGTTGATGAGGAGGGTGCGGACCATGACTCCGAACCCGACCGGGTTTGTGTCGCTCATCGTTGATCTATCCTCTCTCCCGCGATGCGGGGTGACTTTTGGGCGAGTGCTTGGTGCGACGGACGCCGTCTGAGTGGCGACGTCTGCGCTCTTTTGGCTCAACCAAGCGGAGGGCTTGGGCGAGTTTTGGGCGTGGCCGAGAGGGGACGATCAGCGTCCGAAACGACTACCTTGCGTGTAGGAAGTGCCTGCTAATCGGCCCGCCACCCACGCGTTTGTGATTTTCAAATCCGAAAAAACGTTGGGGCGTAGCCAAGCGGTAAGGCAACGGGTTTTGGTCCCGTGATCCCAGGTTCGAATCCTGGCGCCCCAGCCATTTATTCAGCCACTCCCCACTGACATGGCGAAACCGCTCGCAGCAGTCGTAATGGCCGGAGGGATCGGCACGCGCATGAAGAGCGCGACGCCGAAGCACCTCCACCCGCTGCTCGGCCGGCGGATGGTCGACTGGGTCGTCGAGTCCGCGCGTGGCGCGGGAGTGGGGCGGATCGTCGTCGTCGCCTCGCCGTCGACGCGCGAGTCCTTCGAAGGCGTCGATGTCGCCGTGCAGGAGGAGCCGCGCGGCACCGGCGACGCCGTCCGCTGCGCGCGGCAAGCGCTCGGGGACTTCGACGGCGACGTCCTCGTCCTCAACGGTGACGTGCCCGCGCTCCGGCCCGAGACGATCGCTGAGCTCGTCGAGACGCACCGCTCCGCCGGGGTCGCCGCGACGGTCCTCTCCTTCGAGCCGGCCGACGCAGCCGCGTACGGCCGCATCGTGCGAGACTCGAACGGCGGGCTGGCGCGGATCGTGGAAGCCCGAGATGCCTCGCCCGAGGAGCTCGCCCTGGCCGAGGTCAACTCCGGTATCTACGTCTTTGCCGCGGAGAAGCTATGGCCTGCGCTCGAGCGCCTCACGCCGCACAACGCTCAGGGCGAGCTCTACGTCACCGACACTCTGGGCATCCTCGTCGGCGTCGGCGAGCCGTGCGCGGTCCAGTGCGTAGAGGATCCGCTCGAGGCAGACGGGATCAACACGCGCGGCGAGCTCGCCGCGGTCACTGCCCGACTGCGCGACCGCATCAATTCGGCACACATGCTCGCGGGCGTCACGATCGTCGACCCGGCCTCGACCTGGATCGATGTGACCGCCGAGATCGAGCCCGACGTCGTCATCCATCCGTTCACCGTGATCCGCGGCGAGGTCCGCATCGCGAGCGGCGTCGAGATCGGCCCTTTCGCCTCGATCCGCACGCTCACGCAGCTCGGCCCGGACGCGAAGGTCGGCACCTTCGTCGAGCTCAAAGCGGCGCGCGTCGGGGCGCGCACGAAGGTCCCGCACCTCTCCTATATCGGCGACGCGGAGATCGGCGAAGACACGAACGTCGCCGCCGGCAACGTCACCGCGAACTTCAGCCACGTCCCCGGTCAGCCGAAGAAGCGCACGACGATCGGCAGCAACGTCAGGACCGGAGTCGACAATACGTTCCTCGCGCCCGTCGAGATTGGGGACGACACATGGATTGCGCCCGGCACCGTCATCACGGAGAATGTGCCTCCCGGCTCGCTAGCCGGATTCGCCCCGCGCCAGGTCACCAAGGAAGGGTGGGTGTACGAGAAGCATGGAAACCCCGACAGCGATTGAGCTGGCACTGCCGGGCCTCGAGGGGAGTGTCGTAATGAGCGACCCGGCCCCCGACCACTTCATCGTGCGCGGGCCCGAGAAGCGGCTCATGGTCTTCTCCGGCCGCTCGCACCCGCAACTCGCGACTTCGATCGCCGAGAAGCTTGGCGTCCAGCTCGGCGATGTCGAGCTCAAGACGTTCGCGAACGACGAGACGTACTGCCGCTACCTCGAGTCGATCCGCGGCGCCGACGTCTTCATCGTCCAGACCGGCTGCCCGCCGGTGGACAAGAACCTCATGGAGCTCCTGCTCATGATCCAGGCGGCGAAGCTCGCGTCGGCCAAGCGGATCACCGCCGTCATCCCGTGGTACCCGTACGCGCGGCAGGACCGCAAGGCCAAGCCGCGCGAGCCGATCTCGGCGCGCCTGTTCGCCGACATGCTCCAACTCGCGGGCGTCGACCGCGTCTTGACGATGGATCTCCATGCGGGCCAGATCCAGGGCTTCTTCACCATCCCGGTCGACCACATGACGGCGCTCCAACTCTTCGCCACCCACTTCCGCGATCTTGGCCTGACGGGCGACGGCGTCGTCGCGGTCGCGCCCGACGCCGGCCGCGCGAAGCACGCCGTCCGCTTCGCGGAGATGATCGACGCCGGCTTCGCGATCATGCACAAGATGCGCCCGGAGCATGAACGGGCCGAGATCACCGAGGTCACGGGCCGCGTGCGAGACAAGGTCGCGATCATCGGCGACGACGTGACCATCACCGGCGGCACGCTGATCGCCGGCGCGCGGGCGCTCAAGGAGCAAGGCGCGACCGAGGTGAACGTCTTCGTCACGCACGCGCTCTTCTCCGACGCAGCACTCGAGGACATCGGCAACTCCGACATCGACCGGATCGTGATCACCGACAGCGTCCCGACCGACATCCGGAGCCGTCCGGACAACCTCACGGTCCTCAGCGTCTCGGGCCTCCTCGCCGAGGCGATCATGAACGTCTTCGCCGACGACTCGGTGTCCGCGATCTTCGGCGGCGAGAACCAGCTCTTTTAAGCTCGCGAGTGCTTCGCACTCGCTCGCTGGAGTGGCGGAACTCCGCGCGGACGAGAGCGCGGTCTCGTCCGCGCTCCGTGCTGAGTGCTCGTCTCCCGCCGCGACGGGCGCCTTCTGCGCCGGGAAGCGGGCTACCTCGCTGGCTGTTCCAACGTACGAGCGATGCCCTCGGCGAGCGGTGTGCCGGCGTGCCAGCCGAGCTCGCGCTCTGCTCGACCCGCGTCAATGACGTTACGCAGCAGGTCACCTGCGCGGGGCGGGGCGAAGTTCGGTTCCCGGTCGACTCCGGCCGCGGTGGCGCAGAGGCGATAGAGGTCGAGGATGCTCGTTGCTACTCCCGTCCCGACGTTGTACGTGCCGGTGCCTGTCTCGGCGGCGCGGAGGAATGCGGCTGCGACATCGCTCACGTGGACGAAGTCGCGCTCCACTGAGCCGTCGCCGAAGATCTGGGCGGTCTCGCCGCGCGCGAAGCGGTCGAGGAAGATGGCAATGACTCCGCCCTCGAGGGCCGGGAGCTGACGCGGTCCGTAGACGTTCGCAAGGCGCAGCACGACGTGGTTCGTCCCGTAGAGGCGGTTCCAACCCGCGAGGTACTCCTCGCCCGCGAGCTTCGAGACACCGTACGGGGCGAGCGGGACGCGCGGGTGGTCCTCCGTGGCTGGCTCGTCGCATTCGCCGTAGATCGTCCCGCCGCTCGAGGTGAAGACGACCCGTGCACCAGCCGCCCGCGCAGCTTCGAGGACGCGCACGGTTCCGATGACGTTGACCTCGGCGTCGAACGTGGGCCGTTCGACCGATGTGCCGACGTCGGCCTGAGCAGCGAGGTGGAAGACGACGTCCAGCCGGAGCTCGGCTCCCAGCGCCTCGATGGCCGGATCGCGGATGTCGAGCTCGTGGAGCTCGGCGCCGGCGGCGAGGTTCTCGCGCGAGCCGGTGGAGAGGTTGTCGACGACGTGCACCTCGTCCCCGCGCGCGAGTAGCGCGTCGACGACATGCGAGCCGACGAAGCCGGCCCCACCTGTGACGAGGACGCGCATGCGCCGCATCGTAGGCCGCTTTAGGCGGCGAGGCGCCGTTCGACCATGCGGTTCGCGGCGGCAATCGGCGTGATGCCGTCGGCGTCCGCCTCGGCGAACAACCCGCGGAGCGTGTCGGCGATTCCGGCGAGTCCGGCCTCGATCCCGTCGGCATCCCGGCCCTCGTCGACAAGCGCGATGAGGTAGATCACGCCGCCCGAGTTGACCACGTAGTCGGGGGCGAACAGGATGCCCCGCTGCTTCAGGAGCTCTGCGTCCGACGGCACCGCAAGCTGGTTGTTCGCAGCGCCGGCGACCGCGCGGCAGTTGAGGAGCGGGATCGTCTCGCTGTTGATGATCGCGCCGACCGCGCATGGCGCGAAGATGTCGACCTCGAAGCCGAACACCGCATCCGGCGCGACGGTCTCGAAGCCCGTTGCCGCGGCGCGCGCCTCGTCGACGTCGCTGACGAGCACCCGCGCGCCGGCTTCCGCGAGCTCGCGAGCGAGGTTCGCTCCGACGGCGCCGACGCCCTGGATCAACACGCTCCGCCCGGAGAGGTCGTCCGATCCGAAGACGTGCTCGACGGTCGCGCGGATGCCGTGGAAGACGCCGCGTGCCGTGCCGGGGCCGCTGTCGCCGCCGGTCCCCGACGCGCCGTAGACCCACGGGCACGTCTCCGCGACGACGTCGAGATCGTCGGGCTTGATGTTCATGTCGCCGGCCGTGCGGTACGTGCCGCCGAGCGAGGCGACGAGCTGCCCGTAGCGCAGGAGGAGATGGCGTCGGGCTTCGCCGGTCGGCAACTCGCCCGGCACCGCGAGCACAGCCTTGCCGCCGCCGCGTGGATAGCCCGTCCCCGCGAGCTTCTGCGTCATCGCCGCGGACAGCCGCAGCACGTCGCGCAGGCCGTCGGCCGGCGTGGGGTAGACGCGCATCCGCGTGCCGCCCACGGCCGGGCCGAGGACGGTGGAGTGGACGCCGACGAACATCCACGCGCCGCTTTCGGCGTCGTGGCGGATCACGGCGTGCTCACCGTCCCAGCCCTCGAGAAGTTCCTCGAAGCTCATCGCGCTGACGGTACACTCCGCCGCCGGTATGGCCGGAGAACGTACAAAACTCCTTGTTTCGCAGCGCGAAACGCTGGGCTCGGCCGAGTCGCGGCGCCTGCGTAAGAGCGGCTTCGTGCCGGGCGTTCTCTACGGCAGCGGCGAGCCGGTCGCGATTTGCGTCGAGTCGCGCGAGCTACGCCGCGCGCTCACCGGCGCGGCGGGCCTCCACTCGATCCTCGACGTCGAGATCGACGGCAAGGGCTCCACGCACGCCTCGATCCTCAAGGAGTTCCAGGTCGATCCCGTGCGCGGCGGTGTCACGCACGTCGATCTTCAGGAGGTCCGGCTCGACCAGACGATCAACGCGGCGGTCTCCGTCAACCTCATCGGCGGCGACGTTGCCCCCGGCGTGAAGGAAGGCGGCGTCCTCTCGCAGGTGCTGCGCGAGGTCACGGTCGAGGCGCTCCCGCTCGAGGTTCCCGAGCACATCGACATCGACGTCTCCACGATGGAGATCGGCGGCACGCTCCGCGTCGGCGAGCTCGTCGCGCCGGAGGGCGTCACGATCCTTGGCGACACGGAGGCGGTTGTCGCCACGATCACGGCCCCGACGAGGGAAGTCGAGCCCGAGCTGACCGAGGAGGAGCTCGCGGCGGCCGAGGCCGAAGCCGAGGGCGCCGAGGGCGAGGCTGCGGCCGAGGGCGGCGAGGAAGCTCCTGCCGAGGCGGAAGCCTCCGGCGACGAAGCACCCGCCGAGGAGTAACCCTTGTATCTCGTCGTCGGCCTGGGGAACCCGGGCCGCGAGCACGCCCGGAATCGGCACAACGCCGGCTGGATGGTCGTCGACGAGCTCGCGCGGCGGCACGCCGGCTCGTGGCGCGCGAAGTACTCCGGCCAGATGGCCGAGGTGCGTGTGGGCGAGGAGAAGCTCGCGCTCCTCAAGCCCGAGACGTACATGAACGAGTCCGGTCGCTCGGTGGGGCCGGCGGCGGCGTTCTTCAAGCTCGACCCGGTAGACGTGCTCGTCGTCCACGACGAGGGCGACTTCGAGCTCGGTCGCCTCGAGCTCAAAGCGGGCGGTGGGCTGGCGGGGCACAACGGGCTGCGGTCGATCGCGCAGGTGCTCGGCACGCAGGACTTCCTCCGCCTGCGGATCGGGGTCGGCCGTCCGGAGCGCGGCGACCCTCGGCCTCTCGCCGACTGGGTGCTCGCGAACTTCGAGCCGCACGAGAACGCGGAGGAGATCGTCGCGCGCGCTGCCGACGCGGTCGAGCGACTCGTCGCCGACGGCATGGCGCAGGCTCAGTTCGAGATCAACCGGCGCTAGATGGTCGGTCGCGCAGGGCCGAGTGCGCCGAGCCGGGCTCGAGCTCGAGCCCGGATGCGATCCGCGTGAGCAGTTCGAGCAGTCGGCGTAGCTCCTGTTCATTCAGCGGGTCTGCCACGTTTCGGTCGAACTCCATCGCGCGCTGCTCAGCTTGCTTGAGAAGCTTCCTCCCGGCGGCTGTGAGATGAAGATTGCGGACGCGGCGGTCGCGAGCGTGCGGTCTCCGCTCGATCAGCTTGCGGCTCTCGAGGGTGTCAACGATCGCAACCATCCAGCTCGGGGAGATATGGAGGCGATCCGCGAGCGCATTCTGCGCCTCGCCGCCGCTCGCCGCGACGGCACGCAGTAGTGCGAACTCGCCGGGCTCAAGCGACAGCGGGGCGAGTGCCTCGTGAAAGCCACGCGAGATCGCGTAGCCGAGGCTCGAGAGCGTAAAGGCGACACTCCGAAACGGCGGAGTCTCCACATCGACCGATTGTGACTTGCGCATCCCCACGCGCATATGATACAGATACCGAATAGTTCAGTTGCAGAACTAAATGTCGGAGGAAGGAGCTCTCTTGCTCGCTCATCTCGCTCACGTCGTCTCGCGCCACCGTCGCAAGGTCATCGGCGTGTGGGTGCTGCTCACGCTCTTCGGCGTCTTTGCCGCGAGCCAGGTGAGCAAGCGCTGGTACCAGAGCTTCTCGATCCCCGGCTACTCGGCCTACGAGACGAACCAGCGGACGTTCCAGGAGTTTGGAACGGGGATCAGGCCGCCCGACGTCGTAGTCTTCCACACCGCCGGCGACGCGACCAAGAGCACGCCGATCGAGCAGGCCATGGCGCGCGCCGCGAAGGCGGTGCCGGGCGGCCGCACGAGTTCGTACTTCTCGACGCACAACCTCATGTACGTCTCGCGGGACCGGCACACGACGTTCGAGGAGATCTACCCGCCGGGCCTCGCGACGTTCTCGACGACGAGCGGCGCAACCAACATCCTCGCCGCGGCGCAGAAGGGGTTGCCGAGCGACATCAAGGCCAACGTGACCGGCCACGATCCGCTCGAGGAGGCGAGCTCGCACGGCGCGGGAGCGGGCAACGTCTTGCTCGAAGCCATGATCGGCGCCCTCGGTGCGATCGTGATCCTCCTCTTCGTCTTCGGGACGCTGCCCGCGATCCTCATGCCGGTTGCCGTCGCCGCTGCCGCGATTCTCAACACGTTCACCCTCGTCTGGGCCCTGACGTATCTCACGAGCGTCTCGATCATCGTCCAGTTCCTCATCGCCCTCGTCGGGCTCGGTGTCGCGATCGACTACGCGCTGCTGATGATCTTCCGCTTCCGCGACGAGCTGCGCGAAGGAGAGGACGTCGAGACGGCGCTCGTCGAGACGATGACGCACGCGGGCCGCTCGGTGATCGTCTCGGGCTCGACGGTGGCTGTCGGGTTGCTCTCGATGATCATCCTGCCGCTGCCGTTCATCCGGTCGATCGGGATCGGCGGCATGCTCATCCCTGCGGTCTCGGTGCTCGCGGCGATCACGCTCATGCCGGCGCTGCTCGCGGTGCTCGGCGAGCGGATCAACAGCGTGCGGATGATGCCGAAGCGCTTCACCGACAGCGGCCATCCCGAGGACGGCGCGTGGGGGAAGTGGGGGCGGTTCGTGCTGCGCCGCCCGTGGGCCGTCGCGTTGAGCGGTCTCGCGATCGTGGCCGTGCTCGTCGCAATCGGCCTCCAGCTCAATCCGAACGAGGCGCAGCTCAAGGACTTTCCCGGCGCCGGGACGGCGATCGCGGGCCGTCAGATGCTCGCCGACGCGGGGATCTCGCCCGGCGTGATGAAGCCGTTCGTCACGCTTTCCACGGGCGGCAACGCGCAATTCGTGGCTGCGCAGGAGGCGCGGGTGCAAGGCGTCGTCGGCGCGACCGCGCCGCCCGGCCACGGCTGGCACCGCGGTAGATACGCGCTCGTCGAGGCGTTCCCCGCGATCGACGGCGCTGCGCCGGGCATCCAGGGGATCATCGACCACGTCAACGGCGTGCTCCCGTCGTTTGCGACCCTCGGCGGCCCACCCGCGGTCGACCGCGATTTCATCCACGCCGTCTACGGGAACTTCGCGTACGTCCTCGCGTTCGTCCTCATCCTCACGCTGATCCTCCTGACGCGCGCATTCCGCTCGATCGTGCTGGCGATCAAGGCCGCGGTCCTCAACCTCATCTCGCTCGGCGCGGCGTACGGGATCATCGTGTTCATCTTCCAGAAAGGGCACGGCTCGTCCCTCTGGAACATCACCGCGACGCAGGCGATTCCGGCGTGGATCCCGCTGATGATCTTCGCGTTCCTCTTCGGCCTTTCGATGGACTACGAAGTCTTCATGCTCTCGCGGATGCGCGAGGCGTACGACGAGACCGGCTCGACCGACCGCGCGATCGAGCTCGGCCTCGCGCGGACGGGGAAGCTCGTCACGAGCGCCGCGCTCATCCTCATGTTCGCGTTCCTCGTTCTCTCGTCGAGCCCGGGCTACGAGATCAAGGTGTTCGCGATCGGGCTCGCGGCGGGGATCATCTTCGACGCGACCGTGATCCGCGCGCTGCTCGTCCCAGCGGTCATGAAGCTGCTCGGCGACGCGAACTGGTGGATGCCGGACTGGACGCGGCGCGTGCTGTTCATCCCCGCCGAGCGGCAGCAGACGGTCGAAGCGGAGCAGTAGCCCCGCGTACGGCGCGCACGTCGCGAACGAAGAGAACGACACCGAGGTTCGGGATGCATATACAGGCGCCGGCCAGCAGGAGAGCCGCCGGCACGCCGAGCACGACCGACACAGGGCCGGCGATTATGTAGCCGACCGGCAGCAGCCCCAGCGAGAGAAGGACGTCGAACGAGGCGACGCGCGCCAGCCGCTCCGGGCTAACTTCGCGCTGCATCGCCGTATCCCAGAGGACGTTGCCGATGACGACGGAGACGCCGAACACGACGGCCGCTGCCATCACCACCGGCAACGGGAACGGCCGGATGAGGGAGAAGGCAGGCAGGGCCATGAGCACCCAGATCCCGAACGCCGCCGCGACCGGCCGCTGTGGCTTGATGCGGTACGAGACGAGGCCGCCGAGAACGCTCCCAACCGCCGCTGCGCCGAGGATGAAACCCCACGGTACCGCGCCGCCGAGATCGTCCCGCGCGACGGCCGACCCGAGCACGATGTACATCCCGACGCCGAGGTTTGCGATCGCGAGACCCGTGAAGCCGGCCGTGAGCCAACGGTGGCGGCGCACTTCCCGCCAGCCGTCGAGGAGTTCGCTCCAGAAGTGGCCCGTGGCGGAACGTATGGGCGCCTCCGCTCGCATCGCTGCGACGAAGAGGACGCTGACAAGGAAGCTTCCGGCGTCGATCGCGAACACCCAACCAGGTCCGGCCGCGGCGACGATCACTCCCGCAACTGCCGGTCCGAACACGTTCGTCGCGCTCCGCGACAACGCAAGGAGCGCATTCGCCTGCTGCAGGCGGCCGGCGCTCACGGTCTGCGGGATGAGCGCCGTCGAAGCGGGGCTGAAGAGGCCGCCACACGCGCCGGCGATGCTCTGCAGCACTGCGAGTTGCCAGAGATGCATCGTTCCGCCGATCAGGAGAACGGCGGTCGTGGCCTGCGTCACCAGCCGGATGAGATCCGCGGCGATCATCACCACGCGGCGCGGCAGGCGGTCCGCCAACACTCCGCCAACGAGCGTCACCGCTGCTCCCGCCGCGAAATAGCAGGCGAAGACGAGGCCGACGTCCGTCACGGTGCCGTGAATCCGGTAGACGGAGAAGATGAGGGCGACGGGGATCAGCGAGTCGCCGATCGAGGAGCCCGTTCGCGCGAACCAGAGCAGCCTGAACTGACGTTCTTTCAGCGGCCCAAAGCGCTCGCCCCCTGGCACGCCCTCCAGCGTACGCGCTGAAGCTTCGCATTACCATCGACCCAGCGGAACCGCCGGTTCCGCCCTTCGTCATGGACCGTCCGGTACTTCACGCCGTCGTTCGGGAGCTCGTCGAGAACGAGCGCGTCGGCGCGTTCGTCGACGCGCTGCCGGCCCGCGCGCGCGTCTCCGAAGCCGTTCTGCCCGCGTTGCTCGCGACGCTGCACGAGAAGCTCGGGCGCGGTCTGGTCGTTCTCCTGCCCGAGGACGCCGACGCGCGCGACACAGCCGAGGCGGCCGCGTGGTTCCTCGGAGACGAAGCGGTCGGACTGCTTCCGAGCCGCGGCGTCTCGTACGAGTCGGGGCTCGCGCCGCCGCCGCATCTCGTCGGCGAGCGTGCGCGGGCGCTCCGCGTCCTCGAGCACGGCGGGCTCGTCTGCGCTTCGGCGCGCGCGCTCGCGGAGGGACTGCCGCCTGCCGAGGCGCGCTCCGCTCCGGTCGAGGTGCGGCCGGGCTTGGAGCCGGGCGTCGACACGCTCGCGGAGTCGCTCGCGCTCGCGGGCTACGCGCGCGTCGAGCGGGTGGACGACCGCGGCCAGTTCGCTGTGCGGGGTGGCATCGTCGATGTTTTCCCGACCACCGGCCGCGAGCCGCTCCGAGTCGAGTTCTTCGGCGACGAGATCGAGTCGGTGCGCGCGTTCTCGCCGTTCACGCAGCGCGCGCTCCACCCGGTCGTCGAGGCGACGCTCTACCCGGCGGCCGAGCGCGCGCTCGACGAAAACGCACTCAGTGACAACTTGTCACTTGAAGAAAACGAGTCGCCGCCCGTTCCGGATGATCTCGTGCCTGCGCTCGCCGGCCCGCCCGATTTCGTGTTCGAGCCCGACGCTGTGCGCCGTGTCTGGGAGGAGGACGGCGTCGAGGCGCCGTCGCTCGACGGCGCGAGTGAGCTCGATCCGTTCCCCCAAAACCAGCCGTTCGCCTTCGAGGCGCAGAAGCCGGCGATCGCCTCGCGCGGCCTCGCCGAGGCTGAGGGCGAGCTCGCCGCCCTGATCCGTACCGGCCAGCGGGTCGTCGTCGCGTTCCCGCACCGCGGCGAGGCGCTGCGCACGCAGAACCTCCTCCGCCGTGTCGAGGCTCGCGTGCTCGAGCCCGGGGAGGATCTGCCCGAGGATCCGGAGCTCCTGTTCGCAATCGCGCCGGCGCGCCGCGGCTTCGTCTGGCGCGATCTCGGGCTCGTCTTACTGCCCGACCACCAGGTCTTCCGCCGCCGCGCGCCGCGCGAGCGCCGCCTCGGCGGCCGCGCGCTCCAGAGCTTTGCCGACCTCCGCACCGGCGACTACGTCGTGCACGAGGACCATGGCGTCGGGAAGCTCCTCGGCTTCGAGACGAAAACCGTCGCGAGCGTGACGCGCGACTACCTCCTGCTCGCGTTCCGCGGTGAGGACCGGCTCTATGTCCCGCACGAGCAGCTCGGCAAGGTCTCGCGCTACGTCGGCGCCGACGCCGGCCCGCCCGCGCTCTCGAAGCTCGGCGGCAAGGCGTGGCAGACGATGAAGTCGCGCGCGCGCGAGTCCGTCCGCGAGCTCGCCGGCGAGCTCATCAACCTCTACGCGCAGCGGCAGACGCGCGAGGGCATCGCATACGACCTCTCGCACGAGTGGCTGCCGCGGCTCGAGGCGTCGTTCCCGTTCCGCGAGACACCCGACCAGGCGACCGCAATCGAGTCGGTGATGGAAGATCTCGAGACGGCGCGTCCGATGGACCGCCTCGTCTGCGGCGATGTCGGGTTCGGGAAGACCGAGGTCGCGGTCCGCGCCGCGTTTGCCGTCGCGGTCAACGGCAAGCAGGCGCTCCTCCTCGCGCCGACGACGATCCTCGCCGAGCAGCACTTCAACACGTTTCGTGAGCGTTACCGCGACTTCCCGATCCGCGTCGAGATGGTCTCGCGCTTCGTCGCGCCGAAGGAAACGAAGCGGATCCTCACCGACTTCGGCGCCGGCAAGGTCGACGTCCTCATCGGCACGCACCGCGTCCTTTCGCGCGACGTGATCCCGAAGGAGCTCGGTCTCGTGATTCTCGACGAAGAGCAGCGCTTCGGCGTCGCGCAGAAGGAGCTCCTCAAGTCGCTGCGCCTCGAGGTGGACGTCCTCACGCTCAGCGCCACGCCGATCCCGCGCACGCTGCATCTCTCGCTCGCGGGTATGCGCGACATCTCGATCATCGAAACGCCGCCCGAGGGGCGCCGCCCGATCCGGACAACGGTCGGTGAGTACGACGAGGAGCTCGTGAAGCTCGCGCTCGAGCGCGAGGCGGAGCGCGACGGCCAGGCGTTCTTCCTCCACAACCGCGTCGAGACGATCGAGGAGCGGGCGGCGTCGCTGCAGCAGCTCTGCCCGAAGCTCCGCTTTCTCGTCGCGCACGGGCAGATGAAGGAGAAGGGACTCGAGGATCAGATGCACGCGTTCCTTCGCGGCGACGCCGACGTGCTCGTCTCGACGACGATCATCGAGTCGGGGATCGACATCCCGCAGGCGAACACGCTCATCGTCGAGCGCGCCGACATGCTCGGCTTGAGCCAGCTCTACCAGATCCGCGGCCGCGTCGGCCGCTCGGATGCGACCGCGTATGCGTACCTCTTCTATCCCGACGCCCGCGAGCTGACCGACGAGGCGCGCGCACGCCTCTCGACGCTTGCCGACCACACGGAGCTCGGCGCCGGATTCGCGATCGCCATGCGTGACCTCGAGATCCGCGGCGCCGGCGAGCTGCTCGGCGCGGAGCAGTCCGGCCACGTCGCCGCCGTCGGCTTCGAGCTCTACGTCGAGCTCCTCAACGAGGCCGTCGCGGAGATGCAGGGACAGAAGCGCACCATCGGGAGACCTGTCCGGGTAGACGCGCGTGTCGACGCTTACGTCCCCGGCGCCTACGTCGACTCGGAGGCGCTCCGCATCGACATCCATCGCCGGCTCGCGCTCGCGGAGACGGAGGACGAGCTGCGCGAGCTCCAGCTCTCGCTCGAGGACCGCTTCGGCCCGCTCCCCGAGCCCGTCGAGAACCTCTTCCGCATCCAGGAAGCGAAGATCAAGGTCGCGCTCCTCGGCGCCGACTACCTCGTCTTCCAGGGAGGCAAGGCGACGGTCGGCCGGCTCGTGCTCGGCTCGGCGGAGCTACGGGAGCTGCGCGATCGCGCGAAAACCGCCATCTACGCGTCGTCGAGCCAGGAGGTGAGCATGCGCGGGCAGGAGGAAATAGCCCAAGCGGTTCAGTTGGTCGATGCTATCTTGGACGCGCGCCGAGCCGCCTGAAGCCAAATTCGCGTGGCGGCGCCCCCGCGGACCTCTATCTCACTGGATGGAAATGAAGACTCGTCTCCTGTTTGTGCCTCTACTGCTTGCGCTCGTCGCCTCCCTCGCCGCCTGCGGTGGCAGCTCCAACGTTCCCGCGAACGCCGTCGCGCTGGTCAACGGGACGCCGATCCCGGCCTCCCAGTTCAGGGGCTTCCTCGCGCAGGCCGTCGCCATCGCCGTTTCGCAGGGCCAGAAACCGACGCCTGGGACGCCGGCGTACACGACGTTGCGCGACCAGGTCGTCGCCTATCTCGTGCAGTACGCCGAGGTGAAGCAGCAGGCGTCGAAGGAAGGCGTCTCGGTGAGCAAGGGCGACGTGACCGCGTTCCTTACGAATCTCGCGAAGACCCAGTTCAAGGGGAGCATGGCGAAGCTCGCGGCGACGCTGAAGAAACAGGGTCTCGATATGACGACGGCGCGCCAGGAGGTGTACCTCAACCTCCTCGGCCAGAAGCTCAAGACGAAGGTCACGGCGACCGCGAAAGTGACCACGGCGCAGGAGCAGGACTACTACAACACCAACAAGGCGCAGTACTCCGTGCCCGCGGCGACGACGCGCAACATCGCGCACATCCTCGTCAAGACGAAGGCCGAAGCGCTCACGCTCGAGAAGAAGCTGCAGGCCGGCGCTAATTTCGCTGACCTGGCGAAGAAGTACTCGACGGACACGGGCTCAGCCCCGAACGGTGGAAAGCTCTGCATGGCCAAAAGCGGGCAGTCCGGCTCGTGCACCCAGATGGTCCCGCCGTTCGCGAAGGCTGGGTTCGCGCTCAAGACCGGGCAAATCTCGGCGCCGGTGCACAGCCAGTTCGGCTGGCACATCATCAAGGCACTCGGGCCGATCACGAATGTAAAGGCTCACACGACGCCGTTCAGCCAGGCGCAGCCGACGATCCAGTCGACCCTTCTCCAGGCTGCCCAAGAGAAGCTGTGGCAGCAATGGCTCACCGACCTGACGAACCAGTACAAGGGGAAGGTCAGCTACCAGGGCGGCTACGCCCCGGCGACGACGACCGCGCTGCCGACGACGACCTGACGTGGAGGGTCCCCGCCTCGCGGAGGCCCTCCTCGAACTTCAAGCGCTGACGGAGCGGCTGCGCCGCGACTGCCCGTGGGATCGCGAGCAGACGGCGCAGACGATCGTCCCGCACACGGTCGAGGAGGCGTACGAGGTCGCCGACGCCGCGCTCGCCGCGGACGACGCGAAGCTGCTCGACGAGCTGGGCGATCTTCTCTTCCAGGTCTACTTCCTCTCGCTGCTGCTGGAGGAACGCGGCGCCGGCGATCTCACGGAGGTCGCGCGCGGCGTTCACGCGAAGCTCGTGCGGCGCCACCCGCACGTGTTCGGGGACGTCGAAGCAGACACGCCCGAGCGGGTTCGTTCGAACTGGGAGCGGATCAAGGTCGATCAGGAGGGGCGGGAGGGGATCTTCCACGACGTCGCCGAAGGCTTTCCGGCGCTCCTCTACGCGCGGAAGATCCAGCAACGCGCGAAGGCGGTCGGCTTCGAGTACCCCGACCTCGCGGGCGCGATGGCCGACCTCGACGACGAGCTGCGCGAGCTGAGAGAGGAGCCGTCTGGCGACGAGCTCGGCGACGTTCTCTTCGCCGCCGTCAACGTCTCGCGCAAGCTCGACGTCGATCCCGAGCTGGAGCTGCGGCGCGCGGCGCGGCGTTTTCGCCGGCGGGTGGAGGTTGCCGAGACGCTCGCGGCGGAGGCGGGCGAGAATTGGAGCGAGCTGCCGCTCGAGCGGCAGGACGCGTACTACGACCGGGCTAAAGAACAACACCTCAAGGAGCAGACCGAGTGACGCCGATTCGCCACGTCCATGCCCGCCAAGTCCTCGACTCGCGCGGCAATCCCACCGTCGAGGTCGAGATCAACGGCGGCCGCGCGATCGTTCCGTCGGGCGCCTCGACCGGAGTGCACGAGGCAGTCGAGCTACGCGACGGCGGCCCGGCGTGGGGCGGAAAGGGCGTCGCGCAGGCGGTCGCGAACGTCAACGGCGAGATCGCCGACGCGATTCGTGATCTCGACGTCGTGGATCAGGACGCGGTCGATCGTCGTCTCATCGAGCTCGACGGGACGCCGAACAAGGGCCGGCTGGGCGCGAACGCGATCCTCGGGGTTTCCCTCGCGAACGCGAAGGCCGCCGCTGCGGACGCCGGCGTCTCCCTCTTCCGCCACCTCGGCGGCGCGGACGCGACGACGCTTCCCGTGCCGATGCTCAACGTCATCAACGGCGGCGTCCACGCCGACAACTCGATCGACCTCCAGGAGTTCATGCTCGTCCCGGTCGGGGCGGACAGCTTCTCGGAGGCCCTGCGGATCGGCGCCGAGACCTACCACGCCCTGAAGTCGCTCCTCCACGAGCGCGGCCTCTCGACCGCGGTAGGAGACGAAGGCGGCTTCGCGCCGGATCTCCCGACGAGCGAGGCGGCGATCGAGGTGATCCTCGAGGCAGCGGAGCGCGCTGGCCACCGCGACCGCGTCGCGATCGCGCTTGACCCGGCGTCGAGCGAGCTCTTCTCCGACGGCGTCTACCGCTTCGAAGGTCGCGAGGCGCAGCCGCAGGAGATGGCGGAGTTCTGGGCCGATCTGACGGAGAAATTCCCGGTCGTCTCGATCGAGGACGGGAACGCGGAGGACGACTGGGACGGCTGGAAAGCGACAACGGAGCGGCTCGGCGACAGCGTCCAGCTCGTCGGCGACGACCTCTTCGTCACGAACGTCGAGCGGCTGAGCGACGGCTTCGAACGGGGCGTCGCAAACTCGATCCTCATCAAGGTCAACCAGATCGGCACGCTCACCGAGACGATCGAAGCGGTGCGGCTCGCCCACGCGAACGGCTACAGCGCACTCATGTCCCACCGCTCAGGCGAGACGGAGGACGCGACGATCGCGGACCTCGCCGTCGCGCTCGGCACGGGCCAGATCAAGACGGGCGCGCCCGCTCGCACCGACCGCGTCGCGAAGTACAACCAGCTCCTCCGGATCGAGGAGGAACTCGGCGAGAGCGCGGTGTATCCCGGCTGGGACGCGTTCCCGCGCGCGAAGCGCTCGATCTAGCAAGGGCTGACGGGCTGACCTCCTCAAGGCTTCGCCCGGCGAGTGCTCCGCTTTAGAAAGCGGGAGGCCCGCCGAAGCGGGCCTCCCGGGCAGCTCAACTAGCACCCAACCGTCAACTGGGCTGAGTATGCCATCAGTAGCGCCCCGGGGGCCGGATTCGAACCGGCACCTCTCCAATTGACGGTTGGATGCTCTACCAATTGAGCTCCCCCCGGGGACGATCCTCATGGCGGGAGCGTCGTCCACCGACCGGTACGGCTTTGGCGCGGTTTCGTTGCAGGATCGCGTCGGAGTGGCTCGATAGGCTGGATCACATGGCGATGGACCGGAGGACGAAGATCGTCGCCACGCTCGGGCCTGCGTCCGAATCGCGTGAGCGGCTGCACGCGTTGATCGCGGCGGGTGTCGACGCCGTTCGATTCAACCTCTCCCACGGCACGCACGCCGAGCACGCGCACCGCGCCTGGCTCGTTCGCGAGATCGCATCGGAGATGGGCCGTCCCGTCGCGCTCATCGCCGACCTCCAGGGGCCGAAGCTCCGGCTTGGAAATCTCGACGAACCGGTCGTCCTGCACGCCGGCGACGAGATCACGGTGTGCTCCGAAGGCGCGGCGACCGACGGCGACCTGCCCGTCGCCCCGGCGGTGATCGGCGACGTCCTCGAGCCCGGCCATGACGTCCTCATCGACGACGGCCTCATCCGCCTTCGCGTCGACGAGGTGGACAAGGGCCGGGCGCGCTGCGCGGTCGTCGTCGGCGGCACCGTCTCGTCGCACAAGGGCGTCAACCTGCCGGGCGTCCCGCTCCCGATTCCGTCGCTGACCCGCAAGGACATGGACGACCTCGACTGGGCGCTCGCGACAGGGGTCGACTTCGTTGCGCTCTCCTTCGTCCGCTCGCCCGCCGACGTCCGCGACCTGAAGGCGCTGCTCGAGCAGGCCGGCTCGCACGCGCACGTGATCGCGAAGATCGAGAAGGCGGAGGCGGTCGACGTCCTCGACGACATCCTCGTCGCGACGGACGCGGTCATGGTCGCGCGCGGCGACCTCGGCGTCGAGATCGGCCCGGCCGTCGTCCCGCTCGTGCAGAAGCGGATCATCCACCGGGCGCTCGAGTTCGGGAAGACGGTGATCACGGCGACGCAGATGCTCGAGACGATGGTCCACTCGCCCGAGCCGACCCGCGCCGAGGCGAGCGACGTCGCGAACGCGATCCTCGACGGGACGTCCGCCGTGATGCTCTCCGGCGAGACCGCCGTCGGCGAGTACCCGGTGGAGGCGGTCGCGTACATGGACCGAATCGCGCGCGCGGTCGAGCCGAGCCTCGACTACCGGCACGAACTTCCGACGCGCTGGGACGATCCGACGATCGGTCAGGCGATGTCGAACGCGGCCTGCGACCTCGCCGAGGCGCTGCAGGCGAAGGCGATCCTCGTCCCGACGTTCTCCGGCCGAACTGCGAGCGCCGTCGCGCGGCTGCGACCGCGCCGTCCGATCGTCGCGCTCACGCACGTCGACTGGGCCATGCGCCAGCTCGCTCTCGAGTGGGGAGTGACCCCGGTGCTCATCACCGAGACGGGCAACGTCGAAGACCTCTGGCGGCTCGCGGTCGACGCCGCCCGCGACGCCGGCATCGTCGAGTCCGGCGACCGCGTCGTCATCACGGCGGGTACCGCGGTGAACATCCCCGGCTCGACGAACGTCATCAAAGTAGACGTCGCGTAGCATGCGAGCTCGCACGTCTGTTCGTGACGTGGCTTTGAGCAGCCGGCGCTCGCGACCTCTCGCGCGTCATTCGGCCGTTAGGTCGACGCACATCGACGGTGTTAGGGTCGGCGAAGCGCCGACTAGGCGTTTGGACGACGATCGGGCTCAGCCCGCGAGCGGGAACATCCCCGCGGCGTACGAGTCGTCAACGGTGGAGCTCTGCTATGCCCACGACCTGATCTGCGCACCCGGGCTCCGTGCAAGTGTCTCGACGCACACGAGCTACACGTCAAGCGAGCTTGCCGACGTCGGGATCTGGGGCGCGGACAACTGATCGACTGATCTACCGCCAACTCCCGCGTCCGGGAAGGGAAGCCGCCACGGCCCGAGAAATCTCGGAGCTATGGCTTCCGCGACATCGCGCCGCCGCGCGCGCTCGCTGCTCAACCGCCGCTGGTTCGCGGTCGCCGTGCTCGTCCTCGTCGGGCTTCTCTACTACCGGCCGCTGCACGACTTCTTCTCGTCGCGCGCGCAGCGTGCGGAGCGGCTCGCGGAAGTTGCGAAGCTCGAGCGCCAGCGGGCGGTCCTCGAGCGGAAGCTCGAGGAGGCGTCGACGCCGGCGGCATTGGTGGCGCAGGAGCGGCTCCTCGGCTACATCCGTCCCGGCGAGCACCTCTTCATCGTCAAGGACATCCCGCAGTGGCGGCGCAGGCAGAATGGCTCGCCGTGGCCATTGAGGGTGACCGGGAGGTCGTCGCACGTCAGCTCGGGCGCGAGCCGCGCGCCTTCCAACGCGTGGTCGTCCGCTGCCCATTTGGCGCGCCGGCGGTAACCGAGCAGCAGCCGTACACCGTCGACGGCGACCCCTTTCCGACGACGTACTACCTCACGTGCCCGCATCTCGTCGCTGCGGTGTCGCGCCTCGAGGCGGCCGGCGGGGTCGAGCGCTGGAGCGCGGCCGCGCGGGAGGAGCCGGAGCTCACGGCGAGCCTCGCTGCGGCGGACGACGAGCAGCGCCGGATCCGCCGCAAGCTCGCGAGCGGCTCGGAGCGAATCGACGGCGGCGCGTCCCTCGACTTCGGCGTCGGCGGATCCCGTCGGACCGGCAGCCTCAAGTGCCTCCACGCCCACGTCGCGTACGCGCTCGCCCGGCCGGGTTACGAGCTCGGAGAGCGGATCGCAGCAGAGCTCGAGCCGCTGTGGCCCGATCGCTGCTGCACACTCAGCGCGTGAGCGTTGTCGCTGTCGCCAGGCACGAGTGGGAGGACGGCACCCGTCGGCTCGAGGCCACGCGGGACGACGTCGGCCGCTACCACCAACTGCTCGAGCTCCTCGAGTTGATCGTCGGCGAGCTCCGCAAGCGCGTCGGCGGGACGTACACGCTCGAGGAGCTCGCCGCGGAGTACGGGAAGGCGGACATGTGGGCGCGCGAGCTCCTCGACGAGCGCAGCTCCGTTCCCGGCTGGCCGCGAGACCTCACGACCGTGCTCGCCGCGGCGTTCGACGCGTACCAGCTCGGCGCCGTCGACTACACGCCGTGACGTGTAAAAAGAGACAGAATTGGACAGATTCCCTCCCGTGAGTTACCGCGAAGACCCGAGCCGCCGCGAGCCGGAATGGATGACGCTCGGGCAAGCGGCGAAGTTCCTCGGCGTCGCGCAGAGCACGATCCGCAAGTGGTCGGATCACGGCCGGATCCCGACCTTCTACACGCCCGGCCGCCACCGCCGGTATCGCCGCGGCGACCTCGAGGCGTTCCTCGTCCGCTCCGGCCCGGGGCGCCAGCAGAGCGGCCCGTCGGTGCTGCTCGTCGACGATGACGCCGGCATGCGCGAGCTCGTCCGGCTTCAGCTCGAGCGCGAGGGCTACGCGGTGCAGGAGGCGGCGAGCGCCGCAGAAGGTCTCGCGGCGATCGAGTCGCGCAAGCCCGAGCTGATCCTCCTCGACGTGATGATGCCGCATGTCGACGGCTGGGAGATGCTGCGGCAGATTCAGGAGCGATACGGCGTCGGCTCGATCCCGGTGCTCATGTTCAGCGGCCAGGTCGACGAGGCGGGCGAGCGTCAGGCCACCTCGAGTGGCGCGAGCGGCTTCGTCGGCAAGGGCTTCGACCTCGACGAGCTCGTCGATCAGGCGAAAACGATCGTCCCGCTCTAGGCGGGGTCGTTCGCGAGCCGGAGCAGGCCGGCCGCGACGAGCCCGAGCGCTGCGAACAGCGCGACAAACACGCCGATCCCGAGCCCGCCCGAGACGAAGTACGTGTTAGGGATCGAAGCGAGGCGCACGAGGACGAAGATCGAGGCGAGGGAGCCGAGCGCGATGAGGACGAACTCGTGCGGGATCGAAGCCGGAAGCCCGATCCCGGTATCGCGCAACGCTTCGAGGATGAGGGTCACGAGGCCGATGAAGAAGACGAGCTTCCCGAGTGCGCCGGTATGCCAGCCGGTCACGCCGTACGTCAGCCCGTTCGGCAGCGTTGCCGCGTACCAGTCCATGAAGGGCGAGAGGGTGAGCACGAGACCGGCGATCCAGGTCAGGCGTCCGGTTTGCATGGGCGCAGTATGGGGGAATCTCAACGGCGATGGCGCGAGTGGCGATTGAGCCTGCAATCGACCTGGGGGAAGCGGTCGAAGACCCCGGATTGCTCGAGTTCGTCGCAGCGGGATCAGATGCCGCCGGAGAGTTTCGGTGCGCCGACTGCGGCTACGGCGTCGTCGTGCACGTGATCCTTCCGCAGTGCCCGATGTGCCGCGGCAGCGTGTGGGAGCGGCGCGAGGCGCGTCTCGCCGGCTGAGGGCCATACTTCTCAGGCGTGAGCAGCACCGCATCCGCCCGGTTGCCGGCCGTGTCACTCGCGGCGCTCGTGCGCGCCGTGTCCGCCGCTGCTGCGGCGCGGACCTGCACGGAAGCGCTTGCCGAGATTGCAGCCGCTGCGCGCTCGGTCGCCCGCGCCGACGTCGCGCTGATCCGGATCCCGGCCGCCGACGCCGCCGAGCTCGAGGCGGCCGCCGTCGCCGGGCCGGCGACGCTCGCGGCAGAACTCGCCGGGACGCGCGTGCCCGTCGAAGATCTGCCCGCCGTCGCGCTCGACAACCTCGAGCGGGCACCCGTGGCGACTCGTCATGCGGCAGAGCTCGCGGGCGCGTCCGATCTGTTCATGGTCGTCGCGGGAAACGCCGGCGCCTCGCTCGAGTTGCTTCGCGCCGGTGATCCGTTCTCGAACGAAGAGCGATTCGCGGCGGAGCTTTGCGCTGCCCAGGCGCTGCTCGTGCTTCGTGCGTTCGGCACCGGCAATCCGGCCGAGTCGCTCGCACGGCCGGCACTCGAGCTCGCAGGCGACGCGCTCGCCGCGGCGCTCGCCGAAGGAGATCAAGCCGGGGAGATCGTCCGCCTCTCAGCCGCCGTAGCCGGTGCGACCGCGGCGATTCTCTGGGAGCGGCGCGGTACCGAGTTCGTCGCTATTGCTGCGCACGGCATCCGGCTCACCGAGGCGTGGCCCGAAGGCGGGACGAAGTTGCCGCTCGGAAACCCGGAGACCGGTGTCCTCCAGCTTCTCCACGCGGACGGTCGCGAGCCCACCGCCGAGCAGATCGCCCGTCTCGGAACGTTCGGGGTCAGGGTGGCCGCCGCGCTCCGCTCGGGCGAGCAGTCCCGGGAGTTGGCGCACGAGCTCACGCGCACGCGGGCGCTGCTCGAGGTGGTCGTCCAGGCGACGGCCGAGCTCTCCGTCGCGCACACGCTCGAGACCGCCGTCGAGCGGGTCTCCGAGATCCTCGGTGTCGACCGTGTCGCCGTCCATCTTCGTACCGCAGACGGGAGCCTCGAGGAGGCGGCGGGCCGCGGAGTCCCGACCCCGACCGCGCCGCCGGCGGAGCGTTTGCTCGACCTCGCGCTCGGCCCGGCGCGGCTCTCCCCGGCCGTCGAGGTGGCCGGGGCGCTGGCGGTGCCTCTCGTCGCGCGTGGTGATGTCGTCGGTCTGCTCGCGGCGTATCCCGAGGAGCGGCGCTCCTTCGGCGCGCACGAGACGGCGCTGCTCGCTGCGCTGGCGGGACAGCTTGCGGTTGCAGTCCGGAATGCGCAGCTGCACGAGGAGACGACCCGGCTCGGAGACGAGCGCGAGGCGGCGCTCGCGGCTGAGCGCGCGGCCGCGCGCCGCCTGCGAGCGCTCTACGAGATCTCACGCTCGTTCGCCCAGAGCCTCTCGCTCGACGAGACGCTCGAGGCGCTCGCGCGCACCGTCGTCGACGTGCTCGACGTCGACGCTGCGGTCGTCCGGATGCCCGACGAACGGCGCGAGCAGCTTCTGCCGCACGCCGTCCATGTACGCGACGACACGCTTGCCGACGCTTTCCGCGGCATCGTCGGCCACGCGGCGCCGTTCGGTCACCGCGAGGTGCAACACCTGTTCCGCGACGGCCGGGGGTTCCGGCTCAGGCCTGACACGCGCGACCAGTTCGTGCCGAGCCTCGCACCGTTCCTCGTGAAGGGCTGGACCGGCGCGATCCTCCCAATCGCTCTACCGAGCGAGGTGCTCGCGTCGCTCGAGATCTACCGCTTCCGGCCCGGCAGCCCGCTGACGGACGAGGTGGTCGAGGCCGCCGAGGCGATCGGCGCGCAGGCCGCGCTCGCGATCGACAACGCGCGCCTCTACCAGCAGCAGAAGCAGTTCGCGGACACCATGCAACGGTCACTCCTGCCGCGTGCGCGTCCGGTCGTCGAAGGGCTCGAGGTGGGGGAGGTGTACGAGCCGTCGTCGCGGGTCGAGATCGGCGGCGATCTCTACGACTTCCTCGCGCTCGACGACGGGCGGCTCGCGGTCGTGCTTGGCGATGTCACCGGCCACGGCGTCGAGGCGACCGCCGACATGGCCATGGCGAAGTTCGTCTTTCGTTCCCTCGTGCGTGAGCACGCGGAGCCTGCCGACTTCCTCACTGCCGCAAACGACGTGATCTGCCGCGAGATAGCGGGCGGCAAGTTCATCTCGATGAGCTACGTCGTCGTGGACGGTGTCGCGGGGACGGTCGCCGCGGCGAGCGCCGGGCATCCGCCGCCGCGTCTCGTCCTCGACGACGGCACGGTGTCCCGCCTCGCTCCCCACGGTCTCGTGCTTGGCATCGAGCCGGGACAGGAGTACTCGGACGTGCGGGCGGAGCTGCCGCGCGGCGCCTCGCTCGTGCTGTACACGGACGGGGTCATCGAGGCGCGGCGGGAGGGCGAGCTCTACGGCGATGACCGGCTCGACGCGCTGCTCGCGGAGCGGCACGACCTACCGGTGCGCGCGCTCGCCACCGCGGTCGCCGAGGACGCCCGGGAGTTCGCCGGCGGCGACTTGTCCGACGATGTCGCCGTGGTCGCGATTCGACGCCTTTGACCCGCCGTTCCCCCGGCTACAATTCGCAAGCCGTGGGAGCTGACTCTCGCTGGAGTGAAACTGTGAGACGCACCGGATCCATCCTTTGCATCGCCGCCGTGTGTGCCTTCGCCGCCGGCGCAAACGTCGCGAACGCGCAGCCGGTTCCGACGACGATCGCGACCGGCGTGATGATCGGCACGGTCGACGTCGGCGGCATGACCGCGGGCCAGGCGACGCACGCGGTGAAGAAGGCGTACAACGCGCCGCTCGCCGTGCGGGTCGCGCACCACGGTTTCTCGGTTCTGCCCGCGCACTTCCACACGTCCATACCCGTCGGCGCCGCCGTGCAGACGGCTCTGACGGCGCCGGCGAGCACCGTCGTCCCGCTGAAGCCGACACTCGCCAAGACGCTCTTGCACAAGTGGGTCAAGAATCTCGCCACGCAGACGTACCTCCGCGCCCGCCCGGGCGTCATCCTCATCCACCACGGCCACCCGGTGCTCTTCCACGACCATCCTGGGCATCGGCTCAGCGTGTTCGTGGCGCAGATCCTCATCCGCGACGCGATCCAGACGGGGACGCGCGCGACGATCGTCGCGCCGGTGCAGGAACTGAAGGCCCCCGACGTCAAGGTGGGGCCGATCATCGTCATCCATCGCGGCCTCAACCGGCTCGATCTGTTCCACGGCGAGCGCTTCGTGCGGGAGTTCCCCGTCGCGACCGGGCAGCCGATCTATCCGACGCCACTCGGGGACTTCACGATCATCGTGAAGGAGCTGAACCCGTGGTGGTATCCGCCGACGCAGGACGCGTGGGCGGCAGGCCTCAAGCCGGTACCGCCCGGGCCGGGAAACCCGCTCGGCACGCGCTGGATGGGGCTCAGCACCCCGGGCGTTGGGATCCACGGCACCTCCGAGCCGTGGTCGATCGGCCACTCCGAATCGCACGGTTGCATCCGCATGCAGGTTCCCGACGCGGAGTGGCTGTACTCGCGCGTGAAGGTCGGGACTCCGGTCTTCATTCTCGCCGGCTGACGTGCGTCTCGACCGCGGCACGCTCGTGCTCGCGGGGCAGACGCTTGCGATCGCTGCGGTGGGAGTGCTCGCCGGGTTGCTTCTCTGGCGACTCACGCACCAGCCTCAGCCGCCGCGGGTCGGCCAGCGGGCGCCGGCGTTCTCGCTCCAGCGGCTGAACGGCACCAGCACGGTCTCGCTGAAGTCGCTTCGCGGCAAGGCGGTCGTCCTCAACTTCTTCGCTTCGTGGTGTAGTCCGTGCAAGCGCGAGGCTCCGGCGCTCGAGAAGGTCTGGCGGGACTACCGTTCGCACGGCGTGGTCGTCCTCGGCATCGACACAAACGACGCGTCGAACGACGCGCAGCACTTCATCTCGGCACACGGCGTGACGTACCCGACGGTCGGCGGCGGCGGTCGTCTGACCGGGAGGTACGGGGTGCCCGGCCTACCCGTGACGTACGTCCTCAACCGGCAAGGCCACGTCGTCGGCGGTGAGATCCTCGGGCCGGTGAGCGACCAGCCGTTCTCGGGCGAGCTCGACCGTTACCTCACCGCGGCGCTGAAGTCGTGACCGGCCGCGCGAAGCTCATCGGGCAGGTCGCGGCGCTCGCGTGTGTGGCTGGACTGCTCGCGCTGCTCGTCTGGAAGCTCACGCATCAGCAGCATGCACCGCCCGTGGGCTCGCAGGCGCCGATGTTTTCCCTGCCGCTGCTCGACCCGGGCCCAGATCCGACGGGCGACGACGTCTCCCTCTCGGCATTTCGCGGACGCGGAGTCGTGCTGAACTTTTGGGCGTCGTGGTGCATCCCGTGTAAGAGCGAAGCGCCGGTACTGGAGAAGTACTACCTCCGTTACGGGCGCCGCGTGACCTTCCTCGGCATCGACTACCACGACCTCGCCTCCGATGCGCGGACATTCGTTGACGCCCACGGTCTGAAGTTCCCGATGCTCGCTGACGGCTCCGGCGACGTGACGAGTAGCTACGGGATCTCGCAGGTGCCCGAGACGTATGTCCTGAACGCCAGCGGGAAGATCGTCGCCCACCTCGCCGGCCCGATCTCGAGCTCCGAGTTCGCATCGGCGTTCCGCGCGGCTCTGAAGGAGGTCTCGTGACCTGGCGGTTCCTCGCGGTCGTGGCGGCGGCGCTGGCGCTGGCCGGTCCGGCTGCCGCGTGCGCGCATCCCCACACGTCGCTCTCCTTCCTCGAGGGACAGGTCATGTGCCCGACGTGCCACACGACCCTCGACCAGTCGGACTCGCAGGCCGCGGAACAGATCAAGACGTACATCGCCCAGAGGATCGCGGCCTGCTGGACGGCCCAACGGATCGAGACTGCACTCGTCGCGAACTACGGCCAGGCGATCCTCGCGGAGCCGTCGCACAGCGGCTTCGACCTCCTCGCATGGTGGCTCCCGATCGCGGGCGTGCTCGGCGGCGCGCTCATCCTCGCGCTCGCCGTCTGGCGCTGGAGCCACGGGCGGGACGACGAACCGCCTACCACTGCAGCGTCGGGACTCGACGAAGAGACGGAGCGAAAGCTCGACGACCTGCTCGCCGAGATGGACTGATGGGCACGCGGCTCGCAATCTCGTTCGCGGCCGGCTTTGCCTCGGTGATCACGCCGTGCGTGCTGCCACTCGTGCCGGGCTACCTCTCCGCGCTCTCGAGCATCGAGGCGAACCGGCTCGGCGAACGCGGAGTTGCGCGGCGCGTCGTCACGTCGAGCCTGCCGTTCGTCGCCGGCTTCACGGTCGTCTTCGTTGTCCTGGGCGCGGGCGCAGCGGCCATTGGGGGCGTCGTCTCGGGGGATGCGCAGACCGAGATAGCCGGCTTTGTCCTCGTCGTGATCGGGCTCGCCTTCGTGGGCCTGCTGCCGGTGCCGGAGCGGATCCTCGCACCCGGGCTCCTTGGCGGCGCGCGCCGCAGCGGCTCGGGCTTCCTGCTCGGTGGCGCATTCGCCGTGTGTGCAGCGCCGTGCATCGGGACGGTGCTCGCCGCGGTGCTCGTGTTGGCGAGCAACACGGGAACGGTCGTCAAAGGTGCGGTGCTGCTTGCGGCGTACTCGCTCGGCCTTGCCGCGGCGTTCGTCCTCGCCGGCATTGCGTTCGCGCGGGCGATGGGCGCGTTCCGCTGGCTGCGCGACCACTACACGCTCATCCAGGTCGCGAGCGGCATCATGCTCATCGCGCTCGGGCTGCTGCTGTTCTTCCATCGCGACTGGTGGCTCCACGTCGCGCTCAACCGGCTTCTCGACGACCTCGGCCTGACGCACCCTTGATCAACGTCTGGGCGGCGTTCTAACCTTTCCCCGTGGCGACGATCCTGCTCTGTGGGGTCGACCTCTTCATCCGAGGGAAGCTCGACGCGCTGCTCCGGGAGCACCGCCTGATCACGACCGACCACACGGAGGATCCGGATCTCGTGCTCGCCGACGTCTCGCGTGTCGATGCGGGGGAGGTCGCGGACGCGTATCCCGATATCCCGATCGTCGGCTTCACGAACCACACCGACACGGCCGGGCTGCGTGCCGCGAACGCCGCCGGCTTCGATCAGGTGCTCGCGAAATCCGCCCTCGATGAGCGGATCGGTACGGTCGTGAGCGAACTCGTGCCTTCGGTAGAGTCGGGCTCGTGACGTACATCATCGCCGAGCCCTGCATCGACATCAAAGACCGTTCGTGCGTCGACGTCTGTCCGGTCGACTGCATCCACGAGGCCGACCGGATTCTCGTCATCGACCCCGAGGAGTGCATCGACTGCGGCGCCTGCGAGCCGGAGTGCCCGGTCGAGGCGATCTTCCCCGAGGACGCCTTGCCCGACAAATGGGAGCCGTTCGTGAAGATCAACTACGCGTTCCCGGACGGAATGGGCACGATCAACCAGCTGACCGACTCGTACGCGACCGAGCACAACGTCCAGAACGAACCGCTCGCATAACTAGAGGCTTGATGTGAAGTAGGAGCGGCGCCCGGATGCCGCTCCAGACGCGGCGCGAGGCCGTCTCGTCGGCCTTGCCCAGGCCACCGGCCTGGGCTGCGACCGCCGAGCCACCCTCGCTTGGTCTGGAACGGCCCCG
>Ga0070731_10000222_pt1 | contig 96431 bp, 93 predicted proteins | sample Coa_R1_2_FD_66448 | JGI IMG/M metagenome (GOLD analysis project Ga0070731, IMG submission 66448) | Surface soil microbial communities from Centralia Pennsylvania, which are recovering from an underground coalmine fire - Coalmine... | ecosystem: Environmental > Terrestrial > Soil > Unclassified ... | reverse complement strand
GCGGCGGCTTGTAGGCCCCGTGGTAGAAGACCCGCATCATGTGCAGGAAGACGAAGAAGACCATGAGATGGGCGCCCCAACGGTGGACATTCCGTGTCAGGAGCCCGAAGGCGACTTTCGACTGGATATCGAGGATGTTCGAGTAGGCCGATGTCGAGAACGGCACGTAGAAGAACATCAGGTAGACGCCGGTCACGGTCAGGACGAGGAACAGGAAGAACGACAGCCCGCCCAGGCAGAACGTGTAGGCAAACTTCACGGCGTGCTGCCGGACCCGCACCGGGTGGATGTGCAGGAACACGTTGTTCATGACCGCGTAGGCGCGCGACCGCTCGTCGTTGGGGTATGGGTTGCGGAACAGCGAGCGCCAGATCGGGCTCCGGCGGATCGTCGTGTCGACCCGCTCGAGGAAACTCAACCCACGCCTCCTGCAACCCCGACGGTTCCGGCGAGCTGGGCGTCGCGGTACGACTCCTTGTAGAGCCGGCCGTCGCTCGAAACCTCATTGAGCTCGAACCGCTCCATCGTAATGGCGTCGAACGGGCATCGCTTGACGCACAGGGCGCAGCGGATGCAGCGCTCCTCGTCGAGGATCATGGCCGCGCCGTTCTGCCAGCCGTAGGCCTCCTCGACCTCGGTCAGGGCACCCTCCGCCTTCAGCTGGTTGATGTCGACCATGTGGATGACGCCCTCGGGACAGACGTCGGCACAGGCGCCGCAGAGGACACATCGGAACGGGTCGAACCAGATGTTGTAGTTGCACATGAGGCAGCGGGTCGCCTCGGCGACCGCGCCCGTCGCGTCGTAGCCCTGCTCGACCTGGGTCGTGAAGTTGACCTCGGGGTCCGCCGACGACATCCGCAGCTCGACAGGGGTCATCGGGATGTGCTGGCGTGGCAGGACGTCATAGAACTCGGGCATCTCGTGGCGCCACGAGCTCGTGATCTTCACGTTCGGGGTGACCGTGACGTCGGTCCGGGCGGCGAGGTAGCGATCGATCGCGTAGGCGCACTTCTTGCCGTGGCCCGCGGCCTCGATGAGGGTCGTCGGGCCAGTCACGAAGTCGCCGCAGGCGAACACGCCGCGGACGTTCGTCGCGTACGTCGCGGGGTCGACCTTGACGCGGCCGCGATTGACCTCGAAATCGGATTCGACCGGCAGGAACGTCAGGTCGGCCGCCTGCGACACGGCCGGGATGACCACGTCGGCCTTGATCTCGAACTCGGAGCCCGGGATCGGGACCGGTGAGCGGCGACCCGAGGCGTCCGGGGCACCGAGCTTGTTGCGGATGAACCTGACGGCCGTGACGTGGCCGTTCTCGCCGAGGACCTCGACCGGGCTGGCGAGGAACTCCATCCGGACGCCCTCGCGCTCGGTCTCGCCGAGCTCCTCCTCGTCGACGACCAGCTCGGATCGCGTCCGGCGATAGACGATCGAGACGTGCTCGGCGCCGTGCCGGAGCGACGTCCGCGAGCAGTCCATCGCGGTGTAGCCGCCACCGATCACGACGACGTCCTGGCCGACGTCGAGCGATTCGCCGAGGTTGGCGCGCTTCATGAAGTCGACGCCGTAGTCGACGCCCTCGAGATCGGCGCCCGGGACGTCGAGGGCGACGGCATTCATCGCCCCAGCCGTGATCGCGACCCCGTCGAAGTCGCGCTGGAGCTGGTCGAAGGTGATGTCCTTGCCGATCGTCGTGTTGAAGTGGAACCGGACGCCCAGCCGCTCGACGAGCCGGATGTCCATCTCGATCGCCTCGCGCGGGAGGCGGAACGCGGGGACGCCGATGAGCATCGTCCCTCCGCCGTACGGCAGCGAGTCGTAGACGTCGACCCCGTAGCCCTTCATCGCCAGCTCGCGCGCGACCGCGATCCCGGCGGGGCCGGCGCCCACCACGGCGACCTTCTCGGGCCGGGCGTCGATATGGGGCATGACGTCAGGGATGCCGGAGGCCTCGTGCCACTCGACGAGGAACCGCTTCATCGCCCGGATGGCGAGGGGCCGGTCGATGTCCCCGCGCCGGCAGGCTCGCTCGCACGGGGCTGAGCAGACGTAGGAGCACATCGCCGCCACGGGGTTCGGCTCGCGCGACAGGATGTAGCCCTCTTCGAATCGGCCCTCGGCCGCGAGGTTCAGGTAGCCGCGGCAGTTCGTGCCGACGGGACAGGCTTCCTGACACTCGATGTTGCACTGCAGCCACGACGCGTCGACGGGCTGGACGAGGAACTCCTGGCGAGCTTCGAGGGCCAAGACGCGGTCGGACCTTTCTGCCGTGGCGGAGGGGTGGTCAGAAAGCAGCCGGCGCGATGTGTCGGCCGGCCGTTCGAATCTACCATCCGGCCCGTTCGGGGCGCAAAACCGACGCGTCCGGCGGAGGCCCGCCGGTGGGCCTTCGAACGGGCCGAGCCCGAGTTGACGGAGGCTGGAGCCGCAGCTACGCTCCGAACCCGGGTACCTCCTCGCATGGCGGTCCCAGAGAGGGGTCCGGAGCCCGCGTTGACCGGCAGCGAGTTCGCCTTCCTGGCCCTCGGCCTGATGCTCGGCGCCGCCAGTGGCGCCGCTGCCGCGTTCGTCTTCCGGTCCCGTCCCCCGAGCCGCGAGGTCAGGCTCACGATCGCTCGTGATTCCGTTCCGCGGCGGGCCTCGACGCTGTCCGACGACGCCATCCTCGCCCGCTCGTCAGACGCCGCGCCGGGCGGTCCCGGCGACCGTCGCCAGACGGATCCCGAGACCGGATTCGGAGGTGTCGATCGGCGGGTCGGGGGCAGCCAGACGGTGCTCTCGTCCACCCGGCGTTCCGGTCAGGCAACCGTCGATACCCGAACACCCGTTCCATCTTCCCCATCGTCCGCGCCGGTCGCCGTCAGCATCGAGCCGGAGCCGGACCGGGCCCTCGCGTACCTTCGCGCCGGTCGCTCGACCCGGCCCCTCGTCGAACGGATCCTGCGGGGCGACCACCGGGCGATGCTCACCGCCCTGGACGAGATCGCCGGCGAGGACGGACCGACGCGGCGAACCTGGGAGGGCCTCCTGTCAGGCCTCGTCGAGGCGCTCGACCAGCGAGCGATCGACCTCGGCTATCTCGACTTCCCGATGGGGGCCCCGTTCTGGGGCACGTTCAACGGCGAGCAGTGCCGCCGGATCGCGGCTGCGCTCGTCTCCATGGGCTTCCGCTTCGACGGCCGCGAGGGCTGGGAGGACGGCCGCGCCCCGAGCTACCGGCAGCTGTCGTCGGCGGTGTCGGAGATCGGGATCGACACGCGGCGGGTCCGGACGTGGCCGAACACGCTCGAGATCGGCGAGCTGTACCGCGGTGTCCGGCCGGCCCCCGAGGATGCGATCGTCGACTACGCGCCGACCCTCGAGCCACGAGCGCTGCGCGATCTCCTGGGCTCGCGGGGCGAGCCGTTCGACGACCTGTGGCTGACCTGGGAGCCGGTCCGGCAGGTCCTGTTGGAGCTCGAGCCCGTCGCCGTCAGCTGACCTACTCCGCGTCCTCGTCGTCGATCACCACGACCTTGAACGCCTCGGCGTACGCCACGCCGATGGCCTTGCCCCGCTCGGCGGCGCTCTCGCGAACGTAGCCTTCGATCTTGTCCGGCTCCGAGAGCTGGCTGGCGTGGGCCTGGAGCGCGGACACCTTGCGGTCGATCCAGTCGGTCACGTCGACGCGAGCCGTCGGGCTCGTCGTCCAGAACAGGTACAGCCGCTTGACCTCGTGCTTGGCGAGGCCCTCGCGGGCGAGCCACGGGAAGGCCATCGGGTTCCGGGCGGCCGGGTAGACGGCATCGACGGCGGCCAGGCCGGCGGCCCGGTGGTCGGTGTGGTTCACGCCACCGCCCGGGTAGAACAGCGTCTCGGGATCCGTGGCCAGCACGGCGTCCGGCTTGAAGGTTCGGATCTCGCGCACCAGCAGCTCGCGCAGCGCGAGATCGTTCGCCAGCGCCCCGTCGGGCTGGTGGAGGAACGTGACGCCCGCGTAGCCGACGACCTCGGCAGCCGCGCGCTGCTCCCGCTCCCGCGCGGCCGCGAGCTCGGTCGGGTCGAGGTCCGGATCCTCCCCGCCGGCGTCGCCGCTCGTGCAGCACACGAGCCAGCCCTCGGAACCCTCGCCGATCCAGCGAGCGGCGGTAGCGGCCGGTCCGAAGTCGGCGTCGTCCGGGTGGGCGACGATCAGCATAAACCTGGCCGGTCGCCAGGTGTGGGGCGCGTCGGGGGCCGGCGCCCCCTCGGGCTCGGGCGTCACGCGGCCCTGGCGGCTCGCGCTTCCTCGAGGGCGGTCAGGACCTCCGCGGCGTGGCCGTCGGCCTTCACCCGCGGCCAGGCCTTGGCGATCTTCCCGTCCGGATCGATGAGGTAGCTGGACCGGACGATGCCCCAGTACTTCTTGCCGTAGTTGTTCTTCTCCTGCCAGGCGCCGTAGGTCGTCGCGGCCGAATGGTCCTCGTCCGACAGCAGGGTGAACGGCAGCGAGTACTTCTCCCTGAACCGGCGGTGGCTCGACGCCCCGTCCGGGCTCACGCCCCAGACGTCGGCGTCCGTGGCGACGTAGTGCTCGTTGAGGTCGCGGAACTGGCAGGCCTCGGTCGTGCAGCCCGCGGTGTCGTCCTCGGGGTAGAAGTAGAGGACGGTCCAGCGGCCGCGCTGGTCCGTGAGGTGATGGATGGTCCCCGTCTCGTCGGGGAGGGCGACATCCGGAGCGACGTCGCCCAGCTCGGGCGTGCTCATGAGCCGACTGTAGCAGGGGTCTCGACCACGAGGAGCCGACCCTCCCGGATCGCGATGGTGGCCCGTTCGTCCGTCCGGACGTTGCTCAAGCCCCGCGCCGGACCGAGCCGCAGGGGCTCCTCGGCGAGCGGGTACCCCAGGCCGGTCGTCGTGATCCCTTCGACCACGTCGCCGAGCGGAAGCAGCGACACGACGTCGCCCGTCCGGCCGGCGAGCGAGGCGGACGCGGGACCGGTCAGCAACCTCGCCCGGGTGCGCTCGTCGAGGAGCTCGACATCGATCCCCGCGAGCGCGGGGTGGGCCAGCAGCGCGACGTTGGCGAGCTCGTGGTCGAGGCGCGGGCCGCCGAGCGCGCCGAGCACGGTGATGCGATCCGTCCCGAGGGCGACGGCCTCCAGCACCGCGAGCTCGAGGTCCGACTCGTCCTTCGCCGTCGGCACGATCCGGACGGCGACCCCGGTGGCGGCGAGGACATCGACCTCCGAACGCGGGTACGAGTCCGCGTCGCCGACCCAGCGATCGATCGCCACGCCGAGCGACGCCGCCAGCCGCGCTCCGCCGTCGGCGGCGACGACGAGCGCGATCCCCTCATCCCAGCCCGGCCAGGCCCCGTCGAGCCCGGCTCGATCCGGCGCGTCGCCATCGCCGAGGACCAGGGCGTGTCCGCTCATTTCGGCAGGTACCGGTCGACCCAGTCGACGACGGACGGTGCGACCTCGTCGGCGCCCGCTGCGCGCAGGTCGGCCTCCGTCCCGAGCGTCGAGACGATCCCGATGGCGCGGGTCCCCACCGTGCGGGCCATCCGCATGTCGTCGGGCGCGTCGCCGACGTACGCCGCGACGCCGGGCCGGTCGCGCATGCCAAGCCCCTGGAGGGCCAGCAGCAGCGGATCCGGATGGGGCTTGTGGGCGACCTCGTCGGTGCCGCAGACGAGCACCCGGATCAGCGAGGCGAGCGCGAGCCGCTCGAGCTGCTCCTCGACCACGTCGCGATCCCCCGCCGTGACGAGGCCGAGGGCGTGGCCGGCCTTCGCCAGCCGCCCAAGGGCGTCGCGGACGCCCGCGAACGCCACCGGCGCGACAGCGGTCGCGTACAGCTCGCGCCAGCGCTCGCCGGCGCGCTCGAGATGCTCGGGCGGAACACCCAGCCGGGTGTACATCAGCCGCCAGTCGGGCACGTACGCCGCCCGGTACCGATCGATGTCGAAGGGCACCCGAATCTCGGCGAGGACCTCGACATTGGCCTGGTAGATGGCCGGCAGCGAGTCGACCAGCGTCCCGTCCCAGTCGAAGATGACGGCTTCCACGGTCCGAGCATGCCACGCTAGACTCCCGCCGTGCCCGGGACCCCCGACCATGCCGCCGTCCGGCGCGTGGTCGATGCCGCCGCGCGGAAGGGCGTCGCGATCGAGGTCACCGTCTTCGACGAGTCGACCCACACGGCCGCCGAGGCCGCTGGCGCGGTCGGCGCAGAGCTCGGCCAGATCGTGAAATCGCTCGTCTTCGTGGTCGAGCAGGACGGCGCCGACCTCGAGCCGATCGTCGTGCTGATCTCCGGCCCGCACCGGGTCGACCTGCGGCGGCTCGCCGCCGTCCTCGGGCGGCCCGATGTGCGGCGGGCCACCGCGCGCGAGGCCAACGATCTCACCGGCTTCGTCATCGGCGGCATCCCGCCGTTCGGCCACGACCACGGGGTGCGCGTCGTCATGGATCCCGATCTCGGACGCTACGAGACGGTCTGGGCCGCCGCCGGGCTGCCGACCGCGGTCTTTCCGGTGGCACCGGCGACGCTGCGGATGCTGGCCGGTGCCCATGTGGCCCCGATCGCGGAGGAGCCGCCGGTCGAGCGGGCCTCCTAGGCCCCGGGTCCGTCATGGCCACGCCCGCGAGAGACCTGACCGTCACCTACCCCGGCGGGCTCCGCGGCCGCTGGCGCTGGGCGGGCTCAGGTCAGTCGGCCGAGGTCTTCGCGCTGACCGAGGCGGGCGGCACGCTGGCGGACCATGGACCGCTCGTGGCCGCCGACCCCGACGCTCGATGCCGTGCCGAGCTCCGGATCGATGGCCCGGCCGGGGCTTGGACGGCCCGGTTCGCCTCGACGATCAACGACGAGCCCGCGGCCGTGCTGTGGGACACCGCTGGCCAGCTCGTAGTGAAGTACGGCTTCCACGCGTACGGGCTCGACGCGCGCTCGGGCGCGCTCGCCTGGAGCCATCGCTCGGCCACGCCGATCCTCGCGGTCCTCGCCTCACCGCGTCTCCGGCACGTCCTCGTCCAGTCCGAGCTCGAGACCTTCGCGATCGAGGCCGACGGCACGGTGGCCTGGCGGATCGCCCACTCGGACGTGGTCACCGAGGCGTCGCTCGTCGGCGGCCGGCTCGTGCTGACGAGCTACTCCGGGCTGCAGAACGTCCTCGATCCGACGACGGGTCGCGGCGGCTGATGTCGAACGCCGGATCCGGGACACCGCTGTGGACCGGCCGTGGACAACATCGGCTGCGGGCGGAATCTCGTGGACAGGTGGCATTGACCCTGCCCGTGGCCGGGCCGTAGCGTAGACATCAGCCCGGAGGGGCCGAGCGACACTAACGGCGGCGATCGCATCAACGCCCACGTGTCGGGTAGGTTCCTCCGGGCCCTTCGATTCCCGGGCCCTATCATTCGGGCCCGTGACCCCCCAGCTCTTCGTCGCGGTCGGGCTCGTCCTGCTCGCCGCCGGGGTCGCGACACTCCTCAGCTTCGGCTCCGGCTACCGCGTCGGGCGGCTCCTCACGACCGCGCCGCTCGTGACCATCGGCGAGGCCATTGCGCTCGCGCGCTCCGGCGAACGCCGGTTCGTCCGGGTCGACGGCCGGATCGACGCCGACGACGAGTTCGAGGACTTCGACCACAAGCCGCTCGTCTATCGCCGGACCCGATTCGAGCGCCGGCCGGGCCCTGCCGGGGCGTGGCAGACCCTCGACCTCCAGGTCGAGGCCGTTCCGTTCCGGCTCAACGAGGGCCTGGATTCCATCGAGGTCGATCGGGCCGCTCTCGGCGATGGGCTCGTCGTGATCCCGAAGCGCAGCGTCGGCGTCGTCGGCGACCTCGGCGATCGGGTCGCGATCGTGCCGGGCCAGACGAGCCCGACCGACGCGGCCCGGGTGACCGTCGAGCAGGTCTCGAGCATCGAGCACGCGATCGCGGCCGGCGTGCCGGCCCTCGATCCCGAAGGCGCGCCGACGCTCACCGCGGGCGGCGGGCGGCCGCTCCTGCTCACGACCCTCGAGATCCCCGAGGCGATGCGGATCCTCACCGGCGGGGCGCTGTGGCGGTCCCGGGCGGCGGCGCTCGCCCTGGTCGGCGGCGCGACGATCCTCGCCGTCGGAGCGGCGTGGTGGCTCGGGGCGAGCCTGGTGAACCCGGCGATCGTGCTCGCGGACTCGCCGCTCCCATCGGTCCTGCCGGGGGGCGCCGACACCCGCAGCTCCGGCGAGGGTCCCGGGCTCGTCGGCAACCCGGCGCTCGCGGTCCTCGGGGTCCTCGGGATCGCCCTCATCGCGGTCGTTGCCACGATCGCCTACGTGCGACTCACGGCGAATCGCGGTTCGGAGGGACCCAGCGCCGGACGTTCCTAGGCAATCCCGGCCGGCTCGCCTACGTATCGAATCGGGCCACCGGTACTTTCGGGCCATTGGCAAGAAATGTGGGGTACCGGACAGTTCCGGCTGACCTCACAGTTCTTCTCAGCCGGGGACCCATTGCCAGCCTCCTCGACGCTCCACCCGAGGCCGATCGACGCGACGCTCTCCGTCACGAGGGCGGCCGACGTCCTCGGTGTTCACCCGAACACGGTGCGAGCCTGGAGCGATGCCGGCCGGCTCCGCTACTACCGGATCAATCCCCGCGGTGACCGCCGCTATCGGCTGAGCGACCTGCAGCGGTTCCTCGCGACGCTCTCCGGCGCCGATGGCGAGACCCCCGACGCGACCCAGCTCCGAGCGGGTGGGCGGCGGCGCCGCGTCACGGCCAACTCGGTCGTCCTGCCACCGATCCGGTCCGGCGGGACGGCACCCCCGAGTCCGAGCCCGACGTCCGAGGAGCACCAGGCGCTCATCGCGCTCATCGGGACCCTCGGCGACCTGACGTCCGCGGCCGTCCGCGAGGCTGTCATCGACCCGAACGCGCCGCTCGCGCGCGCCGTCCGGGCGATCCGCGATGCGACCGGCGATCTGCAGGTGACCGCGTGGCGCCTCCACGACGAGCGTCTCGCGCCGGCCGCCGTCTCCGGGCCCCACGGTCGCGGCCTGACCGAGCTGCCGATGAGCTACGGGATCCTGGGCCGGGCGCTCGCCGCGTCGCCCGACGTCGTCGACGCCGACCCGCTCGGCACCGCCTCGGTCTCGAACCAGGTGGGGCGTGAGATCGCCTCCACGATCGCCGGGCCGGACGGAGCGTGGGGGGTGCTCCTCTGCGTCCGGCGCAGCCTCAAGCCGTTGACGGTCGCCGAGCGGTCGACGTATCGCTCGATCGCCCGGGCCGTCGGGAACGTCGTCGCGACCTCGGCCGCAGCGGCCGACGTCGCCCACCAGATCCACCGGGCGGACGCCCTCCGGCGCGTCGCCGGTGACATCGGCTCGCGGCTCGACCTCGAGGAGATCCTCAGCGGCCTCGTCGACCACGCCCTCGTCCTGTTCGGCGGAGATCGTGCCGCGGTCTTCCTCTTCGAGGGCCCCGGCCTGCGACGGATGGCGGCGTCGCGTGGTCTCTCGGAGCACTGGATCAGCGCGGTCGAGCGAACCGACAGCCCGACCTTGGGGAGCTCGGCGATCGCGGCGCGCCGGCCGATCTATTCCGTCGGGTTCGCGGACGATCCGAGGGTCGGCGTGCTGCGCGCCGCCGCGATCCAGGAGGGCTTCGACACCGCCTGCCTCGCGCCGCTCCTCGACGGCGACCAGCCGGACCCGCTCGGCCTCCTCGGCGTCTACCACGACGAGCCGCACCCGTGGACCGACGACGAGCTCGAGACGATGGCCGCCCTCGCGACCCAGGCGAGCGTCGCGATCAAGGGCGCCCGCAACTTCGCCCAGCTCGCCAGCTGGGCCGCCCAGCTCCAGTCGATCCAGGCCCTTGGCACCCGGCTCAGCCGGCTGACCAGCGTCCACGACATCGGCAACGCCATCGCGACCGAGCTCCGGCAGCTCATCGACTACCACAACGTCCGCGTCTACCGCGTTCGCGAGGCCGATCGCGCCCTCGTGCCGGTGGCGATGCTCGGCCGGGTCGGCGAGTACGTCGACGAGACGCCCGAGCAGCTGCTCGTCCAGTGGGGCCAGGGCATCACGGGCTGGGTCGCCGAGCACCGGATCGCGCAGGTCCTCGACGACGCCGACGCCGACCCCCGGACCAACACGATCGCCGGCACGGATCCCGACCTCGACGAGTCGATGCTCCTCGCGCCGATGCTGTACGAGGACGACGTCCTCGGCGTCCTCGTGCTGTCGAAGCTCGGCCTCCGCCAGTTCCGCCCCGACGACCTGCGGCTCCTCGAGATCTACGCGTCGTTCGCCGCGCAGGCGATGGCGAACGCCGACGCGACCGAGCGCCTCAACGAGAAGTCGGCCGCGCTCGAGCAGATGGTCCGCGGCCAGCGCGCCCTCCTGCGGGTCACGGAATCCATCCTCGTGACGCTCGACATCCCCGAGCTGCTGGAGACGACCACGGCCCGTCTGGGCGAGCTCGTCGCGGCGGACAACGTCTCGCTGGAGCTCGTCGACGCGATGACCGGGACGCTCGTCCCCCAGAGCGCCAGGGGCGTCGACCAGGAGTGGTACCTCCGTCCCTGGGAGCCCGGCGAGAGCGGGCTGGCGCCGTGGGTCGTCGAGCACAACGAGCCGCAGCTCGTCATCGACGAGTACGACGATCCCCGCGTGGGGCTCCGGGATGGCAATCCGGAGCACGGCTCGATCATCTGCGTCCCGCTCCGCGGCCGCGATCGCGCGATCGGGGTCCTCACGGTGGAGCGCCTCGGCGAGGGTCGCGTCTTCAGCGAGGACGAGTTCGAGCTCGTCCAGCTGTTCGCCGCACAGGTCTCCGTCGGGCTCCAGAACGCCGAGGCCCACCGGGCGGTGGAGCGCCGAGCGCAGACGGACATCCTGACGGGGCTGCTGAACCACGGCACGTTCGGCGACCAGATGGGCGCCCTCATCGGGGCCGACGAGCCGTTCAGCCTCGTCATGCTCGACCTCGACCGGTTCAAGGGCGTCAACGACGGCCTCGGCCACCAGGCCGGCGACCGCCTCCTCCGACAGGTTGCGGACGCGATCGTGGCGGCCAGCCGCGAGACCGACTCCGTGTTCCGCTACGGCGGCGACGAGTTCGCCGTGCTGCTGCCGCGGACGAGCAGCAGGGAGGTCGGACCGATCGCCGAGCGCGTCCGATCCGCCGTCGCGTCGGTGGTCGGCCCCGGCTCGAGCTGGCGCGGCCGCGCCCGCTCCCTCGAGGCATCGGCGGGCACGTCCTCGTACCCGGACGACGGCGCGACCGCCGAGGAGGTCCTCCTCGCCGCCGACCGTGCCTGCTTCGTGGCGAAGCGCTCCGGCGGCGGCCGGGTCGCCACCGCGGCCGAGGGCCTGGCCCTGGCCGGCGAGCTGACCCTCCAGACCCCGACCCCGATCGACCTGCCCGTCACCGCCTGACCCGGACGGTCGCGCTACAGACACCCGCCGCTCGATCGTCACACTCCGGTCATGAGCCTTCGCGAACGGCTCGGCACCGGGGAGGTCGCGGCCACGCTCGCGATCATCCTGATCGCGCTGGCCGGCCTGACGGCGATCGTCACCGGGTTCGTGCAGCTGCCCTCGTTCGGCGACCTGCTCGGCCTGAGCGGCGGGTCCGGCGGCGCGGCCGCCACGTCGGCGCCGCCGCCGAGCCCGACCCCCTCCCCCGCGGAGACGTTCGCCTACCCGACGCCGAGCCCCCAGGCCACGTTCATCCAGTACACGGTCGCCGTCGGCGACACCCTGACGTCGATCGCGAAGAAGTTCCACACGACGGCCCGGAGCATCGCCTGGTGGAACCGCGGCACGTATCCCTCGCTCGACCCGCAGTCCCCGAACTACCAGCCGAATTCGATCAAGAAGGGCTGGATCCTCGTCGTCATGCCCGGCCAGGTGGTCGACGAGAACAACCCGCCGACCCCGAGCCCGGCGCCCGATACGCCTTCGCCGACGGGATCGGCGGCGCCGTCCGCGAGCTAGCGCCAGCCCCGATTCAGCCTCCTAGTCGGCGAGGCTCTCCCCGAGCGGCTCCCAGGCATAGACGAGGATCGGGACGAGGAGGAGGCTGACCGCGGCGTTCGCGAGGGCCTGCGGCAGGTACAGGTCGACGAAGCCGCCGCTGGAACCACCGGCGCCGGGGACGAGCAGGGCCAGCGCGCCCAGCAGTGACCCGACGATACCGGCGATCGCGCCCGCGGCGGCTCGGCGGGGCAGGCCGCCCTCGAGGAGGCGTCCGGCGTAGTACGGCGCGAAGGCGGCCACGAGACCGGCGAGCCCGCTCGCCAGGCCGTGGAGCCACGAGTAGCCCGGCGTGCCGGTGATGCCCTCGACCACGCCCTGGCCGATGAACCCGGACGCGAACCCGGCGATCGGTCCGAACGTGAAGCCGATGAACGGCACGAGAGCGAAGCCCGGCCGCAGGCCGATCGCGCCATAGCGGACGACGAAGAGGCCGAGGACCCCGTACAGCGCCCCGCCGATCAGGGCATGGGCGGCGACGCTGCCGTCCAGCCGCCAGCGAGAGCTGGCGACGACCCGCGTCGACATCAGCCGGGGATCATGAACGGCGGCACCCAGAGCTGGCTGGTGCCGAGGAAGTAGTCGCCGAACGTCACGAACGCGAACAGCGCGAGGAAGAGCCCGAGGACGACCCAGTCCGTGCGATCGAACCGGAGCTCCCGGAGCCACGTCCGCTTGCCGGTCCCGAACGCCCGGAGGTCCATCGCGTCGATCGTGTCCTCCGCGCCGGTGATGGCGCTGATCGTCAGCGGGGTCAGGACCGGGATCATCCGGCGGAGCCGGGCGATCGGGCCACCGCGTCGGCTGGGCTCATAGCCCCGGACGCGCTGGGCGTCGATCGTCTCGCGGTAGTCGACCGACAGCGACGGGATGAACCGGAACGTCAGGTCCAGCCCGAAGGCGAACTTCTCGGGCACTCCGAGCCTGGCGAAGGCCGTGCCGAGATCGGTCGGGGCGATGCAGAACGCGATCGGGAAGCCGACCGTGACCATCGCCAGGTAGCGGACCCACTGCGTTCCCGCGTAGGCCAGCGATTCGGCCGAGACCGGCGTCCCGAGGATCGGGATCTTGAAATAGACGTGGATGTCGGTGATCCCCATGCCCCGGACCCGATCGCCGGTGATGATCGAGTTGAGGATCACGACGAGGGTGAAGAACGTCAGGGCGAAGACCCATTGCCGCTTGACCGCGTGGAATGGGATCGACGCCGAGCTGTAATAGGCCAGGGCGATCGCCGCGAGCGGCAGGACCAGGCGGATGTCCCACGCCTGGACCATGGTGAAGATGTACAGGATCACGACCAGGATGAGGACGCGGGGGTCGCGGCGCGCGAGCCACGACCCCCTTCCCAGGAACCTGGGCGTGATGTTCATGGGCGAAGTGCTCTAGCGGCCGAGGCTCGCCTTGAGCGGCTCCCATGCGTACACGAGGACCGGCACCAGGATGATCCCGGCGATGAGGTCCGAGATGATGACTGGGATGTACTCGGTGGTCAGGACCGTGTTGAAGTCGGTCCCGCCCAGGGCGATGTCGAGGAACGCCAGCAGGAAGCCGATGATGCTGCCGACGATCGCCGCGATCGCGCCGCCAAGGGCCCGACGACCGACCGAGCCGGTCATCATGCCGCCGGCATAGAGGTACGACAGTCCGGCCACGAGGCCGGCCACCCCGTTGGCGAGGCTCCAGTTCCAGTAGGTGAGGAGGCCCGCGCCCTGGATCTGGTCGATGACGGCGTTCCCGACGAAGCCGGTAAACAGGCCGACGATGGGTCCGAACGCGTAGCCGAAGAAGATGACGAGCGCGAAGGCCGGGCGGATCTGGACGTCGGTCGTCCCCGGCAGGACGAAGCTGAACAGGCCGAGGACCGCGTAGAGCGCGGCCCCGATCGCGGCGTATACGATGACGCGCGAGTCGACGGACCAGCGCGAGCTACTCGTCATGGATGTGGCGGTCATCGGGTTGCTCCCTCCTTCGTATCGAGAACCCAACGGGCGAGGGCTTCGGCGTCGAGGAATTTCTCGTCACGGCCTCGCCAGCGCGCGTTGGCTCGCATCAACGATGTGAACCGCAGGTTGCAGGCCGTCCAGCGATCCTCGTCCTCCACGATGTGCCCCGGCGGGCCGTCGCCGACGACTTCGCCGTCCCTGAAAAGGAGGATACGGTCTGCGTGGACGAGTGCAAGGTCGACATCGTGGGTCACGAGGTAGATCGAGTCGAGCCCCGGGATCGCCAGGACCTCTGACATGAACCGCCGCGCGGTGCGGTGGTCCTGTCCGGCGGAGGGCTCGTCGAGGAGCAGGGTCGAGGGCTCGAGGGCGAGGGCGATCGCCAGCGACAGGCGTTTCTGCTGGCCGAACGAGAGGGTGAGCGGCGGCCGCGCCTCGATGTCCTCCACCGTGTCGAGGGACGTGCGCCGGAGCGAGTCCCACACGATCCGGTCCCACTCGGCAACGTCGCGACCGAGGTTTCTCGGGCCGAACGTGAGCTCCTCCCGGACCGTCCGGGCGAACAGCATCTGGCTCGGGCTCTCGAAGACATAGCCGAACGTCGTGGCGAGCTGGCCGACGGTGCGCTCGGTGATCGGCCGACCGTCGACGTCGATCTCCCCGGCGGTGGTCTCGAGCAGGCGCATCGCGGTCCGGAACAGGGTGGTCTTGCCGGAGCCGTTCGGGCCCAGGACGGCCACGATCTCGCGCCGGCCGAGGGTCGCGTCGATCCCGTGGAGGACCTCGTGGCCGTCGTAGCCGGCACGGACGCCCCGGAATGCGAGACGGTCGGGTTCGGCGATCGCCTGCACGCCCTTGGCCGTGCCGTTCGTCGGCTTCCCGCGCCCGCCCACGGACGGCACCGGCGCATCGCCAGCGGCGCGGAGGCCCGGATCGGCGGTGAACCGCTCCAGGACGACCTCGAACGGGAGCTTGACCGCGTCCGGGTCGGCGACCTTCAGGAACCCGGCGACGTCGCCCAGGTAGCGGGATCGGCCGTCGTCGAGGTACAGGACCCGGTCGAGTCGGAGCGCGAGGGCCTCCTCGACCCGATGCTCGACGATCACCACCGCATGGCCCTCGTCGGCGAGCTTCCGGAGCGTGCCGAGGAGGCGAGCGGCCGTCGCCGGATCGAGGTTCGCCAGCGGCTCGTCGACGACGTAGAGCCGAGGCCGGAGCATGAGGATGCCGGCCATCGCCAGGAGCTGGCGCTCCCCGCCGGACAGGGCGGCCGTATCCCGGCTCAGCAGCGGGCCGATCCCCGCCTCCTCGGCGACCAGCCCGATCCGGCTCCGGATCTCGGCCCGATCGACCCCCAGGTTCTCCGGCCCGAAGGCCAGCTCGCCCTGGACAGTCGAGCCGACGATCTGCTTGGCCGGATCCTGCAGGAGCGTCCCGACCGAGAGGGCGATCTCGCGGAGGCGCTGCTCGGTCGTCGACGTGCCGGCCACGCGGACCGTGCCCGTCAGCTCGCCCGGATAGGCGTGCGGGATGAGGCCGTTGATCGCCCGGATCAGGGTGCTCTTGCCGCAGCCCGACGGCCCCGCGACGAGGAGGATCTGGCCCTCGTGGATGTCGAGGGTCAGATCGCGGATCGCGGGCTCCGAGGCGCGCCGGTACCGGAAGGACACGCCCTCGATGGCGACGATCGGCTCGCTCATGCCGAGGTGGCCGCCGGTCCCGCGATCAGGCCGGCCGGATGCGAACCGCCGCGCCCGGCTCGACCCCGATCCGCGACGCCACGTTGCCCTGGTTGTCGGCGAAGGCCAGCCGCCCGAACGAGTCCTCATAGAGCAGCGGTTGGCCGAGCGCGATGTCGCCGAACGTCCGCGCCCACGGGACATGCTCGATGTGACGTCCGCCGCCGAGGCGAGCAGGCTCGAACTCGACGTCGAACCGGCGCCCGGGCTCCAGCTGACCGACGGCCTGCGCCAGGTCGCCGGGGTCGCCCACGATCCGCAGGTTCCCGAACGAATCGACATAGCCGACCGAGCTCTCGAGCCAGCCGTCGTGGACGACCGCCTCGATGGCGTCGAGGCGGACGAGGGTCGCCGGGTCGACGACGGGCCCGACCTCCTCGAACGCCCCGCCGATCGCGAGGTGGGCGGCCATCGGGCTGAAGATGTCGCGGCCATGGAACGTCGAGGTCGGCTTCGGCAGCATCCACGCCCGGTTCTCGAGGACGCGGGCCTCGCGCAGACCTCCGAGGCGCTCGGCGGCCGGCGGGAGGAGGCCGTTGTCGGGCCCGATGAGGACGTCGCCGCGGCCGGTCAGGAGGCCGATCGGTCGACGGGCGGTGCCGACACCCGGGTCGACCACCGCGACGTGGACGCCGACCGGCATCGACACGAGCGCGATCCAGAGCAGGAACGCGCCGTCGCGGATCTGGTACTTGCGCACCGAGTGGCTGATGTCGTTGATGGCCGCGTCCGGCGCGATCGAGAGCATCACCCCGCGGCAGATCGCCGCGGCGGAGTCCGGGCCGAAGTCGGTCAGGAACGAGATGAAGGGTCTGGGCATGCCGAGATGGTACCGGGCGAGGTACGCCGAGACGGCGCCCAGAGGGGTCGGGGCGCCGTCTCGGTGGCCGATGCGAACGAGGGGAGGAGATACCCCGTCGCGGCGATGCGTATCCGTGGTTCCGGGCGTGGAGCGGGCGGCGCCGGACTGTGGCCTCGACTTGCGACGGTCCAGCGAATGCCCGCGCTGGGCGATCCCCGCAGGTTGCCGGTCGCGGTTGCGGACGTTCCCCCGAACCGTGGCCGGACCCGGCCGTCCGACGAATCGCCCCTCCACGCTCGGACCGAGACGCCCGGCGGGTCCGAGCGGTTCGGTTGGCCGATGGTCGGTCCGGTGCGGTCCGGTGGCGATGACCCGGGCGTACCCGGGGCCGTGGTACTTGCGGTACCGGCGCGCCCGGGGATGAGCGCTCGGCGCCGCTATCCTCCGCCCGTGGCCGACTGGGATCCCGAGCCTGGCGAGCGGGAGCCGGGCAAGCGCGACCGCACGGCCCGACTGGTCCGGGTCCTGAGCCTCCTGGCCGGCAACCCCGACGGGATGCGCCCGGCCGAGATCGCCGAACGCCTCGGGATGTCGGTGCGGAACGTCTACCGCGACCTCCACGCGCTCGAGGACGAGGTCCGGATGCCGACCTGGTCTGAGGGCGGCCGCTGGGGAATCCTCGAGGGCGCGTTCCTCCAGCCGCTGAAGCTGACCCTGTCCGAGGCGATGGCGGTGTTCCTCGGGGCGCGGCTCATGGTCCGCTACGCCGATAAGTACGACCCCGACCTGGCGGCCGCCTTCGAGAAGCTAGCGGCGAGCCTGCCCGAGACCCTGAAGGAGCACGTCACCCGGACCCTCGACATCCTCCAGGACGCACCCCTCGACGGGCCGTTCATCGAGCACGTCCGGCAGCTGACGAAGGCCTGGGCCGAGCGGCGCGTCGTCGAGATCGAATACGCGTCGGCGGCGTACGAGGGCCGCGGTGTCGAGGTCACCCGGCGGACCGTCCGGCCGTATCTCATCGAGCCCTCGCTCCAGACGCACGCCCTGTACCTGATCGGCTGGGACGAGGACCGCGGCGGGATGCGGACGTTCAAGATCGAGCGGATCCGGGCCGTGTCGGTGAGCCCGCGGACGTTTGAGCCACCGGAGGCCGGCTCGCTCGAGCGGGATCTCCGCCGGGGCTGGGACATCATCGCGGACCAGCCGGCCGCCGAGGTCGTGATCCGCTTCTCGCCGGCCGTCGCGGATCGCGTGCTCGAGACCGTCTGGCACCCGAACCAGCGGACGAAGCGCCTGCCCGACGGATCGCTGGAGTGGCGAACCATCGTGAGCGGCACCATCGAGATCCGGCTGTGGTGCGTGTCGTGGGGCGACGACGCCGAGGTCCTCGCGCCGCCCGAGCTCCGGGACCGGGTCCGCGACATCCATCGCCGCGCCGCTGGGCTGTACGGAGCCTGATCGTCCGGGCCATGGCGCCACCCGGCTGTCCCGGTCCTGTCAGGCCGGGGGACGGAAGTGTCGGTCGACAGGGACGTCCGGAGCGGGTAGGGTGCCGCCGATGCGCCGATCCCCAGGCACCGTCGGCCGCCTCCTGCTCGCGGCCGTCTTCGCGGCCGTCGTCGCGACCGGCCTCACGCCGCTCGCCCGACCGGGTCCCGCGCTGGCCTACACGATCACGACCGGTCCGACGGTCGAGTCCGAGATCCTCGGCTGGATCAACAGCGCGCGAGTCTCGCACGGCCTCGTGCCGCTCCGGTTCGACTCGCGGCTGCGCGACCTCGCCGAGTACCGGGCCACGATCATGGCCACGACGAACACCCTCAGCCACACGATCGCCGGCTGCCTCTCGTGCGAGCTCACCTCGCGCGGCATCCAGTGGTACTCGGAGGGCGAGTGCATCGCCTGGGACAGCTATCCGTACCCGACCGAGGCGGCCCAGATCATCTTCCAGCTGTGGCACGACAAGGAGCACTGGCCACTGCTCATGAGCGCCATGTTCAACTACGTCGGGCTCGGGGTCGTCCATCGCAGTGACAACGGCAAGACCTGGGCATCGCTCGTGCTGACCGAATCCGTCGACCACACGGCGCCCGTCCCCAAGAATGTCTCCCATTCGCGGAGCGGCTCGACCCTGTACTGGTCGTGGACCGGCGCCGACGTGCGGCTCCAGACCCATACCGCCGGGCTGAAGAACTTCGACGTCGAGTACAAGCTCGACGGCGGCTCCTGGGTGGTCATCCGCTCGGGAACCACGGCCCGGTCGATCACGCTCAGCGGGCGGGCGAGCGGCCATACCTACTACCTGCGCGTCCGTGCCCGCGACAACCGGGGCAACCTGTCGGGCTGGACCGCGGCCGTCGGCATGTCGGTGCCGTGAGGCGCGTCGGACCCTGACCGCGGCCTATCCTGACCGGGTGGCCCGCCACCCGTTCGCGGCCGTCAACCTCATCAGCGACCCGATCCACGGCTACGTCGAGCTGACGAAGCGGCTCGCCCGAGACGAGTCGGCCGCCGCGGGGCTGCCCGACGAGGACGCGGGCGAGGACGATCTCCTCGACACCGCCTGGCTTCAGCGCCTGCGCCGGATCAGCCAGCTGCAGAGTGCCCGCTGGGTCTTCCCGACGGCCGAGCACTCGCGGTTCACCCACGGGCTGGGAGTCATGCACCTCGCCGGCCAGTGGGCCCGATCGCTGCAGCCGACTCTTCGGACCGCCCTGGGCACGATCGCGCCGGGCGAGGAGCTGCCGTCGGAAGGGCTCGTCGTCGAGACGCTGCGGGTCGCGGGGCTGCTGCACGACGTCGGGCACGGACCGTTCGCCCACTTCTTCGACGATCGGGTCCTGGCCGCCTTCCCGGCACCCGAGGATGCGCGCCGGGCGGGCGCGAAGCGCCTGTCCCACGAGGACCTATCGCAGCTGATCATCGAGCGCGAGCTCGGGCCACTGATCCGTGGCCTGCGGCGGGCGCCGGGCGCCACGCCCGAGCGTGACGCCTTCGCGGAAGGCGAGTCGATCGACCCGCGCTGGGTCTCGTTCCTCGTCTCGAAACCCGCCCTCCGCGACGACTCGATGCCGGCCTGGGTCCGCCTGCTCCAGCCGCTGCTCTCGGGCGTCTTCACGGTCGACAACCTCGACTACGTCCAGCGCGACGCGTTCTTCACCGGGGTCCGCGTCGGGATCGACGTCGAGCGGCTGCGGCGCTACGCCTTCGTCACGGAGCGCGGGCTGACGCTCTACGAGCCTGGGGTCGCCGCGCTCGAGGGCTTCCTGAATGCCCGGCTGCTGCTGTACCAGGCGGTGTACTTCCACCGGACGGTCCGGGCGATCGACCTCGACCTCGGCGAGGTCTTCGAGCCGTCGATCCAGGCGCTGTTCGGGACCGACTCGCCGGCGGATCGCCTGGCCGGCTACGCCGACCTCGACGAGTACGCGCTCCTGCACCAGGCGGCTCGCTGGGCCCGCGGCGAGGACGTCCTGGCCCGCGGCGAGCGAGAGATGCCGGGCGACGGGCGCGTGGCCGCGGTCGTCGCGGATGGCTGGCGCGGCATCCTCCTGCGCCGGCCGCGCTGGCGCAGCGAGGCCGAGCTCCGGGCGACGTACGAAGCCGGCGGCTTTCCCGAGGCGGACGTCGAAGCGCTCGAGCGGCCGGGTGACCCGTCGGTCGTCGTGGACCGGGCCGTCGTCGACGCTCGGCCGGACGCGAACGGGACCCTCGCGATCGAGTCCCGCGACGGGCGGCCCATCTCGCTCCGCGAGGCCATCGCCCGCGTCCCGGGCTGGGCCCTCATCGCCCGGCGGTACCGCCGGGCCTAGTCCTGTGGCTGCAGGGAGCCCCAGCCCCAGGTGATCCAGCCGGCGGCGAGCGGCGGCAGGAAGACCAGCGGATCCACCCGGGCGATCTCGCCCGACGGCAGGTGGTACGTGGTGGCCTCGGAGGGGGTCGTCTCCCAGATCGTCGGATCGGTCGGGCTGTAGATCGAGTAGTGGAGATGGCATCCGGTCGCGTGGCCGGAGTTGCCCTCGAGGCCGATCTGCTGGCCAGCTTTCACGAGCTGGCCGACCTGGACGTCGATCCGGTGCATGTGGATGTAGACGCTGCGATAGCCGTTGCCATCGTCGATGACGATGATCCGGGCGGCCGAGGCCCACAGGTTCTTCGAGGTGTAGTAGGCGTCGTAGGCGGCGGTGTCGCCCGTCCAGCCAAGTGCGGTCACGACGTGCCGGCCCGCTGCGATGACCATGCCGTCGTGGGCGGCGAGGATCGGTGCGCCGCAGAAGTTCGCGATGTCGATCCCGTCATGGAAGCGCTCGCCGTCGACCGTGAAGAGACCGGCCGACGAAGGTCCGAAGCCCTGCGTGATCCGGGCGTGCTCGACGGGCCAGCGATAGCCCCCGAGGTACGGGATCGCGTCGTCGACGACCGCGCGGCCGATGGAGGTCGCGACGAGCGGGAGCGCCGTCGGGCGGGGCGTCGGGTTCGGGGTCGTGGCCGGCGTCGAGCCCGGGTTCTGGGCGAGGCTCAGGTCCATGGCGGCATGCCCGTCCGCGGCCGACGCCGGCGTCGATGCCGGCACGAGCGTCCGCCCAACGACGAGCACGGCGACGACGAGCATCACCGCGAGCGCCTGGGCGAGCGAGATCCGTGGGCCGCCTCGATGGCGGGCCGCCCGCTCCTCGACCCTGAACGCGACCGCGGCCCGCGACGCCCGGGCGTCGGCCGTCAGCGGATGGGCGTGCGCGACGCGCGGTCGGGAGCTACCGGGGGGCACGCCCGACAGGGTAGCGAAGGCCCGTCAGTCGCGGGCCGTGGCGATGTGCCGGGCGCGGCTGCTGCGGCTTGGGCTACTTCGCCCGCATCCGGTTGTTCTTCGCGTCGTGGGTGAGCTCGGCCAGCCCGAGGGCCTCCATCAGCGGCGGCATGTACATCCCGAACCGCCCGCGATAGCCCTTCCGGAGGCCATACCAGCCGCCGACGGGGTTCGAGGCGTCACGACCCCAGGCCTCGACCGTCCCGGGCTTCGCGTCCTTCTGCTCGTCGGCCGCGCCGAGGTCCATCCAGTCGCCGTGCTGCTCGAGCATCGCGTGGAGGTCGTCGATCGCTCGCTTGTCGTACTTCAGGGTCGTCGAGCCGACGACGCAGACGATCGCCGTGGGATCGCCGGCGTCGTCGATGTACATCAGGTACTCGGAGGTCCCGGGTGGGGTCTGGAGGACCCATGGGTCCGACTTCGTGCCGCTGCCCTTGGCCATCGCTCGCCCCCTCGCTCGCCAGCTCGCGCGCCGCAGTCGTCGGTCGACGCGCCGCCCTGCGCTACCCTACGCCTCCGCGCGCCCGTAGCTCAGTGGACCAGAGCATGTGGCTTCGGACCACAGGGTCGGGGGTTCGAATCCCTCCGGGCGCGCCAGAACACCAACGGCCGGCCAGAGCCAGGACGTGGCTGAAACGCCCGCGACCGGGGACCGCGACGTCCATTGCCCTCAGCTTGGCGGAAGCGTTGGCACGGCGAACTGGGCGAGGATCGGGTTGCAGATGCCGACACCCTCCGCGAAGGTCGCGCTGTCGGAGGCATACACGCGCGCCGTCAGCTGACCGGCGTCGAAGGTGATGAAGCAGACGGGCGTATACAGATTTTCGTTGTATGGGCTCGTCGCGACAGCGCTCCAACCCGAACCACCGGCCAGCGCTGCACACTCGGTCTGGGCAGCAGCGGAGTCCGAGCCGGCCACCGTCACATAGGCGATGGGCTGGCCGCCGCTGCCATTGGCGACAGCGGCGCAGAGGTACGTCCGGTCAGGATTCGATGGCGTGTCGGCGACACCACCGCTGTTTGCATCCCCGGATGCCGCCGGCGCCACGGACGACCCAGGGCTCGACGCAGGGCTCGAACTGAGCGGCCCTGTCGAAGCCGCTTGCGGAGCGGAGGCGCAGCCCGCGAGGCAGAGCATCGCGGTCACGCCGAGGATGACGAGGAGAGCCTGGTTTCTGGATCCTGAGCCGGTCATGCCCAATCCTCCGATCCGCGGCTAACGGCCCCTAGAGCAAGTCGCCGACGAGGACCTCGACCTGGGCCAGCGTGGCCGGCGTCCGGGTCGCTGTGATGGCCACGAGAGTCGAGCCTTCCACGGCGACGACACCCTCGTTGTCCTTGCCTCCACCAAGGGCCTGGGTGAAGGCGCGGGCCTCGTCCTCTAGACGGGAGACCGGCGTGAACAGCACCGGGAACCGGTCGCTGAAGCGGCTGATCGTCGAGGCCGGGACGTTGCCCTGAGGAGGATCTCCGTGGCCGGACGGTACGCGTGGCAAGCGGTGTTGACAAGGGATTGACGCCTTCGATTCGGAGCACGGGTACCTGTGCGCGGTCGACCCGCGGGTCCATACTCTCGGCTCGGGAGGCACTGAACCGGGGGGCTACCAGCGCAGCGGTACCGCGGTCGCCCCTCGCGGCGCTGGGCCAATGGCGAGACCGCCCCGATAGCTGCGGCGCTGTGCGCCCCAGAAGGGAGCGGCTCAGGTGGCCATCCAGGCATCGACCTCCCAGTCTCGGCGCGCGATCCTCACCGCCGCCCTCGGCGCGGCTGCCGCGTCCGCTCTGGCCGGGCTCGGCCGCGCCGTACCCGTTCGGGCCGCGAACGGCGACACGGTGACCGTCGGCGGAACATTCACCGGAACCGCCGCGACGAGCATTTTCGAATACGACCGCCGACGGAACGGCCATCGCCGGCACCGCTACTGGTGCGAACTCATCGGGTGCCATGGGAAGCAGCGACACGGGCACCGCCGTCACTGGTCGGAGCGCGAGCGGCCGCGGCGTCTTCGGATTGTGTGAAGGCGGGATCGGCGTCCAGGGACGGGATCTCACCGGCGGAAAGGGACTGTTGGGCGACAGCTCGTCGGGCACCGGCGCCTTTGGCTTCAGCGGCTCTGGCGGGCTGCCGGCCGCGCCGGCCAAGACGGGGGTGTTCGGCGAGAGCGACACCGACAGCGGGTCGCATGGCGTTTACGGCAAATCCAGCGTCGGCCAGGGTTCGGGGCGAGGCGACGGCGGCGGGGATTGGCGTCTACGCCACGGCTCCCGCGGCCGGCGTCGCCCTCAAGACGTCGGGCAAGGTCGTATTCAGTCGGAGCGGCCACGCGACGATGGCGGCCGGGACGAGCACCAAGACCGTGTCCCTCGCCGGGGTGACGAGCGCCAGCATGGTCTTCGCCGTCCTCGCCTCGAATCGCAGCGGCCGCTACGTCCGTGCCGTCGTCGCCGGCAGCGTCTCGTTCGTGATCTACCTCAACACGACTGTCCTGTCGTCGACCCTCGTCAGCTGGTTCGTCCTGAACTGACCTGGTGGCCTTCGCGGCACTCGCAGCCAAGTCTTGTCAAGACGGCCCGGTCGATATCGCGGAGCCGCTGCGGAACCAACTCTTCAAGCGGGCCACCGGGATGCCGGACGAGAGCCGGGGGGAGCCGCTAGCACTGGAACACGGTCGCCGCGGTGGCGCCGGAGGTCGGGGGCGCCTTGCCCCCGATCGTAACGATGTGGTCCGCCCAGGAGCCGCCGCCGGGTCCGAAGGCGAACGACTGCGCCTCGTTGACGTCCGGATCGGCGATGAACGTCAGCGACGGTGGGACGCCCGGGCCGCTGGCCTGAACGACGACGGGGGTGCCCTTCGGAATGCCCGCGATCCGGACCGTGATCGTCACCGTCCAGCCATCCTTGCAGGCCTTCTGCTGGTCGAGCAGCGCCTCGGGCCCGAAGGTGATCGTGTTGCCGGCGATGATCACGAACTGCGGCGGCGGCGGTTGCGTGGCGATCGGAGGCGGCGCGGTCACCTCGCCGCTGCCGCCCGGACCACCAGGGCCACCGCCGGGCCTGACCGTCTCGGTGGGCTTGGCCGACAGCTCGGGGAGCCCCACCAGACCGCCCTGGGGCACCGGCGGTGTCGGCGTTGCCTGGGCGCTGGCGAGCAAACCGCCGCCGGTCGAGAGGATCACGGCGATGACGCCGACGATGAGTAGACCGCCGACCCCGATCAGGGATCTTGATTGACCTTGGGAGGGAGCCGTGCCGGGTGGCGCTGCCACCGACCCGGCACCGACGGCCGCGGCGCCCGACAGGATCGTCGATGGCGGCTCGCCGCCGAACTCGGGCGGCAGGGTGACCTCGTTCCGTGGCGGCGGGCTTCCGTCCTCCGGACCCGCCGCCCGTTGGATGTACGCCCCGCTCGTCCCGGTACGGACCGGCGCACTGTCCGGGGGTACGGTGCGCGTCCCCGAAGGCGATGGTCCTGACGTCCCGCCCCGTGCCGGCGGCGGGTCGGTCGACGGGACGTTGAAGATGTCCTCGACCTTGACGCCAGGCACGCCCGCGGTCGCGATCCTCACACTCTTCGGCTTCTCGCCGGCAGGCAGTGTTCCGCCGTTCGGCGCCGGCGGCGCCTTTGGGCCCTGACCCTGGGGTCCCTGCCCCTGCGGCGGGCCGGCCTGGCCACCCTGGCCCTGCGGACCGGCCGCCTTGCCCTGGGGGGCGGCCTGGCCCTGCGGAGCGGCCGCCTTGCCCTGGGGCGCGGCCTGGCCTCCCAGCCCGACAGGTGGCGTCGCCGCGATCGATGGGATCGGGACCTTCTTGAGCGTGACCTGGCCCTTGCCGAACGACGCCGGCCCGAGCTGCTGGCCGTTCTTCTTGAACCAGGCGTTGAGGTTGTCGACGTCGATGGCCTGACGGACCTCACTCGCGATGGCGTCCGGATAGCCCGACAGGTCGAGTGAGAGCTGGCCGTTGGCGATCGACACGGGGACGGACACGGAGAGCACGGACTTCGAGAAGGTGACCGTCGCGCTCGTCGTCGAGTCCGGGCTGATCGTGATGGTCGGGGAGCCTGCCGCCCAGGACAGCTTCCCGTCCTTGATCGTGACGCTGGCGCCGGTGCAGTTCAGGAAGGCGCGCAGGTCTGCGGGCGCGTCCTTCGGCAGCCCCGCCGATGGATCGACCGGATCGCCCATCGCTCGCCCTCGCTCGGCACCTCGCGACGGCTGCGGCCTGTTCAGTTCCCCCGGAGGCAACTCCCGTCGAGGGCCGCCACGCTACCCGCTGTCGCCCGCGGAGGCAAGGTGGAAACCGGTGCCATGTGCGCCCGTTTCCTCTTGACCGGCGCGGCCGTGCGACTAGGCTGACCTCCACCGAGCCCGGGGAAGAAAGGCGAACGGGATGGGTCCAGGGTCGTCTCCCAGCGGAAGCGCGTCACCGGCGCCCCCGAGCGGGTTCACCGCGAGCAGCGACCTGGTCCTCGCCCAGAACGCGTCGACCGGTCAGGTGGCGTTTCTCGATCCCCTGACCGGCGCCTGGACCGTCGAGCAACCGCTGTTTGGCTTCGTGCCTGACCCGTCGGCGCCGGGCCCGCTGACCTACGTGAACCCGGTGAGCGGGCAACAGCTTCAGTACTACGGCTACGACACGTGGGTCGATCCGCACGACCATCGGCCGCCGGTCTTCCACTACGACCCGAAGTCGGGTCGGACGGCCTGGTTCAATCCGGCGACGGGGCAGTGGCAGGTCCCGACACCGCCGCCCGGGTATTGGGCGGATCTCTCACAGCCGCCAAGTCGGACCGGCTTCTTCTACGTCGACGCCAAGGGCCACACGATCGTCTACGACGTGCGGACTGGCGGATGGTTCGACTGGGACGCCTACAAGCCGCTCAACGTCAGCACGGTGGAGCGACCTGGCACGGGTGACGCCGCGGGGCGGGTCACTCTCCCGGCGGGGCCGACGCCCACGCCCGGGCCCGAGACGATCGCCCACGACTCGGCCTACAGCTCGAGGCTCATGGCGCTGACGCGTGGCGACCAATCCGTCCCGACCGGAAGGCCGGCCAGCGCCTACGAGAAGGACGTGCAGAACCTCGAGGAATCGATCGCGTTGCGCGACCAGATGGTCCGCGAGGGCGCAACGGCAGCCGAGATTGCGATCGTCGACGGCCACATCGCTCGAACCCAGAAGTACATCTCGTTCTGGGACGACCACTACGACGAAGCTGGGAAGTTCGTCCACGGTGGCTCGACGGCCGTCGATGATGCCGCCCAGGAGGATGACCTCGAGGGCAACCTCGAGCTCGACGCCACGATCGGCGAGATGGCCGGCGATACAGGGGCAAGCGGCGCGATCGAGGCGGCCACGACGCACATCCAGACGATCGGGGCGGGCGGGGGTGGCTCGCAGACCGTCGTCCCGCGGGCTCGGACGACCAAGCAGTACATGACACAGCGGGGGATCGAGCCCAGAGCCCCGAGGCCCGGGAGGGCCGTCCAGCCGTTGAAGTCAAGGCCGGGACAAGCCAAGACGTACCTTGGCGGGAAGGGAATCCCTCAACTGGCGCCGCGGCCGGGCCGCGGCGGAGCGGCATCGCCGGAACCGGCAGCCCCCGCCGGGACGAAGACGCGACCCGAGCTCGAGGCCGAGCATCAGGCGGTCATCCAGCGGATCGACGAACGGGCGAATGAGATCAATCCGCGCATCCGACGGCTCAACGCGTTGAACGAGGAGGCCAGCAAGCTCAGCGCTCAGCGGCAGCGCCTCCCGGGCGACCCGAGCTACGACAGCGACCGAGCGATCACCGACGGCCGCCTCCGCGAGATCGAGTCGGAACGCGGCCCACTTCGGGCGGAGGTGGAACGCCTCCAGGCGGAGGACCTCAAGGACACCCAGCAGGCGATCGACCTCAACCGCCAGATCAATCCATCGCCTCCCGGACCCCCCGCCACGTCGACCGGGCCGGGAATGACGAAACAGGAGCTCGATGCCTCCCTGCGGGAGGGCTTCCGCCGCGACGGGGCCGTTGCGGGGGACACCCAGGAGTACACCGAACCGATGCAGCGCGCCCCGGCCGCGACGCCGGACGGAGGCACACAGACGCCGCCACCCGTCGTGGCGCCCAACCAGACGCTGGGAGTGCCCGGGACCGTCACGCAGCCGCTGCCACCCGCCGTGGCGCCCAACCCGCCGCTGGGAGTGCCCGGGACCGTCACGCAGCCGCTGCCGCAGGCCGACGGTTCGGCCGGTGGATCGACCGGCGCGGGCGACGCCTCGAGCGGCCAGGCCGCCGTCACGCCCGTCTCGTTCGATACCCCGTCCGCTGCGGGGCCATTCGGCGGTCTCGCTTTCCTAGCTCGCGGGTTCGCGGGTGTCGGTCGGCCAATGGGGTTCCTCGTGGCCACGGGGGCCATCGTGCTCGGTACGTTCGGCGGCGCAAACCTGCTGGCGACGCCGGCGCACGTGATCCAGGTTCCTGGGATTGGTCCGGCTGTGACGCTTCCGCCGGTGACCGGTCCCCTCACGATCACCCCGATCGCCGCGACGCTTGCCGCTGACGGGCAGAGCACGACCTACCAGGTCACGGTGTCGAACGTCCTCGGCTTCCAAAGCACCAGCTGGTCGGTCACGGCTCCGGCCGGAGCCCCCGACTGCAACCACCTGACGATGGCGTCCGGGGCGGCAACCTGGCACCACGGTGCCGCCGATGGCTGCGGATCCTTCGCCGGATCCTCAGCCAGCATCCCGGGCATGGTCACGGTCAGGGTGGCCGACGGCAGCGGCTTCCGGTGCACCGCGACGTATTCCGGATCGCTGGCCGGAACCGGCCCGCCGGCGTCGTGCCAGGGTGGCGGTCCGACGCTGGCCCCGAACGAGGGACAGGGCGGTACGACAAGCCTGCCGAGCAGCACGCTCGTGAGCCAGACGATTCCGGCCTCACCGTCGACACCAGGCGCGATCCTCGGAGGGCTTCTCGGGGCGCTGTTCGGCATCGGGCTCGCCGGGCTCTTCCTGCCCGGCGGCGGCCCGCGGCGGGACGCAGCCCCCGACTCGACTCGCTCAGGGCTGCTGGCGACCTCGGCCCCATCGGTCGACACCCCGGCCTCGCCGAGGCCGATCATGCCGGTCGGCGGTCCGAAGAAGAAGCGCAGCTGCCAGCTGGAGCTCGACGCGATGAATCGCGCCGACCGCGCGTTGCAGCGAGCGAGGGCAGCAGCCCGGGCCGCCGATGCCGCGCTGTCGTCCGCGCAGGAGGCGCTCGCCGCGGCCGAGACGGCCAAGGACATGGCGGATCGGCAGCTGGACGCCGTCCAGCACCCGACGCCGGGCCTACCGGGGCCACGGGTTCAGGAAGGCGGCACGCTGCGGCAGATCGTGCGGCGCACCGACAACGCGGGGAACCCGATCGCGCCGACGGCCGACGATGTCAAGAACGTCGACAACGCGTTCTCGCACGCGATGACGGTCGGCGAGGCCCAGCGGGCCGATGATCAGGCGGCGGCCGATCTCGCCCAGGCGCAGGCGACCTTTGCGTCTGCCCGGGCGGCTGCGAAGGCAGCCGATGCTGCCGTCGACTCGGCGGTGAAGTCGTACGAGGACGCGCGGGAGGCGTACGGCAAGTGCCTCCAGCTGCAGCGCGAAGGCCTCTGACCCGGCGGTTCTGATCGAGTCTGGGCGCCGCCACGATCCGCGCGTACTTTCGACGGTACGCAGCAGTGCTGAGCCCGGTCGTGCGCTTGAACAGACACAACATCGCCCCGGCCCGAATTCGCCGCGCGCCGGACTCCTCCACGTGCGCCAACCAAGCTCACGCCGCCGCCTCCGCCCCGGCAGTCCGCCACGTCGCGAGCGGCCTCGATTCCCCGACACATGCCGTATCTCACCGCGTCGGACGGTGTCCGGCTCTGCTACGAGGACTTCGCCTGGCTGGCAGATGGGGCAAGTTGACCTTGCTCAGCTGGTGTCGGACCCAGCCTCGATCGGTCGCCTGCTGACCAGCTCGGCGACCCAGTCGCGAAGGCGCGCCAGGTGTTCGGCATAGTGGTCCGAGCCTGACTTCCGGACCCACCACGCGGCCTCCTCTGAGGGCGTCGCCAGCAGGTACCAGCCCCCGATCATCAGCGAGCGGCCGGCAGTGGCCTGGACCCAGGCTACCTCCCAGGGCTGGCCGGCCATGGCCGACAGGAACTCGGCGTTCATCGCGTCGACATCGACCGGTTGAGCCTTGTATGTCCCGGCGACCATCTGCTCGAACTGGACCTCGGCCTCGGCCAGCCAGGTGCCAAGGTGGGCCACCACCTCGCGGACGGTCCATGGCGGATCCGAGTAGTAGCCCGGGACCAGGCACTCCTCGGGCGTGAGGCTGCGCACGAGCCCGGCCAGCTCGTACCAGCCCGCTCGTTCGGCCTCGATCTCGGTCGCATAGGGGTGGTCGGGCGAGGGCTGGCGATCAGGCGACGACGCTGGGTCCGCGGGGGCAGAGCTCATCGGCGCGTGACGAATTCGCCCGCCAACGGCAGCCCGGCGTCCTCCCAGTCGAGCAGCCCGCCGGAGTAGCGCCGGACGTTGCGATAGCCGCGTCGGACCAGGTCGCGATACAGCGCGACGCTCGAGAGACAGTCGACGTGCGAGCAGTACACGACGACCTCGTCGTCCACGCCGACGTTGGCGTACAGCTCGTCGGGCGTGTCGAAGTGGAGCGAACCCGGGATGTGCTTGGCCTCGAACGCCCAGCGGTTGAGGGCCATGATCAGCTTCATGTCCTGGCCGCGATCGAGCTCGGCCTTGAGGTCGTCACGGGAGATGGTCCGGATGGGCTCCAGGCCGAGGGCGGCGTGCGGGTGTGGCTGATCCACGGCCAGCCGATTATGGCTCCGGCGGCGGTGAAGGCCTGGGGGACCGCCGCCCAATGCGCGAGGTCATACGGCCCGCCGCATGATCGGGAGGACGCGGCCACCATCGATGGTCGAGCTTCGCGATCCGACGGTTCGGGCGCCCATTCGCCGGTAGAACGGCTCGGCGTTGGGGTCGGCCTCGAAGTCGAGGGAAGGCTGGCCCATCCCCCGGGCAGCCTCCACCGCGGCCGACCAGAGCGCCCGACCGATGCCCGCTCCGAACCGCGCGGGCTCGACCCAGAGATCCTCGAGCCACGCCCGATCGCCGACGTCGTCGACGATCGCGAACCCGAGGATCGAGCCTGCGTCCTCGACGACGATGACGACTCGCCCGGGGACCTCGACCGACGTCCGAGCCATCAGGGCCTCGAACCGCGCCATGAATGCGCCGTCGTAGCCCCAGGCGGCCTTCGAGCGGACGGCCAGCGCGACCAGGGCCGGCAGCGCGGCGCCCGCTTCGGCCGCGTCGAGCCGGCGGGTCGTCCATGCTCGCCGGGGTCGCGTCGCGCGGTGGCTCACAAGCCGGGCAGGACAGGGCGCCGGGACTAGCGCATGACCGTCTGGCCGACCTCGATCAAGTGGCCGTCCGGATCGCGCACGTAGGCGCGGATCTCACGACCGTGGTCCTTCGGCTCCGTCAGGAACTCGGCGCCGAGCGCCGACCACTCGCGGTAGATCCGGGCGACGTCCCCGACCCGCACGTTCAGGAACGCGCTCGTCCGGTTCGGATCCGGCGGCGTCTCCAGGGTGACCGTCGGCTTGTCATCGGTCGGGCCACCGCCGTCGTTCAGGATCAGCCACGTGTTGGCGACCTTCATGATCACGGGGTCCCGCTCGAACAGGACCTTGCCGTTGAAGATCCGGCGGTAGAACTCGCGCGATCGATCCTGGTCCGACACGACCAGGAAGTGGGTGAGGACGAAGCCGTCGCCCTGCGGGGCCGGAAAGTCGGTCGGATCCATGGGCTCCTCCTCGCGGCGCGGGCCGCGTCGACAGGACCCGATTGCAGCACGGACCGGCCAAACGAGCTGCCGACTGCCCTCGACAATGGTCCGATGCGCGTTGTCGTGATCGGTGCCGGGTTCGCCGGGCTGGCCGCCGCCGAGGCCATGGCCGAGGCCGGGGTCGATGTGGTCGTCCTCGAGGCGCGCGATCGGGTCGGCGGGCGGGTCTGGTCGCGCGATCTGCCGAACGGCGACGTCATCGAGATGGGCGCCGAGTTCATCCTGCCCGGCAACGACGTCCTCCGCGCCACCGTCGAGCGGCTCGGACTTCGGCTCTTCGAGAAGGGCACGACCTACGGCGACCGTGAGCCGCGGGGCGGGCCGCCGGTCACGCGAGACGAGCTGGTGGAGGCCTACGACGCTGTCCGTGCCGCCGATCCCGGGTTGGCTCCGGGCACGTCCGTGGCGGCGGCGCTCGACGGGCTGCCGATCGGGGCCGGCGCGAGAGAGGCGATCCGGGCACGGATCGAGGTCTCGACCGCCTACGAGGCCGACGACCAGGATGCCTCGGTGCTGGCCGAAGCCGGAACCGATGTCGGGCCGTTCGCGACGCACAGCGTGGTCGGCGGCAACCAGCGCATCGCGATCGAGCTGGCCCGCCGGCTCGGTCCGGCGGTGCGGCTTGGTTCGCCGGCCGAGCGGGTCACCTGGGGCGAGGGCGGCCGCGTTCGCGTCCGCGCCGGCGGCCTCGACCTTGACGCCGATGCGGCCGTGATCGCGGTGCCGGCGAGCGTGATCGGGCGGCTCCAGCTCGACCCGCCGCTCCCCGGCTGGAAGGCGGCGGCGCTCGCGGCCGTGCGCTACGGCCAGGCCGCGAAGCTGTTCCTGCCGCTCGACGAACCCGCCGCACCGAGCGCCACGCTCTCCGTCCCGGATCGGTTCTGGACCTTCACCCAGCGCCGGCCCGAAGGCGGCTGGCAGCGGACGGCGAGCTCGTTCGCCGGGTCGGCGGCCGCGATGCGGCGGCTCCGGCCGGAGCTGGGGGTCGAGCACTGGATCGAGGCCGTCCGTCGCATTCGACCGGACCTTCCGATCCGACCGTCCGATGCCATGCTGAGCACCTGGGCGGACGACCCGTGGGCCGCGGGCGGCTACTCCGCCCGATCGCTCGAATCACCGATGGACGATCACGCGCTCGCCGCGCGCGTCGGCCCGCTGCACTTCGCGGGGGAGCACACGGCGGGAGCGCACCACGCCCTGATGGACGGCGCACTCCGGAGCGGTCTCCGGGCCGCCGCCGAGGTCCTGGCGGAGCCCTGACCTCGACGCTTCCCTGCTCCTAGCTCCCGGAGATCCGGATCTCGGGCCAGGAAGCGCTCGCACCCGGCGGGCCCTGGAACTCCTCGGAGGTCAGTCCCGCGAGCTCCGCGAGATCGACGATCCGTGTGTCGACGACCCCGACGTTGGGGTACGCCTCTCGGTGCTCGATGCCGAGATCCGGGACCCCCAGCTTCGACGCTGCCGGCTCGCTGAGGAGAAGGTACGGGCGGTGGCCGATCCGCTGGCGCACCGAGTTCTTCAGGAGCCGGTGGGCCACGTTGACTGCGGGCCCGACGACGTCTGCCTGCTGCGCGACCGCCTGCCGGACCACGAAGCCGCGATGCAGGACGGCCTTGAGGTCGAGGCTGGCAACCGCGAAGCACGCGTCGCACTTGTCATCGCTCGCGGTCCGGGCGAGCAAGTCGCGACGCGCGGTGAACGCCCGATACGCCTGCCCGAGCTCGTCGAGGACGGCTCGACCCTGGCCGTCGAGCTCGTCGGCAGCCGCGGCAGCGAAGACGGCGTCGCCCTCGACCTTGACCAGATCGAACCCGTTGGGGAGTCCGTCGATGAGGCCCTGGATCAGCTCGCCGAGCACCCGATAGCCCGCCGGGAGGCCACCCCTGAAGTCCTCGCCGTGGGCCTGGGCCACCCCGTCGAGGAACGTTGTGTATCCGGAGATGTCGGCGAGGAGCAGGTATCGATCGGCGGCCTCGCTGCTCAACTGCGCCGCGCTGCTTATCACGGGCGGATGCGCGAACGCGACCTCAGCGCGTCTTCCTTCGGCAGGTCCTTCATGGGATCGACCGGATCGCTCATCAATGCCCGAGCCCCTCACTCGCGCTGCCCCGCCCCGGAGGCTCGGACGCTACGCCGGCCGCTGGCCCCCCGCAAGAGGGTGGCAGCAAACTGATCGCTGCACATCGTCGCGAAGCGTTAACGGCGGACGATCGAGCCATGACAGATGGACGGTTGCATGCGAGTCCCGGTCGGCCTAGCGTCGCCATATCGCGGGAGGCTGGGCTGCTCCCCGCACGGAGACGTCCCGGAGCGGGGGGTCCGGGGCCGGAGGTGCGCACTTGCGACGGTTCCTCGCGCCCCTGTTCATCGCGGCCCTGCTCGCAACAGTCATCGCCGGCGGCGCGCTGGCTGCAACTGGGACGACCGGCAACGGCGCGCCCAGCGGCCCCCACTACAACCTCAACATCCACGGCGTCGCCAATGGCCAGGGTTGGAATGGCAACAACAAGAACGACATCTTCGTGCCGCTGTGGGGCAAGTGCACGATCGACCTGACGAGGGCCGCATCCTATGGCGTCTTTTCGGTGACGGACTCGAATTGCGTGAACGACGGCAACGCCGCATTCACGTTGCCCGATCCGTGCGTCAGCGCGACTGGTGCAACGACCTGTCCCAGCATGTTCTCGTATTCGGTCTGGGCCCGGGCGATGAGCCCGAAGGGCTCGGCCCAGATGACGACCTGCTACACGGACACGACGACCGGGTACACCTACTGCAATACCAGCCTGACGCTGACCCTCGCCAAGAACCAGAAGTTCAACGATGTCAGCAAGAGCCTGCTCCAGATCTGCGACAACGCCACTGGCAAGCAGGCGGCGATCTTCGCCGACGCGTTCTACAACTACTTCTGGACCTACGACAACCAGGGGCTCCGCCTCGCGCAGCTCCGCTTCTATCCGATCCCGACCGGCACGTCGATCGGAACCACCTGCACGGCAACGCCGGCCTGAGCCGCGTTCCAACTCGAACCCAAGAAGGGGTGGCGCCTCGAGCGTCACCCCTTCTTCATGCGACTTCTTCGTGACCGACGGCCCTAGGGATGCGCGCGGCCTCGCGCGACGATCCGCCTGCGGGAAGGAGGCCCGGACATGAAGATTCTCGTCAGCGCGTCCTCGAAGCACGGCAGCACCGCGTCCATCGCCGCGGGCATCGCCGAGGAGCTCCGGACGCACGGCCACACCGTCGACCTCGAGGCACCCGACTACGTCCACGCGATCGAGCCCTATGACGCCTGCGTCATCGGCAGCGCCGTGTTCTTCGGCCGCTGGATGGAGCCTGCCCGAGAGCTCGTCACGCGCCACGCCAACGAGCTGCGCGCCCGGCCGGTCTGGCTCTTCTCGAGCGGACCGCTCGGCGACCTGCACGATCGAGCCGATGCGGTCGAGGGCGAGAAGCACGCCGCCGCGATCGGGGCCCGCGAGCATCGCGTCTTCGACGGCGCGCTCGACCGGGACGACGTCGGCCTCGGCGAGCGGTTCGCGATCGGGATCGCCCGCGCGCCGTACGGCGACTTCCGAAACTGGGGCGACATCCGCTCCTGGGCCCGGACGATCGCGATCGAGCTGACGCCCGGCGACGTGCTCCCGGAGCCCATCCCGGCCTGACCCTCGTGGGCGGGCGTCGCGGCGCGGGCCCTTGGCGCCCCTCCGCTCCCTAGACTGCGGGACGTGCCTCGCTACGTGCCCGAGGACTCGATGCTGAGCCCGCGCTTCACGGGCCCGTCGACCTTCGCCCGGCTGCCGTACGTGAAGACGCTCGAGGACGTCGACGTCGCGATCGTCGGCGTCCCGTTCGACACCGGCGTGACCTATCGGGTCGGCGGCCGCTTCGGGCCCAACGCGGTCCGAGCCGCGAGCGTGATGCTCCGGCCGTACAACGCGAACCTCGACGTGAAGCCGTTCGAGGTCCTGTCCTGCGTCGACCACGGCGACATCGCGATCGTGCCCGGCTACACGATCCGGAGCTATGAGGCCATCGAGGCGGCGGTCGCGCCGATCGTGGACGCCGGCGTCGTGCCGATCCTCATCGGCGGCGACCACGCGTGCACGCTCCCCCACCTCCGCGCGACGCGCTCGCGAGGGCCCGTCGCGGTCATCGACTTCGACTCCCACACCGACGCCTGGGACGCGTACTTCGCCGAGCAGTACAACCACGGGACGTGGATGCGGCGGGCGATCGAGGAGGGCCTCGTCGACGTCGGCCGGTCGATCGAGGTCGGACTGCGAGGCTCATTGTACGACGGCGCGGACTGGACGGGCCTGCGGGACGAGCTCGGGCTCGAGTACCTGACGACCGAGGACGTGTTCGCCCTCGGGCCGGAGGCGGTGGCGGCACGGATCCGGGAGCGCGTCGGTTCCGGGCCGGCGTTCATCAGCTTCGACATCGATGTCGTCGACCCGGCGTACGCGCCGGGAACCGGCACGCCCGAGGCCGGCGGGCCATCCGCGCGGGACCTCCTCGCCATCCTCCGGCGGCTCACCGGCATCGACTTCGTGGGCTTCGACGTCGTCGAGGTCATCCCGGCCTACGACCCGGCGGGCCAGACGGCAACGCTCGCCGCGAACCTCGCCTACGAGATGCTGTCGCTCGTCGCCCTGCGGCGCCTGGCCGGGCCCGGACCCGCCGCGAACGGCTGATGCTGCCGCCGGGGTTCGCCTGGCCGAAGGGTGTCCGTGCGGCGGCGTGCTTGACGTTCGATCTCGACGCCGAGAGCCCGCTGCTCTTCGAGCATCCCGAGACGGCCGGCTGGCTCGACACGATGAGCCACCAGGCATTCGGCCCGCGAGTGGGCGTGCCGAGGATCCTGCAACTGCTCGATCGCCAGGGCGTCCGGGCGACGTTCTTCGTGCCGGGCTACTCGGCCGAACGCTGGCCCGAGGTCGTCCGGTCGATTCGCGACGCCGGCCACGAGATCGCCCATCATGGCTACCTGCACGAGGGCGCCCACACCGCCCGTGACGTCGGCGAGGAGGAGCGGCGGCTGCTCCGCGGGCTCGAGGCGCTCGACGCCGTGGCCGGGATCCGGCCCGTCGGCTATCGCGGACCGATGTGGGAGCTCACGTACGACACGCCGGCGCTGCTCGCGAAGCACGGCTTCCGGTACGACAGCGGGCTGATGGATTCGGACCATCCGTACCGGCTCGCGGTCTCCGGCGAACCGGGTGCCGCGTCCCTGATCGAGCTGCCGGGTCACTGGGCCCTTGACGACTGGGAGCCGTACGTCTACCTCCCCGGCTTGAGCGGGTCAGGCGTCATTGCCAGTACCGCCGAGGTGATCGCCCGCTGGACGCTCGAGCTCGAGGCGCTCGTCGACGAGGGCGGGCTCTTCATGCTCACGAACCACCCGTTCGTGAGCGGCCGGGCCTCACGGGCGGTCGGCCTCGAGCGGCTTATCGTCCACGCGAAGTCGATCGACGGCCTGTGGATCGCCACGGCCGCGGAGATCGCGGCCCACGTCGAGACGCTGCCGCTGGAGCCCGTCGTTCATACGCGGCCCGTGCTTCCGGACCTCTAGCCGGGGTGGTGCCGGCCAGCGGCGGACGGCTCCTCCTTGGGCGCTCCGAGGAACTCCAGGATCCTAGGCGCGGCGAATTCCACGTCGAGGAACGCGAGGATGTGCTCTTTCCCAGGGATGCGGATGCGCCTGGCGTTCGGGATGGCATTCGCGACGTCGCCCATGACGTCCTCGGGGTCTTCGAGCTCGCCGACGAGGATCAGCGTCGGGTTGCCGATCGTTGGCAGCACGTCCCATGGCGACCAGTCCCACGTCGGGCGGGCTTCGGTGTAGGCGAACCAGGGCCCCTGATCCGTCGCCACGACCCGGTCCAGGAACCACTGAGGCACGGGCGAGCGCTCGGCGGCCACCATTTCGTCGAGGAGGTACCACCAGCCCTTCGCCCGCATGCCCTCGAGGCGCGCCTGGGTGGAGGCGACGAGCTGCTCGGGAGCGGGGCGTCGAGCCATGCCACCGAAGAGCACGAGGCGTCGGAACAGCGCCGGGTGCTCGGCTGCGGCGCGGAGGCCGACGGTCAAGCCGTTCGACCAGCCAAGGAAGTCGGGCCGATCGAGATCCAGCGCTTCGATGAGGGTGTTGACGTCGGCCGCATAGCGGTCGATCGTGTTCGCCGACGGGCTGGACGGGTGATCGCTGGCGCCGTGGCCGCGATGGTCAAAGAGGACGCAGCGACGGCTCGGCGCAAGCCGGTCCACATAGCCCGCGTCGCGCCAGACGCTCGCGTCCGCTCCCGCGCCGAGGTGGAGGATCAGCGGCGGGCCCACGCCCTCGATGTCGTAGTGGAGGCGGACGCCGTCAGGAGCCGTGACGTACGGCATGGCGAGAGTTTAGGGCCGGAGCCGGGCCTGGGTCTCGCAGGAGCGTACGGAGGCCCTGACCGGCGGGCCAGGGCCTCCTTGTTCGCGAGAGGCCTCGAGCTCAGCTCGCCTTGACGGCCGCGCGAGCCCCGAACCAGTAGATGAGGAACGCCACGGCTCCGCCCACGTAGTAGGCAAGGTCGGCGCCATGCAGGTAGTTGGCCGTGACGTAGTTGAAGACGCCGCCGACGTTGTAGCCGAGCGTCGAGTTCTGGAACGGGATGCCGACGGCGAAGCCGACGACCAGTGCCACGAGGGCGACGGTCCCGGTCGGGAGCTTCCCGAAGTCGACCACCGACCAGGCGTCGGCCTTGCGGCCGCGCAGCCACCAGTCGGCGAGGACGACGCCGACGAACGGCGTGATCCAGTAGCTGATGAACAGGATGAAGTTGATGAAGTTGTTGGCGAAGTCGCCGTTGTACTGGAGGTACAGCGTGAAGAGGAACCCGAGCACCGCGACCGCCGCGGCCGAGTAGACCCGCGGGATCCGGATGCCGGCGGCCTGCAGCGAGAGCGAGCCCGTGTAGTCGTTCATCGCGTTGACGGCGATCGTGCCGATCGCGATGGCGACCATCGCCAGCATCGCCACGATGTTCCCGCTGCCGCCGAGGATCTGGTTGATCGTGTCGCTCGACTCGCCACCGGTCGCCTTGCCGGCGACCAGCAGGCCGAGGATCTCGAGCCAGCCCGAGGCGATCGCCATGCCGCCGAGCGTGTACCAGAAGATCTTCCCGGTATCGGCGTCGGCCGGCAGGTAGCGCGAGTAGTCCGAGGCGTACAGGCTCCACGCGAGGACGAAGCTCGCGACGATCGCCACGTAGCCGATGAACGCGCCGATCAGGTCGAGGCCCTGCATCCCGTCGGCCAGGCTCGTGTCGGCCTGTCCGCCGGTGAAGATCGAGACCGTCAGGACCGCGAACATCACGCCGAGGACGATCGCCATCCACTTCTCGAAGGTGTGGATCGCCTCGTAGCCGACGATCCCGAGGAGCGCCTGCACGGCGATGATGATCAGCAGGGCGCCCCAGAACGGCAGGGCTGGCACGAGGATCGTGATCGCGATCGCGCCGAAGACGCTGTTGATGCCGTCCCAGCCGATCGTGCTGAGCCAGTTCAGGAGCCCCGGCACGACGATCGACTTGCCGAACGGCAGTCGGGCCGCTGGCATCTGGGCGAGCCCGAGCCGCGGGCCCATCGTGCTGAGGAGCGCGACGAAGTACGAGCCGACGACGTTGCCGACGATGATCGCCAGCAGCGATGTCAGGAATCCGAGCTTCAGGAAGTTGGCCGTGACGAGCGTCCCGATGAAGAACGCCGCGGGCACGAGATTGGGCGTGAACCAGACGGTGAAGACCCGCCCGATCGAGCCGTAGCGGGCCGATTCCGGGATCGGCTCCATGCCATGGGCTTCGACCGTGAAGTCGCCCTCGCGGGTGGGCATCGCCCCGGCACCGGGCGCGGGCATCATGCCGGGCATCGAGTCGGCGGTCATCCGGATCCTTCCTCCTGCCGCGTGTCCGCGGCTACCGCGTGAACGTGACCGGGGTGGTCACCCCGGCCTGATGGACCACGCTCCGGGCTGGCGCGGTCTCGGCGACGACTCGTCCGGCCCGGACCACCCAGCGGGCGGCCGGTCGAAGGCGGATCGCCTCGGCCTCGTCGGCGCAGTCGAAGACGACGAAGTTGGCTGGCAGGCCCTCCTTCACTCCCCAGGGAACCTCGGCCGCGCGGGCCGGGTTGACGGTGACCATGTCGAATGCGCGGAAGAGCTCGGCCCGGCCCGTCATCTGGGCGACGTGGACGAGCATCGAGAGGGCGTCGAGCATCGAGCCGCGGCCGAGCGGGTACCAGGGATCCATGATCGAGTCGTGGCCGCAGGCGACGTTGACGCCCGCGGCGTCGAGCTCCTTCACCCGGGTCATCCCGCGCCGCTTCGGGTAGGTGTCGAACCGGCCCTGCAGGGTGATGTTGTCGAGCGGGTTGGCCACGATTGTCACGCCGGCCCGCTTCAGGATCTGGAGCAGCTTGAAGGCGTAAGCGTCGTTGTACGAGCCGAAGGCCGTCGTGTGGCCGGCCACGACCCGACCCTGCATCCCGTCCCGCATCGTCCGGGCGGCGACGACCTCGAGGAAGCGGCTCTGCTCGTCGTCGGTCTCGTCGCAGTGGAGGTCGATCGGGGCGCCGATCTCCCTCGCCAGGTCGAAGATGAAGTGGACCTCCTCGACGCCGTCGTCACGGGTCCACTCGTAGTGCGGGATCCCGCCGATGACGTCGCAGCCGAGGCGCATTGCCTCGCGCATGAGCTCCTTGCCGTTCGGGAAGCTGAGGATCCCGTCCTGCGGGAAGGCGATGAGCCGGAGCTCGACGATGTCCCGCACCTCATCGCGGAGCTCGAGCAGCGCCTTGAGCGCGACGAGGTTCGGGTCGCAGACGTCGACGTGGCTCCGGATCAGGCCTGTCCCCTGGGCGACCTCCCAGAGGATCGCCTCGCGCGCGCGGCGTTTCACATCCTCGTGCGTCAGCGACGGCTTGCGCTCTGCCCAGGTGAGGATCCCCTCGATGAGCGTGCCCGACTCGTTGTAGCGGGGCTCGCCGACAGTCAGGACCGCGTCGAGGTGGACGTGCGGATCGACGAGCGGCGGTGAGAGCAGGCGGCCGTCGGCGTCGAGCTCGGTGATGTCGTCGTGCCGGTCGATCCGGATCGAGCCGGCGGGGCCGATCCGGGTGATCCGCTCGCCCTCGGCCCGGACGTCCATGAGCGGGGCGTCGGCGCCCGCGGTCGGATGCACCCGCGCGTTGCGGACGAGCAGACCCGTCGTGGCTCCCTCCAGCCGACTGCCCCAGCGTGTTGCCGGGCATCGTATTCCACGGCGCGGGCCGCCGGAGGCTGGCACAGTTACGGGCGATGCCCGACGACCGCCTGTTCCGACGCGCCCAGGAGCTGGCGTTCGCGTACCTCGCCGAGGTCGACGAGCGGCCCGTCGCGCTGCCGGTCGGGCCGGACGAGATCCGCGCGCGCCTGGTCGGCCCGCTGCCCGAGGTCGGGGAGGACCCGCGCGCGGTCATCGAGTGGCTGGCCGCCGCCGCGGACCCCGGGCTCGTGGCCAGCGGCGGGCCGCGCTACTTCGGCTTCGTGATGGGTGGGGCGCAGCCCGCGGCGCTCGCGGCGGACTGGCTGACCTCGACCTGGGACCAGAACGCGGGCCTGTTCGTTCGATCGCCCGCGGCCGCCGTCGCGGAGGAGGTCGCGGGCGAGTGGCTCCGCCAGCTCCTCGGCCTGCCGGCGGGCGTCAGCTTCGGCTTCACGAGCGGCGGCACGATGGCCAACTTCACGGCCCTCGCGACCGCCCGCCATGCGCTCCTCGCGAGGCTCGGCTGGGACGTGGAGACGCATGGGCTCCGCGGCGCGCCGACGATCCATGCCGTCGCCAGCGACGAGTCGCATGCGACCGTCTTCGGCTCGTTCCAGATGCTCGGCATCGGCCGGGACGAGGTCCACCGGGTCCCCACGGACGACCAGGGCCGGATGCGGCCCGATGCGCTCGTGACCACGCTCGCCGCGCTCGACGGCCCGGTGATCCTGTGCGCCCAGGCGGGCAACGTGAACACCGGCGCGTTCGACCCGATGCGACCGATCGCGATGGCCCTCCGCTCGCACCCCGGCGGGGGCTGGCTGCACCTCGACGGGGCGATCGGGCTGTGGGCGGCCGCGGTGCCGTCACTCCGCCATCTGACCGACGGCCTCGATCTCGCCGACTCGTGGACGACGGACTCCCACAAGTGGCTCAACGTGCCGTACGACTCGGGCGTCGTCTTCACCCGCGACCCGGAGGCGCATCGCGCGGCGATGTCGTTCGGCAGCCACGGCGTCGAGCACGTGGCCGGCGGCCGCGACTCGTACGACTACGTGCCGGAGTCGTCGCGGCGAGCCCGCGGCTTCGTCGTGCTGGCGGCGCTGCGAGCCCTCGGTCGCGAGGGCTTCATCGACCTCATCGAGCGTTGCTGCGCCCATGCCCGCCTCATGGCCGAGCGGCTCTCGGCCTCGCCGGATGTCGAGATCCTCGCCGACGTGGTCCTGAACCAGGTGCTCGTGCGGTTCAGTCCGCCAGGCGGGGGCAGCGACGAAGCCGCGGCCCGGGCGGCGGGCGACGACTTCACCCAGGACGTGATCAACCGGGTCCAGCGGGACGGCACGTCCTGGCTCGGCGGCCGCGTCTGGCACGGCCGCGGCTGCATGCGGGTCTCCGTCACGAGCTGGAACACGACGACCGAGGACATCGGTCGTTCGACCGATGCCATCCTTCGCTGCCTCGACGACGCTAGGCTCGCCTGGAACTCGAGCAAGGAGGACGGACATGCCGCTCTACATGGATGAGCACGACCTGCCGGGCGTGAAGGCCGGCGACGTCGTCGGCGCTCACGAGGCCGACGTGAGGGTGCAGGCCAAGTACGGCGTCGAGTACAAGCACTACTGGGTCGACGAGGCCGCGGGGAAGGTCTTTTGCCTCGTGGACGCGCCGAGCAAGGACGCCGCGAACAAGGTCCACGCCGAGGCGCATGGGCTCGTGGCCCAGAAGCTCTACGAGGTCGAGCAGGGCGCGTGACCCGCGGGCCTACAGCCCGCCTGCGTACGCCTCCTCGCCGTGGAGCCCGGCGTCGAGGCCGGCTTCCTCGACCTCCGCGTTCACGCGCACCCGGGTGACCCTGTCGATGAGCCAGAGCATCCCGTAGGTGAAGGCGAACGCCCATACCGACGAGCCGACGACGGCCACGACCTGCTTCACGAAGAAGTCGGCGTTGCCGGCGAGCAGGCCGTTGGCGCCGTTCGGGTTGAACGCGGTCGTCGCGAAGGCCCCGAGGAGCACGATCCCGAGGAACCCGCCCACGCCGTGGACGCCCCAGACGTCGAGGGCGTCATCCCAGCTCAGGCGGTTCTTCAGTGCGACCGCGCCGTAGCAGACGACGCCTGATACGAGCCCGATCACGACCGCCGCGACCGGCGAGACGTAGCCCGCCGCCGGCGTCACGGTCGCGAGGCCTGCGACGGCGCCGGTCAGCAGCCCGAGGAAGCTCGGCCGCTTCTCGAGGATCCAGGCGGTAAAGAGCCAGGCGATCGCCGCGAAGCTCGCGGCGAGGTCGGTGTTCAGGAATGCCACGGCCGTGACCGCGTCGACCCGGAGCTCGCTGCCGGCGTTGAACCCGTACCAGCCGAACCACAGCAGGCCGGTGCCGAGGGCGACGAGCGGGATGCTGTGCGGGCCGGGGTCGACGACCCGACGGCGACCGACGTAGAGGACCGAGGCGAGGGCCGCGAGCCCGGCGATGTTGTGGACCACGATCCCGCCGGCGAAGTCGAGGACGCCCCACTGGGCCAGCAGCCCGCCGCCCCAGATCATGTGGACGAACGGGAAGTAGACGAACAGCAGCCACGCCGTCAGGAACAGCATGTAAGCCCGGAAGGTCACCCGGTTCGTGAACGCGCCCGTGATCAGGGCCGGGGTGATGATCGCGAACATCATCTGGTAGGCCACGAACACGAACTCGGGGATCGACGGGTTCTGGGGGGCCGGCGTCGTGAGCGTGATGCCGTTCAGGAACGCCTTGTCGAGGTTGCCGATGATCGCGCCGTGGCCGCCCGAGAAGCACAGCGAGTAGCCGACGGCGAACCAGATGACGGTGGTCCAGCCCATCGACACGAAGCTCTGGATCATGATCGCCAGCACGTTCTTCCGGCCGACCAGCCCGCCGTAGAAGAACGCCAGCCCGGGCGTCATGAGCATGACGAGGCTGGTGCACAGCAGCATGAATCCGGTGTTGCCGGTGTCGATCCCTGGCACGGGCGTCTCCTCGATCGCGCAGCGAGGCGCTGGCGCCGCGAAGGATGCTCCGGGCGGTCAACCCCCTCAAGGGGTCGTCAGCGCATGTTCCCGTTGTGCCCGAGGCTATAGCGACCCGGCTCCGGCCAGTAGGCCAGCCCGTGAGGGTTGATCCCCGTGGCGATCACTCTGATGACCGCCCCGTTCGCCGAGTTCACGACCGTGAGGCTGCCGCTGTAGCGGTTCGAGATCCACAGCTGCGAGCCGTCCGGCGACACCGCGATCATGTCGGGCGTCCCACCGATGTCCCAGGTGGCCACAACCTTGCGGGTCGCGACGCTGATCACGCTGAGCGTGCCGGCCCAGCGGTTCGTGACGAACAGCCTGGTCGCGTCGCGGCTCAGCGCCAGGCCGTGAGCGCCCGCGCCGCAGCTGATGAACGACAGGTACTGGAGCGTGTGGGCATCGACGACGTCGATCCCGTTACGGCCTTGATTCGCCACGAAGATGACCTCGCCATCGGGCGAGAGCCGGACGTCCGTCGGGGAACCGCCGACGTCCAGGGCGCTGATGATCTTCATCTTGTTGACGTCGACGGCCACGATCCGCCCGCCGTACTCGGTGCTGACGAGAAGGACCTTGCCGTCGGCGCTGAAGTCGAGGTGGTTCGCTCCGGGCCACGGGATGCCCACGAAGCCGACCTTCTTCCACGTCGTCCGATCGAGGAAGAGGAGCCCGTTCGGGTTGGTCGGCCAGCCGTGGACCTCGTCCTCCACGACGATCGCCCGTGTCCCGTCGGGCGTGAAGTACAGGTTGTACGGATTCGGGACCGAGATCCGAACCCCGTTCGGCTGCGAGGTGTACGGGTTGATCTCGGTCAGGTAGCCACTTAGCATGTTCTCGACGAACAGCGCCTGGCCATCCCAGCCCGGCGTGATGTGCTCCGGGTACGAGCCCACACTGAACTTCCCGACGATGCCGAACGTGGCGGGATTGATGACGAGGACGTTGGCGGACTTCTCGTCGGGGACGTAGACGCGCTCCGGCATCGCCGCCCACTTCGCCGGGACGACGCCGCCGATCGTCGCGGCGTAGACCTGCACGGGCGGCCACGAGGTCGGAGCGGAGGTTGGCGCCGGGGTGGGGGCCGAGGTCGGGCCCTGGGTCTCAAGGGGTGTGGGTGCCTCGGTCTGCGGCACGTTCTCGGTCGCCGGCGGGGCGGAGATCGGCGCGCTCGTCGCCCCGACGGACGGGGATGCCCCGGATGCGCCACCCCCAGACGCGGTCGATCCGGGACCACCCGACCCCATGCAGGACGCGACGAGCAGGGCGACGACGGCGAGGGAGACGGCTGAGCGAGGGCTCAAGGGACGAGGAGTATACGCACCGACTTCGAGGCTGACCGTCAAGCAACCGGCCCATACGGTAGGCGACACCGCGTGAGGTCTCGGTGGGCCAAAAGGGCCAACCGGACATGACCCTTCACCTACGGACTGCACCGCACCGCACACCTAGGGTCCGGGCGAGATGCGCATCCTCAGTCGCGCGACGCTTCCCGCTCTCTTCGCGCTGCTGCTCGTCACGGTTGTCCCGGTCGGGAGCGGACTCGCCGACGCGGCCGCTCCGACGAGCTGGGCCGCGAACTGCTGGGCAAATGTCCGCAGCCGCCCCTCGACCAGCGCCTGGATCCGGACCCGGATCGAGAAGAGCACCGTCGTGACGGTGAGCTGGACGGTGCAGGGTTCGAACTACGGGACGAGCTGCGGCGGTTGGGTCTCGGGTCGGTCGTGGCTCGCCGTGTCGGCGATCGATGGCCACAGTGTCCGGTCGCTGTACGGGGTCGCCATGTTGTACGTAGCAGCGGGCCTGTTCCGGTACGTGCCGCCACCGACGCAATACGGTGTCGACATCTCGCAATGGAACGGCCGGGTCAACTTCACGAAGGTGGCGGACTCGGGTCGCACCTTCGTCATCGCCCGAGCGACGGTCGGCCGGCTCATCACCGACACGGCCTACGCACGCAACCGGGCAGGTGCCCTGAAGGCCGGGCTCTCCTTCACGGCGTATCACTTCGCGCTGCCCGATCCGAGCCGTTACGACGCCATCCGCGAAGCCGATCACTTCCTGGCGGTGGCCCAGCTCGAGAAGGGCATGCTGATGCCAGCCCTCGACCTCGAGACAGCAGGCGGGCTATCCCCGCTGAAGTTGCAGGCATGGGTCCGGGCGTGGCTCGAGCGCGTCTACGACCGAACCGGCCTTCGGGCGATGATCTACACGAACCAGCCGTTCTGGCGAGCGTCGATGGCCAACACGACCTGGTTCGCACAGCACGGCTACACGATCCTCTGGATTGCCCGCTGGGCCACGAAGAGCCCAACCGTCCCGGCGGCCGGCTGGAGCGGTCGCGGCTGGACGATGTGGCAATACTCCGATTGCGGCCATGTCCCGGGCATCCCGTCCCGGTGCACTGACCTCGATCAACTCCGCGGAGTCGACCTCGCGAAGCTGACCTGGTAGACCTCTAGCGCAGGATCTCGAGGGCGTCAACGTCCACTCTTGGATGGCCGGCGGTCCCGACCACCACGATCCGGATCGTGTGAGTGGCGACGGACGACCAGCCTGTCGCCCAGGCGACGAACCGATACTGCACCGTCGTTGCGCTCAGATCGACGGTGGCCCGAAGGACGCCGTCGACGTAGATCCTCGCCTGGCCGCGCCCCGGCCCGCGAGCCGTGACGAACGCGAAGGCCCGAGCCGAGGTCGTGAGGCTCACACTCGCCCCCGTCGCGGACGAGTACCGATCCGAGCCTCCGGACCAGACGCTCGAGATCGTGGACACCCAGACACCGGACCACCGCAGGGAGGTGCTGGTCTGCTGGAGCAACGTCGGCCTGACCGTGGCGCCCGGCACCCACGGGCTGACGTTTCCGGCCCGATCGTGCGCGCGCACCTCGTATCGATAGGCGTGCCCCGGAGCGACGCTCGTCCCGTAGGTCGGGCTGGTCAGCCCGGATCTGATGACGATGAAGGCTCCGCCGTCGATGCTCCGGGCAACGTCGTACGATGCGATTCCGGAGCCCACGGCTCCGTCCGACCCTGACCAGGTCAAGACGATCGGCAGCGCAGTGGCGAAGGCGATGCCCGACCGAAGGCTGACCGTCGGGGCGGAAGTCTTCGGCGCGGTCCGGTCGATGATCACCGTGTGGACCGCCGACGCAACGTTCTGATTGCCGGCCGCATCGGTGGTCACTCCGGCGGCGATCGCGATGGTGAGCGTCCCGTCCGCGGGATTCAATGCCTGGATCGTGAACCCGTAGCTCGTGCCCGAGCCGACCACCGGGTCGACGGTCCAGGGCGTGGCCGCGTTCGACGTCCCCCCGACCTGGATGTCCGCCGCGGTGATCACCTTGACGGGCTCGCTGAACGTCACCGCCACGTCGATCGAGGTCGCGGTCGTGGCGGAGCCCCGGGGCGTGTACGTCAGGCCGACGGTCGGCGGGGTCGTGTCCGTGGCGAACGTCGCCGTGGCGGCGGCGGGATCGGCCGGGCCCGTGTTGTTGCCGCCGTCGGTCACGGCGTTGGCCGCCAGATCGAGCTCGACCGTCCCGTCCGGCGGGCCGGTCGGGGCTCTGAGCCCGGTCGGCGTGGCCGGTGGCGCGGTCCAGGTCACGGTGATCGTGTAGCCGGCGCCGATGCCGGCGATCGCGGTCACGGCCCAGCCGCTCGATGTCCCGCCGACGGCGAAGTCGTTGGTCGTCAGGCCCGTGACGGGCTCGCTGAAGCGGAGGCCGAAGTCGATGGACGAGCCGCCGGTCGGATCGGGTGCCAGCGAGACGAAGTCCTGGACCGTCGGTGGGGTGTGATCGACGCTCGGGCCGGTGGCCGCGGCGATCTTGCTCGCAACGTCCTGGCGGAGGCTCGGGAACGTCGGGTAGAAGGCAGCTCCGGGACAGTCGGTCGCGTTCACGTCGCGGTGGCCGGAGATGTGGTTCAGCACCTTGGACGTCCCGGTGTCCGGGTTCGTGTAGAGCGAGCTCGTCGTCGGGTCGATCCCGTGGCGGGCCGCGTCCCAGGCGATCAGCTGCTCGAGGGCGTTGCGAGCCGCGGTCGTCGGCAGGACCGTGTCGAACGTGCCGAGCACGGCGATCCCGAGCGAGCCGCTGTTGTAGCCCTTGGCATGGGCGCCGCGGGCAACGTTGCCGGCGAGATCCTCCTCGTCGTGGAGCTCGCCCGAGGCGTAGTTGCGGGCGTGCCGGCCCTCGTAGACGTGGCCCTGGGCGTCGATCAGGAAGTTGTAGCCGAGGTCGCCCCAGCCCCGGATGATCGTGTCGTCGTAGTAGATCGCCCGGATCGTCGCCTCGGGGTTCGGGTCGTTGTTGCGGCCCGCGGTGTGGTGGACGATGAAGACCTGGAGCGGGTAGTAGCTCGGCGGCCACGTCTCGTGGCCGGCGTAGTCGAACCGCAGGCTCTCGTCGGCTCCCCACTGAGCGCGGGTGATGATCGCCGGGGCGTTCACCGCGGCGTTCGCCACGCTGCCGCCGCTGCCCGAATCCGCGGACCCATCGGTGGCGAGGACCATCCGCGGCGGGCCGTCGGTCTTGTACGCGACCACGGTCAGCTGCGCGATCGGGAGGTCCGAGGTGACCCGCAGATAGCGAGCATCGCCGGCCCACAGTACCGGCCCGTACGACTCGGCCGTCGCCGGGTCCGGGGTCGGGTCGCCGTCCCGACCCGCACCACCGAGCCCGTCCTCGTCCGCGCCGACGGGCACGGGATCGCCGAACGCGCCGGGATCGGTGGCGAACTGGACCGTCACGCTCGCCTGCGGCGAGCCATGCCAGTGGAGCGACACGTCCGACGCGGGGAACGGCAACGTGACGTCGGTGGTCCGGGCCAGCTGGACGGGGATCTGGGCGGCCTGGACGGCGACTGGCCCGGCGACGATCCGCGGCAGGGCCGGCATGGCCAGGAGCCCGCCAAGAGCCAGGGCGATGCTTGCGACGAGCAGGGCAGCGAACGGGTGCGCTCGTCGGCTCGGGGTCATACCCCTCCTCGACGTCGCAGGGTACGCCGGGCCTACAGTGACGCAATGGCGACTTCGGGGGTCCTCGCCCTGGTACCGGCCCACAACGAGGCGCCCCGGATCGAGGCCGTCGTGCGAGCCGCCGCCCGCCATGGGCCGGTCCTCGTCGTGGACGACGGCTCGGCCGACGACACCGGCGCCCGGGCTGTGGCGGCGGGGGCCGACGTGTTCCGCCAGGAGCCGAACCAGGGCAAGGGCGCCGCCCTCCGAGCTGGCTTCCGGCTGGCCCTGGAGCGGGACTTCGAAGCCGTGATCACGCTCGACGGAGACGGCCAGCACGACGCGTCGGAGATCCCGGCCTTCCTGGGCGCCTACGCCAACCGGACGGTCGCCGGCTTCCCCACCGAGCTCATCGTCGGGCGGCGCGACTTCTCGAAGATGCCCGCCGCACGGCGGCTCGCGAACTCACTCGGGACCGTGACGCTCTCGGCGGCCCTCGGCGAGTGGATTCCCGACAACCAGTCGGGCTACCGGCTCATCGGCCGGCGGCTCATGCGGGCGATGCTGCCCAGCCGGGAGGACGGCTTCGCGTTCGAGGTCGAGATGATCGCGGTCTGCCTCCGCGAGGGCTGGCCGCTCGACTGGATCCCGATCCGGACGATCTACGGGGACGAGGAGAGCCACATCGACGGACGCCGCCACCTGCGCGAGTTCCTCGCCGTCACCCGCCGAGCCCGCCAGATCGCCCGCTCGCGTCCGACGCCGCGCTGACGGCAGTTGCCCTTGGCGACCTCCGGCTCTGCCAGAGCTGCAGGTCCATCGACGCGCAGAGGTCCGCACCCTCGTCCGAACGGTGCAGGATACCGACGTCTCCGGTCGGCCAGAGCCCGGCCGGCCCCACATGGAGGACTCGATGGTTGAGCCCAGCGGACGAGCTGTGATTGAACGCTTCGCGAAAGCGATCCAGGACAAGGACTTCGATGCCCAGGAAGCCCTGATCTCGGACGACTACGTCGAGGAGATGCCGCAGTCGGGTGAGCGGGTGCGCGGCCGGGCAAATCGAGACGCGGTCGTTCGAGGCTACCCCGGCGGGGTCGGGACCGTGGATGCAGACAGCTCGCGGCTGGTCGGTGCCGAGGACAAGTGGGTGCTGACCCCGTCGTTCACGGCCCTGCGGATCGAAGGCTCGGGTGACGTCTACACCTACGTGGGGACGGTTCGGTATGCGAACGGCCAGACGTGGCAGATGATCGCGATCATCGAGCTCCGCGCCGGAAAGATCGCCCGGATGACCACCTGGTACGCCGCTCCGTTCGAAGCGCCCGAGTGGCGGGCGCCGTTCGTGGAGCGGTTCGCCTCACCCCTCTCCTAGTCCGGGTCCGGGTTCGCCGTCCGCGTGCGGCTCGGTTTAGCGCGACGTCACGTGGCGAGGGTTCAGGCGGGCGTCGCTGCCGTGGCCTCCACCGGCGGCGTGAGGCGCAGGTGCGGCAGGACCTCGCGGCCGAACACGTCGATGAACTCGGTCTGATCGCGGGCGACGTTGTGGAGGTAGATCTCCTCGAAGCCGAGGTCGAGGTAGTGCTGGATGTGCTCGACGTGCTTCCCGAGATCGGCGGAGATCAGCATCCGGTTGACATAGTTCTCGGGCCGGACGAGGCGGGCCATCGCGGCGAAGTCCTCGGGGTTGCGGATGTCCTGCTTCGGGAACGACATCCCGCCGTTGGGCCACTCCTTGACCGCGTTCTCGGTCGCTTCTTCCTCGGTCCGGGCCCATGAGACGTGGAGCTGGAGGAGATGCGGCATCGTGGCCGGATCCTTGCCCGCCTCGCGGGCGCCGGCGTCGCAGTTCGCCCAGAGCTCGCTGAGCTTCGCGTCGGCGGCCCCGACGGTGATCATCCCGTCGGCCATCCGGCCGGTTCGCCGGGCGTTGACCGGGCCGGCGGTCGCGACGTAGATCGGGACCTTCTTCTCGGGGATCGTGTACAGCCGGGCGCTCTCGACCGTGAAGTGCTGACCACGATGCCGGACCTGCTCGCCGGTGAAGAGCTTGTTGATGATGTCGATCGACTCGAAGAGCATGGCTGAGCGGGTCCCGATCTCGGGCCAGTAGCCCCCCACGATGTGCTCGTTGAGGGCCTCGCCAGCGCCGAGGCCGAGCCAGAAGCGGCCGGGGAACATCGCCCCGAGGGTCGCCGCGGCGTGGGCGACGACGGTCGGGTGGTAGCGGAAGCCGGGGCAGGTCACGCCGGTCCCGAACGGCAGCGAAGTCCGCGTCCCGAGGGCGCCCATGAAGGCCCATGCGAAGGCGCTCTGGCCGTGGTACGGGACCCACGGATGGAAGTGTTCCGAGACCATGAACCCGGCCGAGAAGCCTGACTCCTCGGCCTGGGCGCACCAGTCGAGCATCGGCGTCGGATGGAACTGCTCGAGGGCGACCGCGTAGCCGATCTTCGCCACGCCGGCATGGTACGCGGACCGCCTCGCGGCCCCTGTGTCACGATTGGGCGCGGTGGACCTCGAGCTCTTCGTGACCCGCGGCCTGGGCGACACCTCCTACCTCCTGGCGAGCGGAGGCGAGGCCGTCCTCGTCGACCCCCAGCGCGACGCGTGGCGGTTCGTCGCCGCGGCCAAGGCGAAGGGCTGGCGGATCGTCCGCGTCCTCGAGACGCATGTCCACAACGACTACCTCTCCGGCGCCCTCGAGGCTCGGGCCGCGACCGGCGCGGAGATCGTCGCCCCGGCTCGCGGGCGCTATGAGTTCGAGCATCGCCCGGCCGACGAGGGCGACGAGATCGGGCTCGGGGAGTACACGATCAGGGCCCTCGCCACGCCGGGCCACACGTCCGAGCATCTGGCCTGGCTCGTCGCCGAGACGCGCGCGCCGGCGAACCCCGACGGGACCCTCGCGCCGGTGGCCGCGTTCACCGGCGGCAGCCTGCTGGTGGGCTCGGTCGGTCGGACCGACCTCCTCGGGCCCGCGCTCGCGGACGCCCTGACCATCGACCAGCAGCGGACCCTGCGGCGCCTCGCCGAGCTGCCCGACTCGGTCCGGATCCTGCCGACCCACGGCGCCGGGAGCTTCTGCAGCGCCGGCCCGGTCGCGCGGGCGCGGACGACGACGATCGGCGACGAGAAGCTCCACAACCCGACCTTCGCCGGCGCGGCCGCCGACGAGGCGACGTTCCGCGACGGGCTCCTCGGCGGCCTCGGCCTGGTGCCCGCGTACTACGCGAACATGGCGGCCCTCAACCGACGCGGGCCGCGGATCCTGCGGGGCTATCGCCCGCCGCCGGCGCTCGGGCCGTCGGCCATGGATTCGGCGTCCTCGGCGGCGGGCGGCGCGACGATCGTCGACGGCCGATCGCGCTCGGCGTTCGCGGCCGGCCACGTCAGGGGCTCGCTGAACGTCGAGCTCGACGAGTCGTTCGCGGCCTACGTCGGGTGGCTCGTCCCGTTCGGCGCGCCACTCGTCCTCGTGCTGCCCGAGCCGTCCGAGGCCGCGCTCGAGGAGGCCACGACCCAGCTCCTGCGGATCGGCTACGAGCGGGTGCTCGGCTGGCTCGAAGGCGGCGTCGAGGCGTGGGCCGCCGCGGGCCGGGACCTGGCGAGCTACGAGGTCACGACGATGGACGCCGTGAACGCCGGCGCCGAGGCCGACCGCGTGATCCTGGACGTCCGCCAGCCGATCGAGTGGCGTGATGACGGAGCGATCCCCGGCTCGCAGCGGATCTTCGTCGCCGACCTGCCCGGGCGCCTGGCCGAGATCCCCGCCGACCGGCCGGTCACGGTCCTCTGCAAGTCCGGCTCCCGGGCCTCGATGGCCGCCAGCATCCTCGACGCGGCCGGACGCGACGTGCACCTCGTCGCGCGCGGCGGCGCGACCCACTGGACCGGCGGCTTCGAGCCGCCCCAGCAGCCAGAGCCGGCCGCCTGACCTCGATCGCCGCGCTCCCGGCGCTCGTCGCCCGGGCGACCGCGGGCCCCGCGTATCCGCCCGACGCGGCTGATCGCCGCGACGTCCGCGTGTTCGGCCTCGACCTGCCGCTGCGGGCGAGCGTCGCGATCCTCGCGGCGTCGGCGCTCCTCCTCGCCGACTACACCGGTCTCCTCCGGTGGGACCCGTCGGCCCGCGGCGTCTCTCTGGAGCGGTTCGTGCTGTTCGGGCTCGTGCCGGTGGCGATCGTCGTGGTGCTGTTCCGGGACGACGTGGCCCGCTACGGCCTCCGACTCGGCGACTGGCGCTGGGGGATCGGGCTGCTCGCCGGGGGGATGATCGTGATGACCCCGATCATCCTCTTCCTCGCCGGCACGCCGGCCTTCGTCCACTACTACGGTGCGAGGCCACTGCCGCTTGCCGACGCGATCGTGAACAACGTCCTGGAGCTCTTCCCGGCCGAGTTCCTGCTGCGGGGCTTCCTGATGTTCGCGCTCTGGCGACGGGTCGGGCCGCTGGCCCTCGTCATCGTCCAGGTGCCGTTCGTGTTCTCGCACATCGGCAAGCCCGAGCTCGAGCTGTGGTCGACGTTCGTCGGCGGCTCGGTCTTCGCCTGGCTGGACTGGCGGACGGGCTCGATCGTCTGGTCGGCCTTCGGCCACCTGTTCGTGCTGACGCTCATGCTCGTGGCGGTCGGCGCCACGAGCTGAGCGGCGCGGCGACCCGTGGGGCCGCCGCGCCGCAGGCTCGAAACGGATCAGGCGTAGGCGAAGGTTGCGAGCATCTCCTTGAAGGTCCCGAGGTCCGTGGCCTCGTTGCCCTTCGGCGATTCCCAGACGACGTCGTAGAGGTACCCGCCCTTGATGGCGATGACCTCGTAGGTGACGACCTTCTTGCCGCTCACCGTGAGGTAGGCGGTGATGAGCCGGCCCGAGACGCCGGCGAGCTTGAACGCCACGTTGGAGATCCCCGTGCCGTGGTAGTGCGACTTGTCGTAGGCGATCGCGACCTGGGCCCAGATGTTCAGGGCGATGCCGCTCGACTTGAACCGCTCCACGGCGACGTACGTGATGCTCGGGCTGTCGAAGTAGTCGAAGTGCTTGTCCTTGAGGTACAGGTCCCAGTCATCCGGGTACGAGAGCTTGTAGTGGAAGCGCTTCGACGTGTATGTCTGCCAGACGTGATCCGGGATCGCGACCGTGAGCGTCCCGCCGATCTGGGTGAACGTGAAGTCCAGCGTCATCGTCACGGGCACCGCCTGGCCGGCGACCGTCTGGCTCCACGTCGCGGTGACGACCATCGCGAGCGGCTTGCCGGTGTCGTCGGCGTAGAAGACGAGCGTGATCGTCGGGTTGACGATCTTCGGATCCGTCAGGCCGAATGCCGCGGCCGGGAGCGCCGCGCCGGGCGCCAGCTCGATCCGATGGGCGGCCACGCCGTCGTGCTGCTCGACACCCTTGTCGACGAGCGACGAGAGGCCCTTCAGGACGCTGAACATGTCCTGGCCGACCTTCGGCGCGACCGCGTCCTGGAACCATGGACCATCGCCGATCTGGGTGTAGCCGAATCCGCCGACATGGATGCTGTGTGTCGACGAGGTGACCCCGGCGAGCGTGATCGTCGTGAGCTGGTCGCTGTCACCCCCCACGTACGTCAGCGAACCGGAGACATCGCCAATCTGCTCGCCGAGCTGGAGCTGGCCGGTCAGCTTCATCGAGCCCTTCGTCGCCGCGACGATCTGGGCCGTGAAGGCCTGGCTCACGTCGGTCGGCGAGGGGCTGGCCGTCTCGGTCGGGGCCGCGGAGGCCGCCGCGGACGGCTGGCCCGACGCCACGCCGGTCGGGGCCGGCGTCGCCGGGCTCGACTGGCAGGCCGCCAGCAATAAGGCCACGCCAAACAGGAACGCGCGCAGGCGCTGCATCTCGACCATCCCTCCCCACCGGTTCGGCCCTGCGCTCCTCGGCGCACGGCCCCGGATCCACATTCACGCGAGTGACGCTTGGGCTGTCACTCCGTTGCGGGCGTTCCCTCGCAGCGCCGCTGGACGGCTGCAGCGTTGTTGTTCGCCGCCCGCCGGAGAAGCCCGCTCCGCTATGCTTGCCGCCCCATGAGGATCGGTGTCGCGCGGGAGACCGCGCCCGGAGAGCGGCGCGTGGCGCTCGTCCCCGATTCCATCGCCCGGCTGGCCACCACCGGAGCCGAGATCGTCGTCGAGGCCGGCGCGGGCCGAGGCGCCCTGATCCCCGACCAGGCCTATGTCGAGGCCGGCGCGAAGATCGTGTCCAGCGACGAGCTCTACGGCTCGGCCGACATGGTCGTCCGGGTCCAGAAGCCGAGCCCGGACGAGGCGAAGCGCCTCCGCAGCGGCCAGGCGGTGGTCGGCCTGCTGCAGCCACTCCTCGACCCGAAGCTCATGGAGCAGCTGGCCGGCGCCGGCGTGACCGCGATCTCCCTCGACGCGATCCCGCGGACGCTGTCGCGGGCCCAGACGATGGATGCGCTCTCGTCCCAGGCGAACGTCGGCGGCTACAAGGCGGTGCTCCTCGCGGCGAACAGCTTCGGCCGCTACTTCCCGCTCCTGACGACCGCGGCGGGCACGGCCAAGCCGGCGAACGTCCTGATCCTCGGGATCGGCGTGGCGGGGCTCCAGGCGATCGGCATGGCGAGGCGGCTCGGAGCGGTCGTGAAGGCCTACGACGTCCGGCCCGAGACGGCGGAGCAGGCCGAATCGCTCGGCGCCCAGTTCGTCCGGCTCAAGACCCAGATCGACGCGACGGGCGCCGGCGGGTACGCGCGGGAGCTCACCCCCGAGGAGCGGGCCGCCCAGCAGGCCGAGCTGAACGAGGTGATCGGCGGGATGGACGTCGTCATCGCGACGGCCCAGGTCCCGGGCCGCAAGCCACCGGTCCTCGTGACCGCGGACGCGGTCGCGAAGATGAAGCCGGGCTCGGTCATCGTCGACATGGCGGCCTCGACGCTCGGTGGCAACTGCGAGCTGTCGAAGGCCGGCCAGGACGTCGTGACCGACAACCTCGTCACGATCCTCGCGCCCGAGAACCTGCCGGCGACGATGCCCGTGGGCGCATCGCAGTTCTATGCCCGGAACCTCTCGGCGCTGCTGCTCCAGCTCATCAGGGACGGCGCGCTGAACCTCGATCCGGCCGACGAGATCGCGGGCCCGGTCACGATCACCCACGGCGGCGAGATCCGGAGCGACGCCGTCCGCAAGCTCCTCCAGCCCGCGGAGGCGAAGGCATGACCGAGGTCGGGTCGTGAGCGAGCAGCTCCTCGCCGCCCTGACGTTCTTCGTCCTCGCGATCTTGTGTGGCTTCGCGGTGATCTCGAAGGTGCCGGCGACCCTCCACACGCCGCTGATGTCCGGCGCGAACTCGATCCACGGGATCGTGCTTGTGGGCTCGATGGTCATCGCCGCGGGCGCGACCGAGCCGCTGAGCCAGCTCCTCAGCCTCGTCGCCGTGGCGTTCGCGACGATGAACGTGGTCGGTGGCTACGTGGTCACCGACCGGATGCTCCAGATGTTCCGGAAGAAGCCGGTCGCGGCAAAGCCCGCCGAGCGCGGGGCGGCAGGAACCGGCGGGGAGGCAGGCGCCGGCGGGGCGGCAGGCGCCCGCGGGGCCGCAGGCGCCGGCGCCGGGTCGAAGGGCTGAGCGTGGACCTCCTCGAGACCCTCGTCCGGCTGCTCTGGCTCGCGGGCGGCGCGGCGTTCGTCCTCGGGCTCATGCGGATGAACTCGCCGGCCACAGCCCGCAACGGCAATCTCGTGTCGGCCGCCGGCATGGCCGTCGCCATCGCCGGAACGCTCGTCCTGCTCGCCGCCGAGGGCTCGATCAACGGCACGGGCTGGCTGATCATCATCGTCGGCGTCGCGGCCGGCGGCGGACTCGGCCTGTACACGGCCCGGACCGTGAAGATGACCGCGATGCCCCAGCTGGTGTCGCTGTTCAACGCGGTCGGCGGCGGCGCGGCGGCCCTCATCGCGATCGACGACTACATCCGCCTCGCAAGCAGCCAGACCCTCGCGCCGGGCAACCCGATCCCGCTCGAGGTGAGCATCCCGACGGTGCTCGACGTCGTCATCGGCAGCGTCACGTTCACCGGCTCGCTGATCGCCTCGGGCAAGCTCCAGGGCCTGATCGCCGGCAAGCCGATCCTCATCCCCGGCGGCCGGATCGTCACCGCGGCCCTCGCCGCGATTGCGGTCCTCGGCGCGGGCTACCTCTGGGCCGGCAACGCCAGCGTGCCGGTCCTGTTCGTCGTCATCGCCGCGGCGCTCGTCTTCGGCGTGACGATGGTCCTGCCGATTGGCGGGGCCGACATGCCGGTCGTCATCAGCCTCCTGAACAGCTTCACCGGCACGGCCGTGGCGATGGCCGGCTTCGTGATCGACAACCCCGTCCTGATCATCGCCGGCGCCCTGGTCGGGGCCTCGGGCGCGATCCTCACGAAGCTCATGGCCGACGCCATGAACCGCTCCGTCATCAACATCATGGTGGGCGGGTTCGGCGGTGGCGAGGGCACGACCGGCGCCACGGCCGGCCCGGGCGGCGAGGTCCGCGCGATCGGCATCGACGACGCCGCGATCCAACTGGCGTACGCCCAGAACGTCATCGTCGTCCCGGGCTATGGCCTCGCGGTCGCCCAGGCCCAGCACGCCGTCCGGGAGCTGGCCGACGTCCTCGAGGCGAAGGGCGTCAACGTGAACTACGCGATCCACCCGGTCGCGGGCCGGATGCCGGGCCACATGAACGTGCTCCTCGCCGAGGCCAACGTCCCGTATCCGCAGCTCCGCGAGATGGACGACATCAACCCCGAGTTCGAACGGGCCGACGTGGCCCTCGTCGTCGGGGCGAACGACGTCACAAACCCCGCGGCCCGCAGGCCGGGATCGCCGGTTTCCGGGATGCCGATCCTCGACGTCGATCACGCGAAGTCGATCATCGTCATCAAGCGCTCGATGGGCCGCGGCTACGCCGGGATCGACAATGAGCTGTACGTGAACCCGAAGACCGGGATGCTCTTCGCCGACGCGAAGGAAGGGCTGGCGTCACTGACCGCGGCGGTCAAGGCTCTGTAAGCCGGCGCACCGAAGGTCAAGGCACCTGGGCCAGGGCGCAGGAGAGCAGGGCGGAGCAGGGAGGGCCAGATGAGCGGGAGGCGGACGACGGGCTCGGGTCGACGGGGCTGGGACCAGCCGTCCCGCACGCCCACGTGGGCCTACGGGCTGATCGCGCTCCTGCTGGGGCTCATCGCCGCGCTGATCCTCGCGATCGTCCTGCTCATGGGCAACGGCACCGGCGGCCTGGCGAATGCCACCTCGACCCCGACGCTCGGGCCGTCAGAGGCGGCCTCGATCCAGCCCAGCGAGGTCGCGCAGGCCTCGCCGACACCCGCGATCACGCCCGAGGTCACCGCCCCGCCGGCCACCTCGGCCCCGACGTCGGCGCCCACGGCGGCGCCGACTGGCGCCCCGACGGCGCTCCCGAGCGGATCACCGGCGGGCACCGGGGCGCCGACGCTGGTGACCGCGACGATCCCGCACAAGGCCGACTGCAACGGCGAGAACGGGACCGGCCAGATCGGGATGATCTCGATCTCCTGGACGGCGACGGGTGTGACCGGTGTCCGGATCTCGATCGACCCGCCGACCGCCGCCACGGCCTACGGCTACGGCTACGCCGACTACGGCCCGACGGGCCCTGCGATCGTGCCGTTCGCGTGCGGCCTGACCCTCCATGACAGCGGCGGCTACTACCACTTCTACGTGATCACCACCCTGCACACGACCGGCTACTACCAGTACCGCTACCAGAAGGTCTACCAGTCCCCGGCGCCGACCCCGTAGCAGTCCTCGGCGCCAACCTCACAGGGCGGGCTCTTGCGGAGATGCCTGATCGTCGGCGCCAAGGGCGACTTCTCGCCACGTAGGACTCCGGTGACCACGCGTCGCCGTTTCCGTCGGTTCGAGCCGCCTAGAGCCCCGAGAATCAGCCCGGGCCCCGATCAGGCCGGGACGATTCGCGGCCCGGTTGCGTCCGAAGCCGTGACCCGCAGTCGCCTGGGTACTGGCTGACCCGTTTCCAGCGGGGTCCGCGCGTTCTGAGCAACGCCCGCGGCGACGTCGGCGCATCCGAGTGCCCAGGAACGAGCCCCGGACTGTCCCCGCACCGTCCCAGGACCGTCCCCGCTACGACCCGAGCGCCGGGTCGCAGGCGCTGATCGCGTTGCTCCACTCGGACTGGATCTGCCAGGTGCTGTGGTTCGCCAGGTGGACGACGCCCTGGTAGTTGTATTCGCACTTGTCGGCGACCTCGGAGCCGTTCTTGTCGTACCAGGCGTTGAGGTGCGGGTCGGTGACGGCCTCCATGAACTCGTGGGCGGCCGAGTCGGCCGAGGCCTGGACGGACTCGTCGTAGCTGTTCGCGTGGAGGTTCACCGATCCGAGCGGACTGCAGCCGGCCGGCTGGAGCGGCACGTATGCGACCTCGACGAGGACGCCGTTGGCGGTCGCATCGGAGTGGTAGGCGCAATAGCTGATGTGCGGCATGTTGCTGGTGAACACGAAGTAGATCGTGTCCGGATCGGGCGTCGCGACGAGCTTCGCGACCTCCGCGCCGAGGTTGCTCGTCGAGAGCGCGGTCTTGGGCGGCGTGCTCGTGTCGTGGAGGGCGATGCCCTCGCTCGAGCTGATCTGGCTCGCGGTTCGCATGTACTGCTGCGCGACCTGCAGGTAGGCCGACCCGTCCATGCCGCCGAGGAGCGAGACCATCGCCGGCTGGAGCTGCGGGTCGAACGCGCTCGTCGGGCCCCAGAAGATCGCGACCGTCTTGGAGTGGAGCAGCACCGGACCGCCGTGGTCGATGAGGTTCGACGGGCCGCTCCCCGGCTTCGCGTGGCCGATCGGACGCGTCGAGGCGGGTCGCGCCGAGTCGCCGGTCGAGCGCGCCAAGTCGCCGGTCGAGCGCGCAAGCACGCCGGCGGTCGTCCCGGCCGTGAGGGCCATCGACAGCAGCGACGCCACGGCGATCGGGCCGATCGCGCGGCGGAGCCAGGGCGAGGTCACGGTGATCGTCCTCCAATCGATGTCGGGGATGGGGCGGTGTCGCGGCGAGCCGATCCTGTGGGCCGCCCACTTCGGCTGTCAACCAGCCCGGTGTGCCGGCGCACCTATCCGTCGGAGGCCGTCAGGTCGACCACCGAGGCGTCGAGCGCGTGGACCAGCTCGGCGGGTGCGAGGTGGATGCTCAACCCGCGGATCCCGCCGCCGACCGACACGATCGGCTGGCTCATGACCTCGGCATCGAGGTACACCGGCCAGGCCCGCGTCGAGCCGAATGGCGTGATCGTGTAGCGGACGTAGCCGGTGACCCGCTGAGCCTCGTCCGCGTCCGGCAGCGAGAGCCTGTTGACGCCGAGCGCCGTTCGGAGCTTCGGCCACGAGAACTGGCGACCGGCGGGTGTCAGGACGAAGACGTAGTCGTCCGCGCCCCGCCGCACGACGATCGTCCGAAGCAACGCCTCGAGCGGGATGCCCTGGAGCGACGCGGCCTCTCCGGCGCTCCCGGCGGCCTCCGTCCGGACAACGCGATGGGCCGCACCGGACGCCATGACGGCCCGGATGGCGGGCAAATCCTCGGCCGGCTCGGTCGGGGATCGGTCATGTTCGGTCACGGATCGGTCATGTTCGGTCACGGATCGGTCAGCTCGATCCGGATGCGCTTGTTGATCCGACCCTTCGACTCGTAGCCGGTCACGCGGACGCCTCCGATCTCGGCGGTGTTCGCGACATGGGTCCCGCCATCGGCCTGGAGGTCGAGCCCGACGATCTCGACGGTCCGAACGATCTCGATCCCGGGCGGCAGCAGGTTGACCTTCGTCCGGATCAGGTCCGGGATCGCGAAGGCTTCGGCCCGGGGCAGGTCCCGGACCCGGATGTCGTGGCCGGCCCGGATCTCGGCGTTGACCCTGGCCTCGATCTCGCCGACGAGCTCGCCGGACAGGCGCTCGAACTCGAAGTCCATCCGGCCCGAGCCCGGTTCCATGTTCCCGCCCGTGACCTGCGCCCCATGGTCGCGCCAGACGACGCCGCACAGCGTGTGCAGCGCCGAGTGGGTGCGCATCAGGAGGTGGCGGCGCGGCCAGTCGATCTCGGGGACGACGGTGTCGCCGACCCCCGGCTCGTCGCCGGGCTCGAGCTCATGGACGATCTCGCCGCTCGACTTCCGCGCCGAGGTCACGGTCCAGGTCCGGTCGGCGTCGGTGGCCCGGAGCCAGCCGCGATCGGCCGGCTGGCCACCGCCGCCCGGGTAGAAGACCGTCGCGTCGAGGGTCACGAGCGCGCCGGCTCCGTCGAGCCCGGGCTCGACCGCGACGACGCGCGCCGAGACCTCCCGTCGGTAGGCATCCTCGTAGCAGAGCTGCGCTCCCATGGCCGGAGAGTACCGAGGTCCGGTGCGGGTCGGCACCGTAAATAAGCCCCCGGTAAGCGTCGCGGCCTACGGTCGGGTCGGCGGCTGGCTGCAGCCCGGAGCGGTCGGGAACGCTCGGGTGCGGTCCAGCACCCCGATGGTCCTGGGGCCCACTGGGACTTTCGGTGCATCGACTCGCCCATAGCCCGTTCGTACGGTGGGGCCAATCGGGGAGTGTGGGACGGACTCGAGGAGACCCAGATCAAATGACTGATCGAGTGAAGCGGGCCTGGCAGCTGGTCATGGCCGTCGCTCCGTTCGTGGCCATCGCGCTCGTCGAAGGTGCGATGCGGCGCTGGTAGACCCAGCGCCCAACTTCATACGGACCGGTCGGCTCCTTCCTCCCGCCCGGCCCAGCAAATTGGACGAGACCCGGATTCTCCTCCGGGTCTCGTTCCGATTCTGGCGCGCGGGCACGGAGTAGCCCTCGAGCGCAGCGTGGAACTCGAGCGCGGTCTAGCGCGCCGGCTCCGCGGCGACCGCGGGCACGAGCTCCAGGCGCACGGCGACCATCGCGGCCTCGACCCGGCCGGACACGCCGAGCTTGGCCAGGATGTTGCCGACGTGGACGCCGACGGTCTTCTGGCTGATGAACAGCCGTTCTCCGATCTCGCGGTTCGTCCGGCCCTGGACGATCAGCCCGAGGACCTCCTTCTCCCGGCCTGACAGGCCGAAGGCCGCCTCGGCCGGCGCCTTGGGGCCCCCGTTCGCGGCGAACGCTGCCGCGATCGCCGATCGAACCGCCCCGTGACCGTCGGCATCGACGGCCGCGCGAGACGCGGAGGGCGACGAACCGGCCGGCTCGGGGATCGTGATGAGAGCCCGACTTGCCAGCTCGCGCAGCTCCCGGAGGAGCGGCCGGGCGCCGAGCTCGCGGGCGATGCGGACGGCCTCGAGAATGGGCCCCCGGGCGGCAGCTCGGGCGACCCGCGCGTCCCGGTCGCGGGCCGGGGCGGCGAGCGCGGCCTCTGCCTGGCGCCACCGGGATCGAGCCAGCTGGTAGGGCTCCCCTGCCCGCTCCCAGGCCTGGGCCGCCGCGTCCCAGAGAACCGGGTCGTCGCGGGCGTCGAGGCGGGCGGCATAGGCCCGGGCGGTCGCGATCTGGGCGTCGGCCTCCCGCCGGCTCGGCGAGCCCGGCTGGATCCGGCTCGCGACGAGGACGGCCTCGGCCTCGTTCAGGACGCGCCGGCCTCGCTGTCGGGCGCCGGTGATCTCCGGCAGCGCGCGACGCTCGTGCGCGTCGGCGACTGCAGCCGCCTGGACCTCGAGGTAGGTCGAGGCCATCCGGGCCGTCAGGGCCCAGTCCTCGGCCCGCCGCACCAGGGCCCAGCCGCGCTCGACGGCGCGGCGCGCGTCGGTGACATCCCCGCGCCACAGGGCGAACGCGGCCGCGGCCCGCGTGGCGGGGACCTCGAGCTGCGGATCAGGCGCGTGATCGACCTCGAGCGGCCGCCAGCCGAGGAGCGACGCCGCGCGCTCGTCGACGCCCGTCTCGACCTCGAGCATCGCCGCGGTCACCGATGCGTCGGCGAAGGCGACCGCATCGGGGCTCCATTCGAGGGCCGTGCGGATCGTGTCCCGGGCCTCCGCCCAGCGGCCGGCATTGAAGAGCGCCTCGGCGATGTTCCCGCGAAGCGGGTTGCCGTACGCCACTTCGAGCCCGTCGCGGCGGGCCTGGGCGATCGCCGCGGTCGTGACCGCGATGGCCTCGTCACGCCGGCCGACGAGCGCGAGCGAGGTCGTCAGGTTGAGCGTCGCCCGGAACGCGACGTCAGGATCATCGAGCTCGCGGGCGAGGTCGCGGGCCCGCTCGAGGAGCTCGATGCCATCGGACCCGTCCGCGCCCCAGGCCCGGGCCACCCCGACGGTGCACAGGGCGTGGGCCTCGACGCTGCGCGCGGTCTCGCCGACGCGGCGCGCGACCCCGATCGCATCGTTCCCGACCCGGGCGGCCTCGGCGAAGTGGCCCAGGAGCATCAGCGTCTGGGCAAGCGAGGCGAGGATCCGGGCGCGAGCGAGGGAGTCGTCGGGCGGGATGATCGCGGCCGCGCGACGGTGCTCCTCGAGGGCGCGATCGTGGTCGCCGAGCGTCCGCGTCGTCCGGCCGAGCGTCTCGTGCAGGCCCGCGACAACCTCCGCGTCCTCGCGCTCGCCGAAGCGGCCGGCGGCCGTCTCGAGGTACGCCAGGGCGCGATCGGGCCGGCCGGCAGCCAGCGCGACTTCGGCCGTCTCGAGGAGCAGCCGGCCCGTCATCGGCCGCTCCGAGGCCGTGCCCGGCCCGAGCTCGAGGGCCAGCTCCCGTGCGGCGAGCGCGTCGGCGGCAGAGTCGAGGCGCTCGGCTTCGGTGGCCGCGTCCAGCGCCGCGTGCCGGGCTCGCCCCGGCTCGTACGCCGCGAGCCAGTGGACGAGCGCCGCGCTCGGGGTGCGTCCGAGCGCGGCCGCCAGGGCGAGCCGATGGCGCCGGCGTTGGACGGGCAGCAGGTCGTCCTCGATCGCGTGGGCGATCAGCTCGTGCCGGATCGACAGCCGGCCATCCCCGTCCTCGACGACGAAGCCGTGCTCGATGGCCTCGGCCACGCCCGCCCGTAGATCGGCGTCGAGCACGCCGTCGCCGCGTCGGGGCGCGGTCGTGGAGCGGGGCGGGATGCCGTCCGCGAGCGTCTCGAATGTTGCCGCGACCGCGGCGACGGCCGCCCGGTCGAGCGGCTCGCCGGCCGACGCGAGCAGCCGCAGGATCCGGCGGCACTCCGGATTGCGGCGCGCCATCCGGGCGAGGACCAGCTCGCCGAGCGAGGCCCCGAGCGCGACGCCCGGCAGCTCGCGGCGGGCGGCCAGGATCTCCTCGGCGAGGAGCGGCAGACCGCCCGACCGCTCGGCGACCAGGAGCAGCGCGGCCGCCGTCGGACGCTCGCCCTCGATCTCGGCGACGAGCTGGGCCATGTCGGCGCGGTCGAGCGGGCCGAGCTCGAGGCGATCGGGCGGATCCGCCGCGGTCGTGATCTGGGCGAGATCGGGCAGGAGGGCGTGGCCCCGTGCCAGCCGGTCGGTGCCGTAGGTGACGACGAGGCAGAGCCGGGCAGGCCGCGTGACCCGGGCAAGGAACGTGGCGAGGCCCCGCGTCCCCGCGTCGGCATCGTGGATGTCCTCGAGGACGAACAGGACGGGCTGGCGCTCGCCGCTCCGCTCGAGGAGGCCATGGATCGCCTCGTTCATCCACGCCGCACGCCGTTCCGGCGCGATGCCCTCGCGGCGGTGACGTCGAACGGCATCGCCGAGCCGCGGCGCGAGCTCCGGGAGCAGCGTGACGAGTGGTTCGGCGCCCGGGCCGACCACCCGCCGGAGCTCCGCGTCGTCGAGCGCGGCCAGCCAGGGCCGCAGGCCCGCGGCGATCGGACCGTAGGCGGCCCAGCGCCTGGCTTCGAAGGCGGTGCAGCGGACGACCCGGAACGGGAGATCGAGGCGCCCGACCCGGCGAACCGTCTCGTCGACCAGCCTCGAGACCCCGACGCCACCCGGACCGGCGATCAGGACTCGCGGGCTGCGCCCATCCGAGGCCGCGTCGAGCGCGACGGCAAGCCTCGAGAGCTCGCGCTCGCGACCGACGAAGCGCTCGCTGACGTACCGCGTCGCCATCGAGGCCATCGTGCCATACGTCGGGCCGCTAGAGTCGCGCGATGACCGCCCCGGCAACCTCCCCGAGGGCGCCCCTGAGCGCCCCGGGCTCGATCTGGCAGAACGGCGCGTTCGTCCGGGTGTGGTCGGCGAGCACGATCTCGTACTTCGGCTCGTTCATCACCCGGACCGCCCTGCCGCTTGCCGCGATCCTCACGCTCGGCGCCGGCCCGCTCGAGATCTCCGCGATCCGCAGCGTCGAGTTCGTCGCCTGGCTGCTCGTCGGGCTCGTGGCCGGCGCGTGGGTCGACCGGCTCCGGCGGCGGCCCGTGATGATCGGCGCCGACATCGGCCGGGCGATCCTCCTCGGAACGATCCCGATCGCGGCGATCGCCGGCGTCCTGAGCCTGGCCCAGCTCATCGTCGTCGCCTTCCTGGCCGCCGTCCTCACCCCGTTCTTCAACTCCGCGAGCACGGCGCTCCTGCCGACGGTCATCGATCGGGACGGCCTCGTGCAGGCGAACGGCGCCTTGTCCGCGGGCAACTCCGTCTCGGAGTTCACGGGCTTCAGCGCCAGCGGCTTCCTCGTCCAGCTGCTCACCGCGCCGATCGCGATCGGGATCGACGCGCTCACGTTCGTGGTCTCGGCGGTGCTGCTCTTCACGATCCGGCGACCGGAGCCGCCACGGCCCGCCTTGTCCGAGCGAGAACCGATCGTCCAGGAGATCCGGGAGGGCCTCGGCGTCGTCCGGCGGTCGCCGGTCCTCCGGGCGCTGGCCCTGGCCCACGCGGCGAACCACGTCCTGTGGGGCGTGTTCAGCACCACCTACATCCTGTTCGCGGTCCAGGACGTCGGCCTCGGACCGGCCGCGATCGGGCTGATCTCCGGGCTCGGGGGCCTGGGCGCCTTCGTCGGCGCCGCCGGCGCCACGCGGGTCGTGAACCGGCTCGGGGCCGGGCGGTCGATGATCCTCGGGCTCGTCGGCTTCACGATCGGCAGCGCCCTGATCCCGCTCGCGCCGAGCGGCGCCGTCCTGGTCGCGACGGGCATGCTCGTCGTCCAGCAGCTCCTCGGCGACGGGACGGGCATCCTCTACGACATCGTCGAGACGTCCCTGACTCAGTCGCTGGTCGACGGTCGCGTCCTCGGGCGGGTCGACGCCACGGTGTCGACGTTCACGACGGTCACGGCCCTCGCCGGCGCGATCCTCGGGGGCGTGCTGGCCGAGGCCTTCGGGCTGCGGGCCACGATCGCATTCGGGGTGGTGGCCGGGGCGACGGCGATCGTGTTCATCTGGTTCTCGCCGGCGCGCCTCATTCGCGAGGCTCCCGCACCGCTGGCAACGCACGCCCCAACGCTCGAAGAGGTTCCGGTCACCGAATGACCGAGGCGAAGCCGGCTCCGCGACAGCGCTCCGCGCCGCATCCGCGCAACACGCTGAACGAGCTCACCGGCGAGGAATGGCTCTACTTCACGAAGTCGCTGTGGACCACGGCCTACCCGTCGGAGCTCGGGCACGGGCTCCGGAAGCAGCACGGGGCGAACAAGCCGCCGCGGCTGATGGCCCGGCTGATCGAGTTCTTCACGAAGACCGGCGAGCTGGTCCTCGATCCGTTTGCGGGCGTCGGCGGCACGCTCCTGGGCGCCGCGATCTCCCGCGGTCCGCGACGGGCGCTCGGCATCGAACTGTCGCCGCGGTGGGTCGAGGTCTACGCGCAGGTCGTCGCCGAGGCGATCGCCGCCAACGACGGCCGGGGTCCGAGCCTCGCCGATCTCGGCGCCCAGGACCCGGGCGGCGAGCGGGGCTTCGACCCTCGCGGCCTGGAGCTGCGCGTCGGTGACGCGCTGGCGATCCTGCCCACGATCCCGCCAGCGTCGATCGACTTCGTCGCCACGGATCCGCCCTACAACGTGCAGCTGCCGATGACGATGTCGGGCGGCTCGCTCGCCGAGGACTTCGCCAACCGTCGGACCGCCTACGCCATGGTCACCGACGATCCCGCGGACCTCGCGAACCGCGGCTCGTACGAGGCCTTCCTCGGCGCGATGACCGAGGTCTTCGAGGAGCTCGCCCGCGTCCTCAGGCCGAAGCGCTACGCCGTCGTGATCGTCCGCGACGCCTACCAGAATGGCCGCTACGTGTTCACGGGCGCCGATCTCGCGGCCCGGGCCGAATCCGTCGGCCTCGTCCCGAAGGGTGACCTGATCTGGTACCAGGCCGGGACGCGGCTGCGGCCGTATGGCTACCCGACGGGTTTCGTCCCGAACATCGCCCACCAGCACCTGCTGGTCCTCCGGAACGACAACAGGCGCCGCTCGCGCGGCGCCTGTTGAGAGGAGGGGACGGGCCCGGGCTGGTTCGGGCCTGTCCGTTGCGCGGGTGCCGGATGATTGTCTAGTTGAGCCCTCGGGCGGCCAGGAGCGCGCTCAGCGCATCCTCGACCTCGATCTTCGGCTCCTCGGCGGCCACGGTCTCGCGGCCGATGGTCGCGGGCATGCCCAGCGTCGTCCGATGGACCCAGCCGCGCTCGCCCTCGGCGGTCACGACCTCCCAGTACGGACCGCTCGACTCGACGACCTGGAGCTCGTCGCCGGCCATGAGGTCGGCCATCTGCATCCCGAGGACCTCGTCCGGACGGTCGAGGAGCGGGACCATCGCGTAGCGGACGACCCGCAGCTCGGCCGTCGTCGGCGCGGTGGCGGGGCCGAAGCGGCTCGGCGCTCGCGACGCGGAGCCGAACTTGGCCGGATCGGAGAAGCGGGCGGCCTGGACCGACGGGCGGCGCCAGCGGGGCATGTTCGCCTCGGGGTCGTTGCTGGCCGCCGCGGCCACGGCGGATTGCGGCGCCATGGCCACGACGGTGGGATGCTCGACCGGCGGCAGCTCGACCTGCCGTCGCCGTCGAACGACACCGGCCATCCCGACGAGGCCGGCGAGGACGATCGCCAGGCCGACCGTGACGGTCGCGGCGAGACCCGCGTACATGGACGTCACGACGACGACGCCCATCACCGCGGCCATGAGGATGAGTCGCCCGAAAGCCCTGATGAGTCCGGCCATCCGTCTCTCCCGCCGGGTGTGGGCACCCGGTACTGATGGGCCGAGGATGGTCGCCAAAAGAGTGGCGCGGCAATGGTACGGGGGTCATGTCGGATCGGAGACGGAGGCTGTGGTGCAGGTGGGTCCCAGCCGGTCGATGGTTCTGTCGGCTCTACGTACCTGACCCGAACAGGTCATGTTTCGAGCTCGGACGGGGGTCAAGGATGTCCGCCATGCAGGTCATCGCATCGCAGCGCGCCATCCCCGGACGGCCCACCAGGCTCCGCGTCGTCGCCGACTTCTCGTGGGCGGCGATCCTGCTGACGCTCTCCCTGACCCTCGTCTACTTCGTGTTCGTGGCCGGCTTCCTCGACCAGTTCACGCCCGCCGGCAGGCCCTCGACGTTCCAGGTCGTCTCGGGCGCGCTCGCGTGGGCGTTCGCCCTCACGGCGCCGGCCGGCGCCGGCCTCCTGGGCCTCCTGCGTCTGACGACGGCGATCGAGCGGTACCGCGCTCGCCGGCCGCGCATCACCCCCGCCGTGCGCCTCGCCCGGGCGATCGGGGACGACCACATCGTCGCGACGGGCGTCCGGATGCCGGACGGCTCGCGGATCGTCCCCGAGCTCGTCATCGGGCCGTTCGGCGCGGCCGTCATCGAGGAGCTGCCACTGGCCTCGCAGGTCCTGTCCCGTGGCGTCCGCTCGTGGGAGGTCCGGTCGGGCGTCGGCCGCGTCCGGACCGTCGAGAGCCCGCTCGAGCGCGCGACGCGCGACGGCGATCGGGTCCGGACGTGGCTGTCCGGCGACGAGACCGAGGTCGTCCTCAAGGTCTACTCCGCGGTCGTGGGGACCGATCCGCGGGTCGAGCGCACGCCGAGCTGCGCGGTCCTCGCGCCGGACCAGCTCGTCGAGTGGCTGGCGTCCCTGCCGCCACAGCGCTCCCTCGACGCCCATCGCCGCGATCGCATCCTGAAGCTGGTCCGCGCCGCGCTCTGACCCGGCCGCCCGGCGATCGGCAGTGGTAGGGGAGGGAGGACTCGAACCTCCGACTTCCGAGGTATAAGCTCGGCGCCTCTAACCGACTGGGCTACTCCCCCGCCCCATCGTACGCCGCACGCCGAGGCGAGCCGCCCGCCGAAGCACCGGCCTCCCGCGAGACGGCCTGTGCCAGCCAGATGTCGGGCCTCATGTGCACCCCCAGCACCTGATCCCGGCGAATCGGGGATCGGACGGGCGGGAGGCGTCCCAACCGGGCCCGAATGTGCATCCGGCACGGCATTCGTGCGGTTTCCCGCGGTTGCGTGCCGCGCCAGGGCCGATTTCGCCCCGACAGGTGCCCCACCGGCACCTGGGCCTGAGCCCGCCCCGGACCCGGCCGCCAGTTCAGCTCAGCAGTGGCTCGAGGATCTGCGTGACGATCACGAGCTGCAGGTAGGCAATCGGGATCGCGGCGAACAGGCCGAGGGCGGCGCTCCAGGCCGTGCGGGTCGATCGCTCACCGGAGCCGCGCGGGAGCGGCACGACGAGATAGGTGACCACCGAGCCCACGACGAGAATCAGGGCGACATCCAGCGCGAGGGCGAGGAGCCGCAGGTCCCCGCCGGGCAGGCCCACCCCCCGATCCAGCGCCACGTCGTAGGCGAGCAGGACGATGCCGAGCACGGCGGAGACCCCGACGCTCGAGCCGACCGAGCGCACGACCGGGCGCGGCGCGTTCCGGAACTGGCGCCAGCGGATCTCGAGCCAGCCCCTCCGGCGGGGCTGCGCGTCGATCAGGACACCACCGAAAGGACCCGCCGGGCCGGCAGCTGCTCGGGCGTGTGCGTGGAGAGGAGGCGGACGCCGTCGAGGAAGCGATCGAGCTCGTGCTCGGTCGTCCAGCAGCCGATGCTGATCCGCAGGGCATCGACGAGTGGCACGACGCGGGCCACCGCGAACGTCCGGGCGGCCAGCTCCTCGAGCGCCGCCTGGGCCGGCCAGCCGCCGATCCGGAACGACACGAGCCCGGCCATCCGGTCGCGCGGCGTCAGCAGCGTCACGTTGTCGATCGCCGCGAGCCGGTCGGCAGCGAGGCGGGCCATGGCGGCACCGCGCCGGAAGACAAACTCGAGGCCGACGAACATCGTCAGCCAGCCGATGGCCCGAGCCATCGCGACCACCGACGGGCGGTGGAACGGCGACGCCTGGAATCGGCGCGCGTCGTCGAACAGGTGGACCGATCCCTCCGAGTCGTAGCTCGCCATCGCGAAGTGGCCGCCGAACGACGGCTCGGCAGCCACGATGAAGTCGCGCGACGCCCAGAGCGCGCCCATCCCCTCCGGACCGAGCAGCCACTTCTGCGCCGGGACCGCGTACAGCTCGATCCCGAGGTCGGCGACCCGAACCGGGATGGCGCCCGCGGCCTGGGCGCCATCGACGATGACGACGGCACCCCGCTCGTGGGCGAGGGCCGCGATCCGCTCCACGGGGAGGACCGTGCCGGTCGTCCAGAGCACGTGGGAGAATGACACGAGGCGAGTCCCGGGCGCGATCGCCCGGTCGAACGCGGCGAGGATCTCCGCCTCGGGCGCCGAGCCGTCGAAGTCGGCGAACCGCAGCTCCACGCCGAGGCGGTCGCGGATCGCGTAGAGCGGCCCCAGCGCGCCGGCGTGCTCGTGGGTCGTCGTGACCGCGACGTCGCCGGGATGCCAGTCGATCGCCCACGTGCCGTGGTTCATGCCGTCGGTCGTCGCGTGGGTGAGCCCGACCTCGTCGAGCTCGCCGCCGATCACGGCGGCGACCGCGGCTCGCGCCTCGTCGATCCGGACGAGGAGCTCCTCGTAGTACGCGGCGTCGGCCCGCCCGATGTCCCGCTCGTACTCGACCAGCTGGGTCATCGCCGCGACCGCGTCGACCGGCATCGGCCCGCAGGAGCCGGTGTTCAGCTGGATCCCCGACGCCAGCGACGGCAGCGCCGCCCGGACCGCCGCGAGCTTCTCGGCATCGGGCATGAACGGGGAGACCACGTCCCTAGAATACCGGCGATGGAGGTCCCGACCGCCGGCCCCCGCCTCGGCTGGCTCCGCCCGTGACCGGGCCCGGTTCGGTGGCCGCGTATCGAGGTCCCGCCGCCGGCTTCGCCCGACCCGAGCTGCTGGCCTCGACCGACTGGGTCGCGGCCGGGATGAACCGGGGCGAGGTTCGAATCCTCGACGTTCGCTGGCGACCCGACGGCACCGGCCGCCAGGCGTTCGAGTTCGGGCACATCCCGGGAGCCGTCCACCTCGACTGGCGAGCGGAGCTCGCCGAACCGACGGCCGAGGAGGAGGGCCCGTCGCTGCGGATCGCCGGGCCCGAGCAGGTGGCCGCCGCGCTGTCCCGGGCGGGCGTGGGCGACGGCATGACGGTCGTCCTGTACGACGACACGATCGGCCTGTACGCCTCCCGCGTCTGGTGGAGCCTGCGGGTCTACGGGTTCGAGTCCGCGCGCGTCCTGGACGGTGGCTTCCCGGCCTGGGCCGACGAGCGGAAGCCGATCTCCACGGCCGACCTGCCGCATGCCGAGGCGTCCTTCACGCCCCGGCTGAACCCTCGACTCCGGCTCACCACGCCGGACGTCCGGGGCCTGCTCGGCTCGACCGAGGCCCAGATCATCGATGCCCGTGCGGTCCCCGAGTACAGGGGCCACGAGGGCAACGCCCGGCGCCTCGGCCACATCCCCGGCGCCATCAACATTCCCGTCGGCTCGACCCACAAGCCAGGCTCGCAGCGCCTCCGCGATCCCGAAGTGCTCCGGGCACAGTTCCTCAAGGCGAACGTGGCCCGCGGCCGCCGGCTCGTGACGTATGACGGCTCGGGCATCGGCGCGGCGCGATTGGCGTTCGTCCTGGCGCTCCTTGGCCACGACGACGTCGCGGTCTACGACGGTGGCTGGGCCGAGTGGGGCGACCGCCTCGACCTCCCCGTCGAGCGCTGAGCGGCCCGCCGATGACGGCCCAGGACTTCGGGGGGCTGCTCCTGCCCTGGCATGACTTCTTCCTGGCCACCGCCGGCGCAACCGCCGCGCTGCTCGGGCTCCTGTTCGTCGGCGTGTCGATCAACCTCTCGGCCATCACAGCGGACGAGCGGATCGATCTCAAGGCTCGGGCCGCTCAGGCCTTCACGAACCTCGTGATGGTGCTGATGGTGTCGCTGGAGATGCTGATCCCGAGCCCGGACCCGAACTGGATCGCGGCGGGGCTCGTCATGGCGAGCGCGTTCGGGATCGTCCGGGTGGTCCAGAACCTGAGCTCGGTGCGATCGATGCGCCAGAGCCGCAGCCAGACCCTGCCGCTGCGGGCAACGCTCCGCCGGGTCGGCTGGACGGCCATCGCCGACCTGGTGCTGCTGTTCACCGCCTGGCGCATCTGGGACACGCAGGGTCAGGCCAACGTCATCGCGAACCTGATCTTCGTGACGTTCGTGCTGCTCGTCGGCGCCGCCGACATCGCCTGGGAGATGCTCACCGAGGTCAGCGGCGAAGCGGCGTAACGTTCGAGCCGGGTGGGCGTTCGTCCACCCGGAGGGCGATGACCGGGCGATGTCCAGGCGATCCGCGCTCGCGTTCGTGCTGCTGCTGGGCGGGCTGCTCGTCCTGCGCGCGCTGTTCGGCGACGTCGACCAGCTGATCGTCGTCTGGCCGGCGCTCGGGGTCGCGGCCGGGGCGATCGCCAGGCATGCCCGGCGGGCGTGGCTCGCGCTCGTCGCCGGATTCATCTACTACCCGGCCATCGTCGGACTCGGGCTCGCGCCGAGTCTCGGCCCGTGGTGGTTCCTGCAGGGGCTGTTCGCCGGGCTCGTCCTTGGCCTCGGCTTCGCGCTCGGCGGGACGATCGGCCCGGACCGCCGTCCGTGGCTGGTCGCCCGGAGCTCCTGGGCCGAGGCCGGGACCCGGCAGCGGGCCGTCGTCCTCGGCGCGCTCGCGCTGTCGCTGGCTGTCCTCGGTGGCTACGTGACCTACGCCGGCGTCGTCGGATCGGAGACATTCCTCCATCCCGATCGTGATCCGAATTGCACCACGCCGGCGCAGGCCTACGGCTGGACGTACGAAGCCATCAACTACGACATCGCCGACGACGCCAAGCTCGCCGCGGCGAACCCCGATCCCACCCATTGCTCGAGCCAAGGCGCCACGGCCGGGAATCTCGTCCGCAGCCCCGACGGCGTGCCGATCGCCGGCTGGTACATCCCGTCGGCCGACGGCTCCGGACCGACGGGCCCGACCGTGATCCTCGTCCACGGCTGGCACGGCAACAAGAGCGGGATGCTCCCCTATGCGAAGCCGCTCCACGACCGGTTCAACCTCGTGCTCATCGACCTCCGGGACGACGGCCGCAGCGGGGTCGCGGACGTGACGATGGGCCTGCGCGAGCAGACCGACCTCGAGGCGATGATCGACTGGCTGGTGGCGACGAAGCAGCCATCGTGGATCGGGGCGGTCGGCAACTCGATGGGCGGTGCGACCGTCCTCGCGGCCGCGGCGCACGACCAGCGCATCCGGGCGGTGATCCTCGAGTCGACCCACGCGACCCTGATCGCCTCGGGCGGCAACATCGCCGAAAACGAGCACGGCTATCCGGCCCAGCCGACCGGCTGGGCGATCATCACCTTCACCTCGTGGCGCATCGGGGCGGACGTGACCTCGATCGACCCCGTCCGGACGATCGGCGAGCTCGGCAACCGCCCCGTGCTGCTGATCCATGGGACGGCCGACCGGGTCGACTATCCGGCCACGAGCGCCGAGCTCAACTTCAGGGCCGCGCTGGCCGCCGGCGTCCCCGCCGAGCTGGAGTACTGCCAGGACGGCACGCACGGCAGCTCCGTGACCGCCTGCCCCGACCAATGGTCGCGCTGGGCGAACGACTTCTTCGGAGCCGCCGCGGGAATCTGACCCGGTCGGCCGGACCAGGAGTAGGCTCGCGCCGTCATGGCCGGCGTGCGAGCCCGGCGCCGCCCGATCGCGCTGGGAGCCGCGCTCCTGCTGGTCGCCCTCGTCAGCGCCGACATCGCGGCCTGGTCGATCCACGGCGCGGCGCCTGGCGCAACGCCTGGCTCGTCGCCCGGCGCGACCGGCACGGGCGCCGCCCCGGGGGGACCGTCGACCTCGATCGCCTCGCCCGCCGCCGCGTCGCCGGCGGCATCTGGCATGGACCTGCCGGCGCCGGCCGGCGTGGCGCCGGCACTGCCCACGTGCCCCGCCGAGACCCAGCAGTTCCCGGCTGGCTACACCGCCTACCACACCTACACGGAGCTCTGCGAGGCGATCGTCGCCGCCGCGAGGGCCCACCCCGCGATCTCCCGACTCTTCTCGATCGGCACGAGCGACAAGGGGCGCCAGATCTGGGCGATGGAGATCAGCACCCACCTGACCGACGGCACGCATCCGCCGGGCGTCCTCTTCGACGGGCTGACCCACGGCCTCGAGCACCTGTCGCTCGAGATGCCGCTCGCGATCATGGGCTGGCTGCTGAACGGTTACGGCTCGAGCACCACGATCACGAACCTCGTCCGGACGCGGGCGATCTTCATCGTCTTCGACGTCAACCCCGACGGCGCGGCGTACGACATCGCGGGCGGGGTCTTCCACCAGTGGCGCAAGAACCGGCAGCCGAACGCGAACGGCAGCATCGGCACCGACATCAATCGCAACTACGCCGACCACTGGGGCTGCTGCGGGCTGGTCAGCTCGAACCCGTCGAGCGGCTACTACAAGGGCACCGCGCCGTTCTCGACGCCGGAAGCGGCCGCGGTCGAGCACTTCGTCCAGTCGCTCGTGTTCGGCGGGCGGCAGGAGATCCGCGCCTCGATCTCGTTCCATGCCTCGGGCCGGCTCGTCATGTGGCCCTACGGCTACACGACGGCGGCGATACCTTCCGACATGACGGCCGTCGACCACTCGATCTTCGTCGCGCTCGGGAGGCACATGGCGTCGCTGAACGGCTACAGGCCCGAGCAGGCGAGCTCGCTGTACATCGACAGCGGCACGGCCCGCGACTGGTACTACGGCAAGAACGGGATCTACGCGTTCACGTTCGAGCTCGGGACCGGCACCTACCAGCCGTCATCGGCGATCGCGCCCGAGCTGAGCCGCAACAGGGCAGCCGTCCTCTACCTCATCGAGATGGCCGGCTGCCCGTACCAGGCGACGAAGGGTGCGACCCACTGCTGAAGCCGCGCCTCGCGGAGCGCTCTCCTCGGCCGCTAGCCCGACCAGCGGACGCGGATCGGTCGGCTGAGGCCGAGCGGCAGCGACGTCGCCTCGGCTTCGATGGCCGCGCGCTCGGTGGCCGTGAGTGGCCGCAACGGCTCGACGGCTAGGTCCGTGTCTGCTCGGCGCCACGTGCCGGCGATCTTGCCGTCGACGAGCACCGTCCCCGGCCAGACCCGCGACGTCCAGACGGCCGCGCGGCCCGCGGCATCGGGCACGACGAGCTCGCGATCGGCGCCCCACAGCAGCACGTAGGTATCCCCGCTGGGGAGGAAGCGGATGCCCGACGCACGGTCATTGGAACCCGCTCGAACGCTCGATTCGTCATCCGCCCGGATCCACCGCTCGCCGACGGTCGTGTCGACCTCGACGAGCTCGCCGGCCATCGTCTCGAAGGTCCGCTTCGCGCCGCCCGGCCTGATGCCGGCCCAGCGGGCAAACCCCGCGATCGAGCCCGGTCCGAGCACGTGCAGGTATCGCCGGAGCAGGTCCGCGCGGGCCTCGCTCACCGGCATCGCCGGTGCCGGGATCGTCCAGACGATCGGTTGCCGCGCGCCCTCCCAGCGGATGAGGATCCGCCCGGTCGTCGCGCCATAGCGAAGCGAGTTCGGATGGACACCGATCCCGTGGCCGGCCTGGCCGTAGCCCATCCGTCGGCCGTCGAGATGGGCCTCGAGCCGGTCGGCGGCGGTCTCCGCGCGGCGGAGACCCGCGGCATCGTCGGGCATCCGGCCGAGCGTGAACGGCGCGATGTCGTCGGCCGAGATCACGTAGTCGCTGAACCGCGGGCCCCAGACCTGGACGAGCGACGGGTGCTCCCAGCTCGTCGGCTCGATCCCGCCGACCCGGGCGTGGAGCGACAGGAGCGCGGCGCGGGGCATGCTGTCGGGCAGGCCGGCCCACGCGGCGTGCCGCAGCGACTCCGGCGTGAGCGGCCGTCGAGCGTCGAGCTGACCGGCGCGCTGTCGATGCCTCAGGACCTGGTCGCGGGTGAGGGAGAGGCGCGCACCGGCCATCGCGGGACTCAGTACACGAACGGCACGAGGGCGCGTCGGCCGCGAGCGTACGCGTCGTAGTCGGCATATCGCGCACGGAGCCAGGCCTCCTCGCGGCGACGCTTCAGGTCGAGGATCACGAACAACAGGGCGGTCGCGCCGAGGGTCGCGAGCGATCGGCGCTCGATCGCGACCCCGAGCCCAATCACGATCAGGCCGAAGTACACCGGGTGGCGGACCCAGCGATACGGTCCGTCGCTCACCAGCGAGCCATCCGATCGCGGGCGCGGCACCGCGGTGAACGAGCCGGCCCGTCCCAGGCTCTGGGCAGCCCACACGACGACCGCCAGCCCGACGAGCGCGATCGCGACCCCGACGGCGATCGTCACGTCCCGGATCGAGGCCGGCACCTCGGCCCGGAACTCGGTCGTGAACGCGATCAGCCCGAAGCAGGCGACCTGGAGGACGACCCAGCCCTCGCCCTTCGGGCCGAGCGACGGGATCGACGAGCCCCCGGTCAAGGTGCCGTCGCGGGTGACCTGCGGGCGCCGGCCGTCACGAGGTGCTCGGCGCCGGCCTGGAGGCCCTCGAAGAGGCGGGTCACGGTCTCGAGCGTGTCGATCTCGGAGGCGGGCTTGTCGAGGCGCAGCTGCGCGATGCGCGGGAAGCGCAGAGCAAAGCCCGACTTGTGCCGGTTCGACCGAAGGATGACGTCGAAGGCGACCTCGACGACGACCATCGGCTCGACGACCCGATACCGGCCGTGCTGGCTGATCGTGTGCTCCTCGAACCAGCGGGTCATCGTCGCGATCTCGGCGTCGGTCAGGCCGGAATAGGCCTTTCCGATCGTGACGAGGCGGTCGTTCGCCTCGTCGCGGACGGCGAACGTGTAGTCGGAGAGGACGCCGTGGCGCTTGCCGTGCCCGACCTCGACGCCCACCACGACGCAGTCGATCGTCGCCAGCGCCTTCTTCATCTTCAGCCAGCCGTACCCCCGCCGGCCCGGCGAGTACGGGCTCCTGGGGTCCTTCACCATGAGGCCCTCGTTCCGACGGCCGCGGGCCTCGGTGAACGCCGCCTCCAGCGCGTCCTCGGAGTCGGCGGTGGACAGGTGGGCGAGCGCAAAGCCGCCGCCGTCATCGGCGAGCGGCAGCTCGAGGGCTTCGAGCCGGCGGCGGCGCTCCTCGAGCGGGGCTTCCAGGAGTGGCGCCACGGTGTCGCGCTCCGCTCCGTTGCGTGACTGGCCGGCCGACAGCCCGAGGACGTCGAACGCGACGTAGATCACCGGCACATCGGCCATCACCTCGGCCGACGGGTCCTTCCGACCGAGCCGCGCCTGCAGCGCGATGAACGGCAGCACGACCCCGTCGCGCCAGGCGAGGATCTCGCCGTCGAGGATGCCGTCCCAGTGGAGCGGCCGGGCCGCCGCCGCGATATCCGGGAACTGGTTCGTGATGTCGTGGAGGTCGCGCGAGTAGAGGCGGACCTCCGTTCCCTGACGGTGCAGCTGGCAGCGGATGCCGTCGTACTTGTCCTCGACCCAGACCACAGGCCCGAGGCGGGTGATGATCTCGCGCGCATCCTCGGCCGGCGAGGCGAGCATGAACTTGAGCGGATGGAACAGCGCGAGCGACGCGGTGTCGAGCTGGTCGCGATGGGCAAGGACCGCCGTCTCGCCGATGTCGCCGGTCAGCATGCCGGCCCGCTTCACGGCGTCGAGCGGGCGATCGAACGCCCTGGCGATCGCAGCCTCGACCAACCCCTCCCGGAGCCCGATCCGGAGCTCGCCGGAGAGGACCCGGATGATCCCGCGGGCGGTGCGCGGATCGGCGCGGGCCAGGAGCGTGGCGAGCAGGGCCGCCTTGCGGGCGGGCCCGGATGCCGCCTCGATCGCCTCGAACGTCGTCGCGACCTCGACCAGGCTCGGGCTTCCGGCCTGGTCGGGGTCGTGGCCGGCTCGGGCGAGGACGTCGCCGATCGCCATCGACAAATCGGAGAAGCGGTCGTACGCCGCGCCGAGGTCGGCGGCGTCGGTCGGCACGACCTGCGCGACGGCGTTCGAGATCGCCGCCCAGCCGATGCCGGCCGCCCGCTGATCGGCCTCGGGGAAGGGTCGCCCGGTCAGAAAGACGACCGCGATCCGGAGCTCCTCCTCGGTCAGCGAGCGCAGGTAATCGGCCAGCAGACCGGTCTTCTCGGAGGTTCGGGTGGTGGCGGCGACGCGCTCGGCGAGCTCGCTCCAGCGCCGCATGCGATCGATGGTATACCGTGCCTCCGTGGCCGCCCCCGAACCCGCCGGACGCTGGTTTCCCGATCAGATCGAGGGTCGGAAGGTCGTCCTGCGGCGTCATTCGGCCGACAACATTGTTGCCTTCCGGCGCTGGTATTCCGACCCCGAGGTGGCTCGCCTGGCACGCTACCAGGACACCCCGATGCGGGAGGAAGAGGTCAACCGGTTCTTCCAGGTGCGGGCGCTCGGGCCCGAGTCGCTCACGATGGCGATCCACGAGCGCTCGACCGGCCGGCTCATCGGGACCTGCGCCTTCAGCCAGATGGACGGCGAGAACGGCTCGGCCCTGTACCACATCACGATCGGCGAGAAGGATGTGTGGGGCCGCGGCTACGGCACCGAGGCGACCCAGCTGATGGTCGACCACGCGTTCGGCCTGCTTCGCCTGCATCGGGTCGCGCTCTCGGTGTTCGAGTTCAACGAGCGTGCGATCCGCGCCTACGCCCGGGTCGGCTTCATGATCGAGGGCCGCGCGCGCGAGGCCGTCTGGCGCGACGGGCGGTGGTGGGACGAGATCTCGATGAGCGTGCTCGCGCCCGAGTGGCAGGCGCGGAAACGCGGGGCTCGTACGGCGCGACAGGCGACGGCCGCGCCCGCCGAACGCGAACCCGCGCCGACGAGCCGGTGACGCCCGGGCCGGACGCGCTGCGAGCCCGCCAGGAGATCCGCGCCCTCATCAACGCCAGGGGCCACACCGTCGACAACGCCCGCGCCGCCGTCGCATGCCTCGTGGCCGCGTTCGACGCCGGCCACCTCCAGCGGACGCCGGAGCTGCTGCTCTTCCTGGCCGATCTCGGCCCGGCGCTCGAGCAGGACGAGGGCCAGAAGCTCGGCGGCAAGAGCGCCGAAGCCGCGCGCTTCATCCTGCGCGCGATCGACGCCGAGCTCGACAACGCCTGAGGCCGGACCGGAGCGATGATCGCCCGCTCCGGAGCTCGTCGCCGAGCCTCGGAGCCTCGGGCGGGCCCGCCGCGCCACGAGCCCACGCGCCGACCATGCCCGCCGGGCCATGCCACGGGCCTTGCTGCCGCACGACGCCGCAGTTCTCGCCTGATAGTCCCTTGGTGACTACCGGTCAGTCACTCCGGTCGGTGTCGCCGCGGAGCTGAACGTGCGTCACGCCCTGCGGCCCGGTCACGGTCGCCAAACCCGTCCCGAGGGACTACGTGGCACCAAACCCTCTGCCCCATAGTCACTGCAATCCTAAGTGGCAAACGGCCCGCGGCCGGCGCTTGCCGCCGTCGTCGCCTCGCGGTTGGCGCGGCCGCCGTCGCCTCCGCCGTCGCTGTCGACGGCCGCGCCGGGACGGTTCTCCGGACGACCTCTTGACTCTCGACCGACCCGAGGGTCCACGATGCGCGCATGCCCGCTGACACCGACGACGAGCTGATCACGATCGGGCGATTCGCCCGGCTGTCGGGGCTCTCGATCGGCGCGCTCCGGCACTACGACGAGCTCGATCTGCTGCATCCCGCGGATGTCGACCGATTCACCGGCTACCGGCGCTACCGGCGGGCGCAGCTCGACACCGCGAGGGTCATCGCCAGGCTCCGCGATCTCGAGGTCCCGATCGAGGACATTCGCGACGTCCTCGCGTCCGACGATCCGGCCGAGCAACGCCGGCTCATCGCCGAGCAGCGCCGAAGGGCCCAGGCCCGCGCGGACCAGCTGCACTACCGCATGCACGTCCTCACCCAGCTGAGCTCTGGAAAGGAGCCCCTCGTGGCCACCCGCACCGCCATCGATCCCGCCACCGACCTCGACGGGGCGACCCATCGCCGCCTCGGCAGGGACCTCTTCAACTTCACCTGGACGCTCATCGAGAAGGCCGACCGGACGCCGGCCGAGATCGACGAGATGATCCATGCGGCGCACGCCTCGACCTACCACTGGTCGAAGGCCGAGGGCGCGACGATCGCGAACCTGGCTCGCGGCGAGTGGCAGTGCTCCCGCGTCTACTCGGTGCTCGGCCGCGGCGAGCCCGCGGTCTGGCACGCGAAGCGCTGCCTCGCCCTCGTCGAGGCGGCCGAGCAGGCCGGCGAGGCCGAGGACTGGGATCGTGCCGGCGCCTACGAGGCGCTTGCCCGGTCGCACGCCGTGGCCGGCGATCGAGCCGAGGCCGAGGCCTGGCGCGACCGGGCGAAGACGGCGATCGCCAAGGTCGAGAACGAGCTCGACCGAGGGCACATCGAGGACGACATCGCTACATTGCCGCTGTGACCCGCGCCGCCATCGATCCGAGGGACCGGCTGTTCGCGGTCCTCGACGATCAGGCGGCGGTCGAGCACGCGACCGAGGCGCTCCAGTCGATCGGCATCGCCGATCGCGACATCGAGGTCCTCGCCGGGTCCAGCGCCGCCGATGGGTTCGACGGCACCGGCGCGGTCCACGGGCCGCTGGCCCGGATCCGGCGGGCGTTCGAGTTCTCCCTGGCCGACCAGATGCCGGACCTGGCCTGGTACGAGGCCGCGCTCCGGGAAGGCCGGTTCGTGGTCGGGGTCCGGACCCGGGACGCGGCCACGACCCGCCGAGCCGTCGCGGGCCTGACGGGCGCGGGCGGCCACTTCATCAACCGGTTCGGGCGTCTCCAGACCGAGGAGTACGCCCGCTGGCGGGGTCGCGAGCCGGACGTCCACGTGCTCCTGCGCCGGTGACCACGCCTCGGTGAGCGGGGGCGAACGGGTCGTCTTTGACCAGGTCACGAAGCGCTATCCGGGGACGGCCGCGGATCGCGGCGGTGCCGTCGAGGGACTGAGCCTCGAGATCCCGGCCGGCAAGGTCTGCGTGCTCGTGGGCCCATCGGGCTGCGGCAAGACGACGAGCCTGCGGATGGTCAACCGGCTCGTCGAGCCGACGTCGGGGCGAGTGCTCGTCGGCGACGTCGACGTCATGACCCGCGACGTCATCGAGCTCCGCCGGGGCATCGGCTACGTCATCCAGCAGGTCGGACTGTTCCCGCACCAGACGATCGCCGACAACGTGGCCACCGTCCCGAGGCTCCTCGGCTGGTCGAAGCCGCGCCTCCGGGAGCGCTCGGACGAGCTGCTCGCCCTCGTCGGGCTCGACCCGGCGACGTACCGCGACCGCTATCCGAGCCAGCTCTCGGGGGGCGAGCGCCAGCGCGTCGGCGTCGCCCGGGCGCTCGCCGCGGACCCGCCGATCCTGCTCATGGATGAGCCGTTCGGCGCGGTCGACCCGATCGTCCGCGAGCGCCTCCAGAACGAGCTGCTGCGGCTCCAGGAGGACCTCGCCAAGACGATCATCTTCGTGACCCACGACATCGACGAGGCCATCAAGATGGGCGACCTCGTCGCGGTGATGCAGGTCGGCGGGCACCTCGCCCAGGTCGGGCCGCCGGCCGAGATCCTGGCGAACCCGGCGAACGACTTCGTCGCGCGGTTCGTCGGCGCGGATCGCGGGCTCAAGCGCCTGTCGCTGAGCCGCGTCGGCGAGCTTGAGCTGCGGATGCCGATCACCGCCCATCCCGGCGACGACGCGGCCGACGCCCGCCGTCGGGTCTGGACCGACCCGATGCGCTACCTCATGCTCCTCGACGCCGCGAACCGCCCGATCGGCTGGGTCGACGAGCGCTCGATCCCCCGTGATGGTCCGCTCCAGGCCGACCTCGGGGTCGCGGCCTCTCCCCTGCTCAACCGGCGGACGACGCTCAAGGACGCGCTCTCGATGCTGCTCGATGCCGACGTCCAGGCCGGCCTCGTCGTCGACCGGACCGGCGCGCTGCTGGGGCTCGTGACCGCGGACACGATTGCCGAGTTCATGCGGTCATCGGTCCCGGCCGTGCGCGACGTTGCGCCAGCCGCCATGTCGGAGCCGGGCGCGTGATCGATTTCGGCTGGATCGCCGATCACGTCGGCGCGATCGCCGGTCGGATCGGCCAGCACCTCGAGTTCGCCGCGATCGCGCTCATCGTCGGGTTCGTGATCTCGTTCGGGCTCGCCGTGGCGTCCCTCGGGCGGCCGCGGGTCTACGCGCTCGTGACGGTGCTGTCGGGCATCGTCTACACGATCCCGAGCCTCGCGCTCTTCTTCGTCTTCGTCTCGATCACCGGGCTGAGCCTGCTCACGGCCGAGATCCCGCTCGTCCTCTACACGTTCCTGATCTACGTCCGGAACATCGTCCTCGGGTTCGAGTCGGTCCCGGCCGACGTCATCGACGCGGCGAACGGCATGGGCTTCTCCCGGGCCGAGCGCTTCCGGCGGGTCGAGCTCCCGATCGCGGTTCCCTTGATCATCGCCGGGGTCCGCCTGGCCAGCGTCTCGACGATCGCACTCGTCACGATCACCGCGACCCTCGGGGTCGCCTTCGGGGGCCTCGGCTTCTTCCTGTTCGAGCGGCCGTTCTTCTTCACCGAGGTGCTCGTGGGCGCGGTCGGCTCGATCGCCATCGCGGTCGGCGTCGACGTCCTCTTCACGCGGCTGGAGCGGCGCCTGACGCCGTGGTCGACGCCCAAGCTCTTCGAGGCACGCGGCCGGGCCATCCCGTTCCCACAGCCGCCGATCACGTAGGCGGGCAGGCGTGGACGTCCTCGTCGCCTGGCTCACCGACCCGGCCCACTGGACCGGCCCGAACGGGATCCCGACCCGCCTCGCCCTCCACGTCGCGATCTCGGTCGTGTCGCTGGCGATCGCCGGGGCGATCGGCCTCCCGGCCGGCATCTGGATCGGCCACACCGGCCGCGGCGAGCGACTCGCGAGCAACCTCGCCCTCCTCGGCCGGGCCCTGCCGTCGCTCGCCGCGATCGCAATCGTCGTGCCGATCACGACCCTCATCGATCCGGACAAGGGTTTCAAGCTCTATCCGACCGTCATCGCGATGGTCGTCCTGGCCGTCCCGCCGATCCTCGTCAATACCTTCACCGGCATCCGCGAGGTCGATCGGGACCTCGTCGAGGCGGCCCGGGGCATGGGCCTGCGCGAAATTGAGCTGATTTGGGGCGTCGAGCTGCCGCTCGCCATGCCCGTGATCGTCGGGGGCATCCGGTCGGCGACGATCCAGGTCATCGCCACGGCGACGCTCGGGGCGATCTACGGGCTCACCGACCTTGGCAGCTACCTGACCGAGGGCATCGCCCAGGCCGACGACGGCAAGCTGTTCGGCGGCGTGGTCCTCGTGACGTCCCTGGCGCTCCTCGCCGAGGGCTCGCTCGCCCTGGTCCAGCGTCGGCTGACGTCGCCCGGAGTCCGTTTCGCCACCCGTTGATATAGTCGCCCGGCCCGACGCAATCCACCTCGGATACGCGAGGAATATCAGGAGGCAGACCCAATGCGGCTACACCGCGGGCTCGCCCTCGGGGCGTCCGCGCTGGTGCTCTTCGTGAGCGCCTGCGGGGCGGGAGGGGGCAGCAAGCCGACGGTCAAGATCGGATCGGACGGCTTCTACGAGGCCAAGCTGATGGCCGAGATCTATGCCCAGGCACTGGAGGCCCAGGGCTACACGGTCGACCGGACCGGGATCGGCATCGGCGCTCGCAAGGTCTCCGCTCCGGCGCTCGAGAGCGGCCAGTTCGACCTGAAGCCGGAGTACATCGGCTCGGGCCTGGCGTACTACGAGCCCGGAAAGCAGACCGGCGACCCGGCCGCCAATGAAACGGAGCTCCAGAACGTCCTGAACGGCAAGGGGGGCGGGATCACGGTCCTGAACTACTCGCCGGCGGCCGACCAGAATGCGTTCGTCACGACGCAGGCGATCGCGACCAAGTACAACCTCAAGACCATGTCCGACCTGGGCAAGGTCGCGAGCCAGCTCAAGCTGGGCGTCGCCACCGACTGCCCGACCAACCCGGTCTGCGGGGCGGCCCTCAAGTCCGCCTACGGGATCGACATCACCAACGCGACGCTCCTCTCGGCCTGCGACACGCCGATGGTCCAGGCCCTCAAGGCCGGCACGATCGACGTCGGCGAGCTCTGCTCGACGCAGCCGGACATCGTCGTCAACAACTGGGTCGTCCTCACCGACGACAAGCAGACGCAGCCGGCCGACAACATCGCGCCGCTCGTCCGCAACTCGCTGCTCACCTCCCTCGGGAGCAACAAGGACGCCTTCGAGACGATCCTCAACAACGTCTCGGCCAAGATGGACACCGCGACCCTCACCCAGCTCGGGAAGGAAGTCTCGGTGGACAACCAGGACATCGCGACCGTCGCCAAGGCGTGGCTCCAGTCCGTGGGGCTGATCCCCGGGGGCGCGACCTCGTCCTGACACCAGCCGCTCACGCGGGCGGCATTCATTCGTTGGGCAGATCGAGCCCTCGGCCATCGGCCGGGGGCTCGACGATTCTCCGGGCGCGTGCCCCGGGCGTGTTGCCGCGCGTGCGCCGCGCGCGGGTCTTCCACGGGCGCGGGCGCATCGGCCCCGCCGGGCTGAACCGGACTCGGGGTCCGCACTCCGCCCCACGATGCAACGATCCCGGACGCGCACGCAGGGACACGACATTCTTCCGCTGCTCCACCGGTGCAAATGGCGTCGAAATCGACCGACAGTCCGACTCCGACGCGCGGCGCGTCCAGGTGCGGCCTGGCAGTCCGGCGCGGCACCGGACGGGCGCGTCGGCCGAAGCGTCGGCTCACGCGTCGGCTGAGGCTTCGGCGGCGCCGACGTTTGACAGCGCGACGCGCCTGATCACGATTAGCCGATGTTCGAGCGACTCTTCGGCAATCGAGAGCAGGATCCCGCGCTCGCCGCCCGGATCCCGCCCGGCCAGTACCGGACCGAGAAGTTCCCGGTGCTCCACTACGGCTCGGTCCCGAAGGTCGACCTCGCGAGATGGGACTTCAAGGTCTACGGCCTCGTCGACGCGCCGTTCACCATCACGTGGGACCAGTTCAAGCAGCTGCCGCGCAAGACGGTTCACACCGACATCCACTGCGTGACCCGCTGGTCGAAGCTCGACACGGACTGGGAGGGCGTCGCGATCCAGGAGATCCTGCAGCTCGCCCAGGTCCGCCCGACCGCGACCCATGTCGTCGAGCACTGCGAGCAGGGCTACACCGCCAACCTGCCGCTCAGCGTCCTCGACGACGAGGACGTGATCCTCGCCGACACGTTCGGCGGCGAGCCGCTCGCGCCCGAGCACGGCTATCCGCTCCGGCTCGTCGTCCCGAAGCGCTACTTCTGGAAGAGCGCCAAGTGGATCCGCGGACTCGAGCTCCTGGATCACGACCAGCTGGGCTTCTGGGAGCGCTACGGCTACAACAACGACGCCGACCCGTGGAAGGAAGAGCGCTACAGCGAGTAGGGCGATCTTGTCCGCTCCCCATGGCGGGAGTAGCGTGCGCGGGTGCGTCCTCGGAGTCTCGCCACGACGGATCTGAGCGTCGGGGCCGGGATTGACGAGGGCTCCGCCCCCCGCCGGCTCCAACGACCTTCCTAGGCGCCCGGTCGTGTCCTCCGGACGGTGGCTCCAGGCCCTGGTCGGGCTCCTGTGGGTCGGCGTCTGTGCGCTCCTCGCGATCAGCGTCGCCGCCGTTCGCCCGGGTGGCCCGATCGACCTCGGACAGGATGTCGTGGTCGCGCTGCTGGCCCTGTCCTTCACCTCGGTCGGCGTGGTGCTGGTCGTTCGCGTGCCGGGCAACCGGATCGGCTGGCTGCTGACCGCGGCCGGGACGTTGGTCGCCGTCGGGCTCGGGGGAGGCGCGATCGCGGATCAGGGCCTCAACGTCCATCCCGGGACCATCCCGGGGGCGGTCTGGTTCGAATGGGTCGCGCAATGGGCATCCAGCCCCGTGACCACCCTGGTCGCGGGCTTCCTGCCGATGCTCTACCCGTCGGGACGGTTGCCCAGCCGCCGCTGGCGGGCCGTGGCGATCATCGGCTGGGCCTCGATCGCGACCGGCGTCGCCGACGGCGCGTTCACGCCGTTCTCGCCCGGCAATGTGCCGGTCGGCGTCGGCAACCCGCTGCTGGCCAGTGACCAGATCCAGGCGCTGCTCACCGCGCTGAGCTCGGTGTTCCAGGTCATCGGCGTGCCGCTGCTCGTCCTCATCCTGGCGTCCGTCGTCCAGCGATACCGCCGGTCATCGGGGGTCGAGCGCCAGCAGTTCAAGTGGTTCGCATTCGCGGCGACACCGGCGATCGCCGGCTTCGCCGTGGGCGTCGCAACCGGAGGCGGGGCTTCGGGGAACATCTGGTCGGGGGTCTCGGCGGTGGCGTACGTGATCGCCCTCGTGGCCAGCATCCTCATGCCGGTGGCCATCGGGATCGCGATCCTGCGATACCGCCTCTACGAGATCGACGTCGTCATTCGCCGGACGGCCGTGTACGTCCCGCTGACGGCCCTCCTGGCCGGCATCTACGCGGCCGCGGTCGGGCTCCTGCAGCGTCTGTTCATCGCCACGACGGGCAATCCGTCCGATGGCGCGATCGTGCTCAGCACGCTCATCCTGGCGACCACGTTCACGCCCATCAAGAACGCGCTCCAGGGCGTCGTCGACCGCCGATTCCGCGACGCCGAGGACATCGATCGGAGGTTGACGCGATTCACGGACAGCGTCGCCGAAGCCCTAGCGGTCGATACGGGCCGAACGCTCCGGGCCTTCCTCCGGGTCGCCGTTCGGGCCACGGGCGCCGGCGGCGGCCGGGTCTACCTCGCCGCGGCGGATGGCGAGCGGGTCATTGGAGAGACGGGCGGCGGCTCCGGCCCGGCCGCTTTCAGCCTCCCGATCGCCCTGGGGACGGACGGAGCCGGCCGGCTCGAGCTGGACGCCCATCAGCGCGGCCGGCCGTACAGCGACCGCGAGCGACAGGCCCTGATCGATGCCGGCGAGCGACTATCGGCGGCGCTCGGCGCTCCGGAGGCCCGACGACCCCTGCCGCCTGACTCCCCGCCGGCGATCCTGACCGCCGCCACCGATGGTCTCGACTGATCGGAGGAGCGCGATGAACGACGCCGCTCGCGAGCTGCGAGCGCGGACGCGAGACGAGGTGCTGCAGCCGCACGACGACGGATACGAGCCGGCTCGTGCCGCGTACAACGCGCTCGCGACGGGGCGTCCCGCCTGGATCCTCCGCCCAGCCGACGAGTCGGACATCGTCGCCGCGGTCCGATGGGCGGCGGAGGCCGACCTTCCAATCGGCGTCCGCGGTGGCGGCCACAGCGTCGCCGGGCATTCGTCGCCGGACGGCGCGCTGCTGGTGGACCTGTCTCGATGGCGTGGAGCGAGCGTCGACCCCGTCGACCGTACCGCCGACGCCCTCGCGGGGTCCAGGCTCATGGACCTCGACGCCGCGACATTCGCCCACGGCCTGGCCGCTCCGTCGGGCACGTTCATCGACACCGGCATCGGCGGCCTGACCCTGACCGGCGGGATCAGCTGGCTCCTCTCCTCGGAGGGGTTCGCGTGCGATGCGCTGATCGGGGCGCGCCTCGTGACGAGCGACGGTGACGTGCTCGAGGTCGATGATCGCCACGAGCCGGACCTGCTCTGGGGCCTTCGGGGCGGTGGCGGCAACTTCGGGATCGCCACCCACCTCCGATATGCCCTCGCAGCGGTGCCCGCGATGTACGGCGGACGCCTTCGGTTCGCGGGCGATGGGCTGCGCGACGCGATCCTGTGCGTGTTCGAGCTCGATGCCGGAGCGCCGGACGAGCTCGTCCTCGCGGTCGTCGGCTGGCGGGCGGAGGACGGCTCGCCCCGGGTCTCGGTCAACGTCGGATGGCGCGGGGACGCGGACGCCGGGGCCGCCGCGATCGGCGCGCTCATCCGCCATCGCGCGTTGTACGAATCCGATCTCAAGACGATGAGCTGGCTGCAGCAGGAGGCCCTCTACCAGCCGATCCCATTCGGGCTCCGCCAGTACTGGAAAGGTCATCTCGTCGGCCGGCTCGACGGCACGATCGCCGACGCACTCATCGCCGCGGCGTCCGAGGCGACGAGTGACTCGTTCGTCCTCGTCGAGCTCATCCACGGCAAGGCGCATCGGATCGCCGCGGAGTCGGCTGCATTCGGCGGTCGAGCCGCGGTCGCGAATGTGACCGCGCTCGCGATCTGGTCGGACGCCACGGACGACGAACCCGAGATCGCCTGGGCCCGTCGCTTCGCGGATCGCGTCGCCCCGCGGTCGCTCCGGGGCGGGGGCTACCTCAACTACCCGGAGCTCGACCAGACCGCGGGTCGCGTCGCGGCCGCCTACCCACCGCACTCCTGGGCTCGCCTGCGGCAGTTGAAGCGGCGCCTCGATCCCGCGAACCGGTTCCGATTCAACGCAAACATCCCGCCTGCCGAGTAGGACCGCCGTCCGAGCCGCGATCGGCGTGTCATCGACCCGACACGCTTGCCCGGCACCGTCACGTCGGCAGATGATCGCGACCATGCCGGCCCTCGACGCTCCGATCCTCGTCGTCGACGACGACCCCAAGATCGTCGCGCTCGTCAGGACGTACCTGGAGCGGGAACGATTCCGGGTCGCCACCGCAGCCGAAGGCGACACCGCGCTCCGCGCGATCCAGGACCTGCGGCCCCGACTCGTCGTCCTCGACCTGATGCTGCCCGGTCTCGACGGGCTCTCGATCATCCGTGAGGCCCGGGACCTCGGCGACATCCCGATCCTCGTCGTGTCGGCGAGAGGCACCACCGGCGACCGGATCGTCGGGCTCGCCGAAGGCGCGGACGATTACCTGCCGAAGCCGTTCTCGCCGGCCGAGCTGGTCGTCCGGGTGCGCGCGATCCTGCGTCGCGCCGAGGGGCGTCACGCGGCCGGACGGCCGCTGCGCATGGCCGGACTCGAGCTCGACATGGCTCGCGATCGCGCAACCCTGGGCGGACGGGACATCGACCTCAGCGTCCTCGAACGCCGGCTCCTCGCGGCCGTGATGCAGGCCGAAGGTCGGACGATGACCCGCGAGCAGCTGCTCGACGCGATCCACGGGATCGGGCAGAGCGATGCCTTCGACCGGGCGATCGACGTCTACGTGAAGCGCCTCCGCCGGAAGCTCGGTGACGATCCGATCCGGCCGCGCTTCATCGCGACCGTCCGAGGCGTCGGCTACCGGGCCGCCTCGCCGGTCGAGGGGTGAAGGGACCGATGCACCTCGACCGGATCGCCGTCCGGATCGCCCTGGCCGCCCTGTTCGTGGCGGGCCTCGTCCTCGCGATCGTCGCGATCGGGGTCATGCGCGTCGGGAGCGATGCCTTCGCGACACTCATGGCCGCGGCCGGCGTTTCGGCCGAGCACGCCCACGAGATGTTCGACTCGAGCGTGGCCCTGGTCCTGTGGCTGGCCGCGGCCGCGGGCACCCTGGCCGGCATCGTGGCCGCGATCGTTCTGGCGCGGCGGATCGCCCGGCCGATCGAGTCGCTCGCGGCGACCGCCGGCCGCACGGCGACGGGCGACCTCGAGGCCCGCGTCCCCGAGGACGGGCCGAGCGAGCTGCGCGAGCTCGCCGCCGCGTACAACCTGCTCGTCGACCGACTGGCCGAGCAGGAGTCGATTCGGCGCGAGTTCATCGTCAACGCTTCCCACGAGCTGCGAACCCCGCTGACGAACCTGCAGGGCTACCTCGAGGCCCTCCGCGATGGCGTCATCGCCCCCGATCCGGCGACGTTCGACTCACTTCGCGAGGAGGTCGATCGGCTCAGCCGGCTGGCCGCGTCGCTCGATCTTTTGGTCGGCACGGCGGGGGAGCGGCAGACCCCGGGTCGCCTGGATCTCGCGGCCGCCGTCAGGACATCGGTCGAGCTGGCCACCCCCGGGTTCGCCCGGCGATCGATCTCGGTGACGACGACCGTCGAGGACGAGGTGAGCGTCATCGCCCGGGCCGACGAGATCGCCCAGGTGCTCGCCAACCTCCTGCAGAACGCGAACCGCTACACGCCCGTCGGCGGGTCGGTCGAGGTCGCGATCGGCGTGACGCCGACGCGGGAGGCCCGGGTCCGGATCACGAACAGCGGCCCGGGGATCCCCGAGGCCGAGCTGCCGCGGGTCTGGGAGCGCTTCTACCGGGTCGAGAAGTCGCGGACGCGTGCGACCGGCGGCGCCGGCATCGGCCTCGCGATCGTCAAGCGGATCGTCGAGGACGCCGGCGGCCGGGTTGGTGCCAGCTCGAGCGTCGGCGAGACCACCTTCTGGTTCAGCCTGCCTGCCGGGGCCGGTTGAGTCACCGAGCCGTCATCGGGCCGTCGTCGGGCTGACATCGACCCGGCCGATCCTCCCGGGAGTCGGCGCTCGCCGACCGTCGAGATCCTGGAGGAATCCATGAAGCGTCTCCTGCTCATCGCCGCCACGGCCATGGTCGCCGTGGCCGCATTCGCCGGTCCGGTCGCGGCCGTCGGCCAGCCGTTCGGGGCGGTCTATGCCCACGACGAGATCTTCCGCGTCTTCGGCAACCCGGCCAGCGTCCCGGAAGGCACGGGCACCGACCCGTTCGCGAAGTTCACGAACTCGACGAACTCCAGCCAGCTCGGCGTGGCCGAGTTCGCGCCGGGCGACCCGGGCGACAGCCATGGCGGCCGTTGGGCCGTCTATTCCGTGACCTGGACCGGTGGTGATTCGTCCACCCTCGTCACGAGCTGGAACCAGCTCGAGGACCTCGCCACCGCGGGCGACCTCACGATCACCCGGAACCCCACGGCGGACTTCCGCTGCCCGGTCCTCGGGGATCCCCAGCCGATCGGCTGACGATCAGCGCGCTGACGGTCAGCGCGGAGATCGAACGGACGGCACGCCCGCGCGAGCGGTCGTGTCGTCCCGTCGTGCCGGGTCAGGGCCCCCTCGGCGGCGGGGCTGACCTGCCGCGATCTCGGTCAGGCCCTGGCCGCGATCTCGCGCTGAGCCCAGGCGTACAGGGCGTCGTAGACCGGGAGCTCGAGGCGCAGCTGCTCCAGGTCGTCGACACCCAGCTCCATGAAACCGCGGGCGATGGCCTCGAGGCCGCGCGACTGCAGCGTCGCATCGGCGTCCTCGGAGACATCGGCGCCGTGGACGACGCGGGCCATCAGCGCCAGCGCCGGATCCCCGCCGAGGCGGTGGTCGTCGACGAGCACTTCGAACGTGCAGAGGCCGTCGCGGTGCGTGTATCGGGCGCCGGGGGCATCGAAGCTCGTCGCGCCCTCTCGCTCGGCATAGGCGAGCACCTCGTCCCGGGGCACGTAGACGATCTCCGCGTCCGGGTCGATGAACCGGCGAATCAGCCAGGGGCAGGCGATTCGATCCGTGTGCGGGTGCTCCCGCGTGACCCACTTCATCGGCTGACGGTTCGCCCTTCTGGGTCCGGGACGAGGCCGCCGCCGCGGACCGTCGCCCCGACGACCATCGCCGCCCCGATGAGCACGATGTTCTTGATGATGTACTGACCCTCCAGCGTCGGCGCGTAGGGGAACGCCGTCCAGGCCTCGGCCGGGAAGAGGAACAGCGGCGTGATCGTGCCAAGCATCTGGAGGGCAAGCAGGGCCAACGTCGCTCGCAGGAAGCGCCGGGTGATCAGGCCGAGCCCGATCGCCGTTTCCCAGACCGCGAGGATCGGCAGCGCGACGCCCGCGGTGACGAGTCCCAACGTCAGCTGCTGGATGGTCCGAGCCGCGAGATCCTGGGCCGGGCTCAGGCCCGGGAAGAACTTCAGGACGCCGAACCACACGAAGACGACGCCGAGCCCGATGCGGAGGACCGGCATCCCGACCTTCGCGAGCCCTCGGGTGATCCGAGCGTCGATCGGGTCGAACCAGGCCTGGAGGCGATCGACGGCGTTCGTCCGCTCCGTCACCAGGCAAGTCTGACACCGGACCTCGAATCGTCCCGTCGGCCTAGACTGGTTGCGATGACAACGATCGGGCCACGGGTGGAAGGCCCGCAGGCCGCAGACCGGGGCCGGGAGGCGGAGGGCCCGCCCGTCGCCGGCCGCATGCCGGCCCTCTACCTGGGCCATGGCGCTCCGCCGCTCCTCGAGGACGAGGCGTGGATGGCCGAGTTCCGGGCCTGGACGTCAAGGCTGCCGCGACCGACGCAGATCCTGATCGTTAGCGCCCACTGGCAGACCGCCCCAATGGCCCTCTCGGCGACCCGCCGCGTGCCGCTCGTCTACGACTTCTACGGCTTCCCCCAGCACTACTACGAGATGACCTACGACGCGCCGGGTGCGCCCGAGCTCGCCGCGAAGGTCAAGGGCCTGATGCCGGAGGACGAGCCGGTGCTCGAGCGCGAGATGCGCGGCCTCGACCATGGGGCCTGGGTTCCCCTGAAGGCGATGTACCCGGAGGCCGACATCCCGGTCCTGCAGCTGTCGATGCCCGACCTCGATCCCGAGCATCTCTTCGAGATCGGCAAGCGGCTGGCACCGCTCCGGGACGAAGGGGTGCTGATCGTCGGCAGCGGCTTCCTGACGCACGGCCTGCCGTTCGTCCACGAGTACTTCATGGGCAAGCCCGGCGCCCCAGGGTGGTCCGTCGACTTCGACCAGTGGGCCCGGGAAGCCCTCGATCGCGGCGACGTCGACAGCCTCTTCGACTTTCGGCAGAAGGCGCCCGGCATGCCGTGGGCACACCCGACGGTCGAGCATTTCGCACCGCTGTTCGTGACGCTGGGCGCGGTGGCTCGTCCGGAGGACCGGCCGGGGTACGCGATCGAGGGCTTCGCCTACGGGCTCTCGAAGCGCTCGTTCGAGGCGCGCTGAGCCGCGCGGAGTCCGAGGGAATCGAAAAGCCGCCGGTCGCCCGGCGGCTTCGTCAGGAGCGGCGGGTCAGCGCCTCAGTGCGAGCAGGACCTCGCCGTGCCGGCGTCATCCGCGGTCCGGAACGAGGAGCCGCAGCCGCAGGCCGCGACCGCGTTCGGGTTGTTCACCGTGAAGCCGGCGCCCATCAGGGTGTCCACGTAGTCGATCTCGGAGCCCTGGATGAGCGGGATGCTCTTGGCATCGACATAGACCTTCATCCCGTTCGAGAGGAGGAGGTTGTCGTCGGGGGTCGGCTGGTCTTCGAGCATCATCCCGTAGCGGTAGCCCGAGCAGCCGCCCGAGTACACGTACACGCGCAGCCCGATGTCGGGATTCGTCTCTTCCTTCGTCAGCTCGCGGAGCTTGGCCGCGGCGGCGTCGCTGAGCGACAGGACGGTGGGCTGGTCGACGTGGGGGGTTTCGACGATGGGCTGCTGCTCGATCATGCGGCAATCGTACGCACGTCAACTGATTCCGACAACCATCCCGCTGGAAATCCATTCGTACCCTCGGGGGGGGAGTAGGCTGCCGCCGTGCCGCCCAAGGCCGACGAAGCCCAGGACATCCTCGAGGGAGTGCATCCGGCCTTCCGGGCCGGCCGGCATCTCCTCCGGGCCCTGCCCGGTGGCGAGCGCTGCAAGATGTGCGCCAGCCCCTTCGGCCTGCCGGGCTACCCGATCATGCGGCTCCTCGGGAAGGGCCGCTGGCCGAAGAACCCGAACTACTGCAAGCAGTGCTTCGGCCAGCTCGTGAAGGAACGCTTCGGGGCCGAGGTCACCGCCAGCCTGCTGTTCGCCGACGTCCGGGGCTCCACGGCGCTGGCCGAGCGCATCCGCCCCGCCGAGTTCCGCTCGCGCATGAATGGCTTCTTCCGGGCCGCATCCGAGGCGGTCATCGCGAACGACGGCATCGTGGACAAGTTCGTCGGCGACGAGATCGTCGGGATCTTCATCCCGGCCCTGAACGGAGCCCAGCACGCAGCCAACGCGATCGCCGCGGCGCGCCGGGTCGTGCGCGACGCGCGGGAGCGCGTCGAGTTGCCGGTCGGGGCGGGGGTGAACTCGGGGCTCGCCTACGTCGGCGCGGTCGGCGACGATCTCGCGGTCGACTTCACCGCGATGGGCGATCCGGTGAACGTTGCCGCTCGGCTGGCCGCGGCGGCCGGGGCCGGCGAGGTGCTCGTGTCGGAGGCATCCGTCGAGTTCGCGAAGCTTGAGACGGCCGCCCTCGAACACCGGTCGCTCGACCTCAAGGGCAAGTCCGAGAAGGTCGACGTGGTGGTCCTGCCGGCCTGACGCCGGCGTCCGGGACGCCGCGCATGGCCCTCAGCCCTCGATGCGCTCCACGATCGTGGCGATCCCCTGGCCGACCCCGATGCACATCGTCGCGAGGCCGTAGCGCGCGCCGCGGCGACGGAGCTCGTGGACGAGCATCGTCATCAGCCGTCCGCCGCTCGCACCGAGCGGGTGGCCGAGCGAGATCGCGCCGCCGTTCACGTTGACCCTGGCCGGGTCGAGCCCGAGCTCATCGATGCAGACGAGTGACTGCGAGGCGAACGCCTCGTTCAGCTCGATCAGGTCGAGGTCGCCGACCTCGAGGCCCGCCCGTGCCAGCGCCTTACGCGTCGCCGGCACGGGTCCGACGCCCATGATCGCCGGGCCGACGCCCGCGACCGCCGTCGCCAGGATCCGTGCCATCGGCTCGAGCCCGAGCTCGCGGGCCCGGCGCGCCTCGACGACCAGCGTGACCGACGCGCCGTCGTTGATCCCCGAGGAGTTGCCGGCCGTGACGGTGCCGCCCTCGCGGAACGCCGGCCGGAGCCTCGCCAGCGCCTCCATGGAGGTGTCCGCCCGCGGGTGCTCGTCGCGCGTGACGACGGCGGGATCGCCCTTCCGCTGCGGCACGGCAACCGGAATCAGCTGGTCGGCGAAGTAGCCGGCCTCCTGGGCAGCCACGGCCCGCTGGTGGGATTCGAGGGCGAACGCGTCCTGGCGCTCGCGAGAGACGTCGAACCGCTCGCCGTAGCGCTCGACAACGTTCTCGGCGGTCTCGCCCATCGAGTACGGGTAGTGGGCCGCGGCGAGCTTCGGGTTCACGAACCGCCAGCCGAGCGTGGTGTCCTGGAGCTCGCGCGGGCCGCGATCCCACGCGGACTCGGCCTTCGCCATCACGTACGGCGCCCGGGTCATCGACTCGACGCCGCCGGCGATGAACACGTCGCCGTCGCCCGCGCCGATGGCGTGGGCCGCGGTGTTGATCGCCTGGAGCCCCGATCCGCAGAGCCGGTTGACGGTCTGGCCCGCGACGTCGACGGGCAACCCGGCGAGCAGCAGCGACATCCGGGCGACGTTGCGGTTGTCCTCGCCGGCCTGGTTCGCGCAGCCGAGGATCACGTCCTCGACCTGGCTCGGATCGAGCCCGGTTCGCTCGACGATCGCCCTGATCACGAGCGCGGCGAGGTCGTCCGGCCGCACGTTCGCCAGCGCTCCCCCGTACCGCCCGATCGGCGTTCGCACGGCGTCGACGATCCAGGCCTCGCGGAGGGGTCGATCGAGGGCTCGCATCACCGGGATTGTAGGGAGCGGACCTCGCGGAGCAGCCCGATGGCCGGCCGGAACGTGTCGCTGTCGTCGCCGCTCAGGGCATCGAGCGCGGCCGCGAGCTCGGCCAGCCCGTAGTCGCGGGCCCAGGCGAACGGCCCGAACGGATGGTTCGCGCCGAGGCGCATGGCCCGGTCGATGTCGTCGGCCGTGGCCACCCTGTCGCCCTGGGCCCGATACGCCTCGTTGACGATGGCGAGGACGACGCGCTCCGCGATCGCGTCCGGATCGATCGGCTCGACGCCCGGCTGGGACCGTAATGGGCCGGCGAACCGCGTCGCCGGCCCGACGACCCGCCCGCCCTCGTCGTACCGGTAGAAGCCCTCGCTGGTCTTGCGGCCGAGACGCCCTGCGGCAACCAGCTCCTCCTGGATGGGCGAGGGGCGGAACCGCGGCGGCCGTTCGAAGCCCTCCCACAGCCCGCGCGCGGCGGCGAGGTTGACGTCGATCCCGATCAGGTCCATCAGCCGGAAGGGGCCCATCGGGAAGCCGGCCGCGGTCATCGCGGCGTCGATCGTCCCGATCGTGGCGACGCCGGCCCGGAGCAGCCGGAGCGGCTCGAGGGTGAACGGCCGGTTGACCCGGTTCACGATGAAGCCCGGCGAATCGGCGCACCGGATCGGCGTCCTGTCCCAGCCGTCCACGATCGCGATCGCCCGGGCGACGACGTCCTCGGTGGTCAGGGCCGTTGCCACGACCTCGACGAGCGGCAGGATCGGTGCCGGGTTGAAGAAGTGCAGGCCGACGACGCGCTCCGGTCGCCGCGCGGCCTCGGCGATCTTCCCGACGGACAGGGCGCTCGTGTTCGTGGCGAGGATCGTGTCCGGCTCGGCGGCGGCATCGAGCTCCCGGAAGATCGAGCGCTTCAGGTCGAGATCCTCGAGCGCGGCCTCGATGACGAGCTGCGCGTCGGCCGCGGCCGCGCCGGCGGTGGGGGCCGTCGTCAGGCGCGCGAGCGCGTCGCGCTCCCACCTCGCCCGCGCGGCGCCGTCGTCCGCGAATCGCTTCTCCGCCCGGCGGGCCAGGCCCTCCGCGACCCGGACCCGCGCCCGATCCAGCGCCGCCGGCGCGGCGTCCGTGAGCACCACCGCCCAGCCGCCCTCGAGGGCCACCTGGGCAATCCCCGCG
>Ga0070731_10000218_pt1 | contig 97290 bp, 82 predicted proteins | sample Coa_R1_2_FD_66448 | JGI IMG/M metagenome (GOLD analysis project Ga0070731, IMG submission 66448) | Surface soil microbial communities from Centralia Pennsylvania, which are recovering from an underground coalmine fire - Coalmine... | ecosystem: Environmental > Terrestrial > Soil > Unclassified ... | reverse complement strand
CTTATTCAAACTGCTCTCTCACAACTGCACGCGCATCGCCAACGCCGCACTCGAACGCTCCATTCACTCCGTTGCACATTTCCACGCCGCCGCATAGGATGGCAACTGGTTCAATTCACTGGATTGAGAAGATGCAGGGAGCATTACAGGCTTTTCAGGCTCAAACTGAAATGATCTTGCCGGCTTTTCGTCCCAACGAACGAAAAGCCGGCGCGACAAATCCCCTTTACCAGTGAATGTGTATGCCCGGCAAATCCACGCCATTCCGGCGGTGTTCCACGTATTCTTCGCGCACGATCACCGGGGGCGGCTCGACAACGCGCCGTTCGGTCACCACGGCAGTGGGTTTGAAGCGCGTGATGTCGTTCGCGTACACCGTCATGTGCGCTTTGCCCTTGTCGTCGTTGTCCACGTACAGCGAACCTGTCACCTGCACAAAATCTCCATTCAAACCGCCATAGAATTTGTGCATGTCGGCCTTTGCGTTGTCCGCGAACTGCAAGTCGTACAGCCCGCCGTTTGCCGTGACGAAGAAGCCGTGCTTGTCTTCGTGCATCCGGCCGCGAATCGTGACATTCGCGCCCTCGTCTGCCGTCTCCGCCCAAAGCGGCGTGGCGACTGCCGCGGCCATCACGATGGCCAGAATAAATCGTCCGATCATGTCTGATTCCTCCGAAAGTTTGTGCTTGCGAAAACAAACGAACATGAATGGGAGTCGGCAAGCGACGTGCCATTTGTGCGCATCCACTCGTGAAGCATTTGAAATTGCGTCCGTCTCCCTTTGTCGATATAAGCATGCACACCGCTCAGGAGTCCCACATGCCGCGCACACGTTTGCTCCGCGTTCTGTTTTCGCTGCTGCTGATTCAATCCTGCGTGCTCTTCGCCGAAGATGCGCAAGACCCCGCCTCCAAATTCGTCGCCGCGATCGACCCGCTGCTGGATGTGCTCTCCGGCAAAGCCACGACGTACACCGTCAGCGCCGACTTCAGTTTCGGCGCCTCGACCGGCCACGCTGAACTCGGCCGCGCCGGCGACCGCGATTATTGGCTGAGCGTCAAAGCCGGCAAGGACATCGACGGCCTCTTGAGCGTCACCGCCGCCGAAACGCGCCTCGAGGTCATTCCGAAAAACGTTGCCTTCGTCGGCAAAGGCGACGCCGGCGCCGAAGCCATCAAGCCCGGCGAGCTTTTGGCGCAGGCCGAAAAGCTCATTTACTCCGGCGCCATCGATCCCTTCGCGCTGCTTCAAAGCGGCAGCCGCGACGGCCTCGGCGCGATGTTGGGCATCGCCGCCGATGTGCAGCTCGGCAGCGTCATCGACGGCGCGCGCGAATTCACTCTCGCCGTCGATAAGAAGAGCGCGCCGATTTCATTCAAAATCAAAAACGATCCCGCCGCTCCATGGCAGGCCGAAATTCGCATGGCCGGCGGCACGAAAGACGCGCCCGTTGAAAATGTGGTCAAGCTTCAGATTTCCAAAAAGGCCGAGCGCACGGACCGGCTGAAGGCGGGACAACAAACGGAAATCGCCGTTCCCCGCCCCGAATTGGAACGCTCGATCTATCGCGGCGGCATGCGCGAGCTCGAAATCCAAATCGACGACCGCCGTTCGCGCGCGCCCGCCAACCGCGTGGTCAACGACATCCCCGGCGCGCGCCTCGAAATCGATCACGGCCAGCGCGTGCTTTATCTCACCGGCACGCCCGCCCAAATCGGCCGCGCGCACGGCCAGTTGATGCGCCCCGAAATCCGCAAAATGATGGACTCCACCCTCTACGTCGTCGGCCTCTACTACAGCATTGGCAAAGGCAAATGGTTCCTCAACGACATCCGCGACGCCTGGAAGCGCCTCGAACCGTTCGTCGATAAAGATTACCTCGCCGAACTGGACGCCTGCGCGGAAGGCGCGGGCCTCGATAAAGAGGAGGCGCATCTTGGCAACGTCTTCCCCGAACTTTTCCACTGCTCCGGTTTCGCCATCGCCAACGAAGCGACCGCCGGCGGAAAACTTTTTCACGGCCGCGTGCTCGACTACATGACCGAAATCGGCCTCCAGCACGCGCAAGTCGATTTCGTGACGCGCTCGCCGGGCCGCCACGCCACCGTCAACATCGGCTACGCTGGATTCATTGGCTGCGTCACGGGTATGAGCGACGCGCAGATTTCGATGGGCGAAATGGGCGGGCGCGGCGAAGGCAACTGGGACGGCACGCCCATGGCTTTCCTGATGCGCCGCGTGCTTGAACACGCCGACAACCTCGAACAAGCCCGCGAGATCCTCGAAAAAGCCAAGCGCACCTGCGAATATTATTACATCATCGCCGACGGCAAATCCCGCAGCGCCTATGGCGTCGCCGCCTGGCCGGACAAAATCCAATTCCTCAAACAAGGCGAAGCGCACGCGCTGCTGCCCACCGCGCTGCAAGGCTGCGTGCTCCTCTCCGCCGGAAAGCGCTACGAAGACCTCTCGCAGCGCGCTAAAGACGGCTTCGGCAAAATCGATGAAGAAGGTGCGATCAAATTAATGAGCCGCCCCGTCTCAATGCAAAGCAATCTGCATTCGGTGTTGTTCGTGCCGGAAGACCAAACGTACCAATCTGCTCACGCCAGCCTGCGCGGCCACAAGCCGGCGTCGGAGACAAAATATGTGAAGCACGATTTCAAGGCGCAGGTGAAGGTGCTGGACGAGTTGGAAGCTAAGAAGTAATCGTTCGTGGTCCCGCCTTTAGGCGGAACGTCACACCCGCATCGCGCGTTTCACCATTTCCTTGTCAAAATAATTGACCGACATGCCGGCGTCGAGCGCGATGCCCTGCGCGTTGATCCCGCTGCTGCGCTCGCTGAGCAGAAACACGGCGGCGTTCGCGGCTTCCTGCGTGGTGAGCGCTTTTTTGCGCAGCGTCATTTGCTCCGCGTACAAATAACTGTCGATGTAGCCGGGGATGCCCGCCGATGCCGACGTTTTCAGCAGGCCCGGGCACACGGCGTTGAAACGCACCTGCGAAAACGCGCTGAACGATTTGGCCAGAAAACAGAGCGCCGAATCCAGCGCCGCTTTCACCGGCGCCATGTAGCCGTAATTCTCCGCCGCCATGCGCGTCGTTGAAATCGAAATCGTGACCACCGACGCGTGCTTGTCGAGATGCTTCCTGAATGCATTAGCGATGGCGATCAGCGAATAACAGGAGATGCTCACCGCCTGCAAAAAATCCGCGCGTTTCGTCTCGTGAAACGGCTTGAAGCCTTCGGCGTAATTGGCAAACGCGATCGAATGGACGATCCCGTGGATCAGCGGATGTTTCGCGGAAATCTCGGACGCCACGCGCGCGATCTGCTCGTCGTGTTCCACGTCGCAGATGAAGATCTCCGCGCCGGGCAGCAATTTCGAAAGCTGCTCGCGCCGCGCTTCCGAGCGCACCACAAAAATGGCGTCGCCCCCTTCGCGCTCGATCGTCTCGGCGATGGCGTACGCGACGCTCTTTCGATTCGCCACGCCGAAGACGACGTATTTTTTATTTTCGAGATTCAAAAAGCTCATGGCTGAATGAAGTGAGCGCGCCGAAATTCATTTCCCCATCGTGTCGAGCGCGACCAGCGCGCAGGCAAATTCGATGCTGACGACGGTCTTGCCGTCCACTTTGGCCGCGCCGTCCATGTAACACGCGTTCCCCAGTTTTTCCTTGAAATGCACTTCCATGTCGATGGTGTCGCCGGGGCGCACGATCTGTTTGAATTTGGCGTTGGCGATGCGCGTGAGCACCGTGACGCAATTCTCCATCGCGCCTTCGAGAATGTGCGCGATGAGGATCGCGCCGCTTTGAAAAATCGACTCGCAGGCCAGCACGCCCGGCAAAATCGGGTTGCCGGGAAAATGACCGCTGAACACCGGATCCGCCGGATCGGTTTTGCGGCGCGTGCGAATCGTGTGTCCGTCCACGGCCACAATGTCGTCAACCAGCAGAAACGGCGGCCTGTGCGGAATGGCGTCGGTGATGTTCATGAAACCTCAAAACGCTTTTGTACGCACACGTATAAGGGGAGCGGCGCGTGAATACAAGTCGGATACGTGTTCCCTCTCTTTGGGGAGAGGGCCGACGGCGGTACCCCGCCGCGGGGTGAGGTGAAGGCGTTGGTCAATCTCATTCTTCCGGGCATTGTTTTTCCTATGAAATCGCGGTACGCTATGCGTCGCAAAGGAACCGGAAATGGAAATCTTCAAAGAGTTCACTTTCGAAGCCGCTCACCGGCTGCCCAACGTGCCGGAAGGACACAAGTGCCGCCGCATTCATGGCCACTCGTTCAATGTCGCCGTGTATCTCGAAGGCCCGATCGATCCGGCGATGGGCTGGGTCTCCGATTTCTTTGACATTAAGTCCGCGTTCGAGCCTTATTTCGAAATGCTCGATCACCATTTCCTAAATGAAATCGAAGGGCTCGAAAACCCGACCAGCGAAAATATTGCGCGCTGGATTTGGACCAAATTGAAACCCGCCTTGCCCGGCATCAGCAAAGTCATCGTCAAAGAAACCTGCAACTCCGGCTGCGTCTATACGGGCAAAGATGACTGAAATAGTCGAAATAGCCGTACGTCGAAAGTCAAATAAGGCAGCTTTCCACTCTCTCGGCATTCGACTTTTTCGACTTTCGACTTTCGACATACATAGCTTCGTCCTACACTTTCCACATGAGGATGAGCCTCGAATTTCTCGGCACGGGAACCTCCGTGGGAGTGCCGGTGATTGGGTGCGACTGTGCGGTGTGCCATTCCACCGACCCGCGCGACAAGCGCCTGCGCTCGTCGGCGCTCGTGCGCGGATTTGATGAAGCTGGCCGCGTGCATACCAGCGTGCTGATCGACACCACGCCGGATTTTCGCCAGCAGATGTTGCGCGCGAACATCCGGCGCATCGACGGAATCGTCATCACGCATTTCCACGCCGACCACGTCACTGGCATCGACGACGTGCGGCGCTTCAATGTGATTCAGAAACAGGTGATCGACGTGTGGGGTTCGCCGCGCACGCTGGCCAGTTTGCGCAAATGCTTTGGCTATGTCTTCAGCGACTCGCTGCGTTTCGGCTGGCCGTCGCTCGTGGCGCGCGAAATAAATGTCGGCGCTGAATTTCAAATCGGTTGCCTGAAGTTTCTGCCGTTCGATCTGGATCACGAAGTGATCGTCAATACAGGTTTGAAGATCACGAACGCAAATTTCGAAAACAGTCCCTCGCTTTCGTATTGTCTCGACGTGAAGCGCATCGACGAGCAGGCGTACGGCGCGCTGGCCGGCACCGACACGCTGGTGCTCGACATGCTTCGCGAGACGCATCATCCGACGCACATGAATCTGGCCGAAGCGCTCGACGTGGTCGCGCGCGTCAAGCCGCGGCGCACTTATTTCGGGCATATCGCGCACGAAGTCAGCCACGCCGAATTGGAAGCGCGCTTGCCCGCGGGCGTGCATCTTGCGTATGATGGTTTGGTTGTGGAAGTGTGACCCATTGTGGTGCAAGGCTTCCAGCCTGTCGCTTCAGTTTGCAGGCTGGAAGCCGGCACCACAAAACGGACTGCAACGCGCATGACCCAACGCGGTCGAACGGCTTTGCACAGGTATGCGTTCGCGGTGGTGTGCACCGCCGCGGCGCTGTGCTTCGACTATTTTTTGCTGGATTTCAAAACGACCTTTCTGCCCTGCATGGCGGCGGTGATGCTCGCCAGTTGGCGCGGCGGTCCCAAGCCGGCGATCCTTTGCGCGCTGATCATCGCGACAGTGACCAGCTACATTTATTTTTTTCATACCGTCCACACCAGCGCCGGCGCGCCGTGGAACTTCGCTATTCGCGAATCGTTGTTCATCGCGGTATCGGCGCTCGCGGTGATGATCGCCAGCGCCCAGCGCAAAGCAGAAGCGGAATCTCAGGCGCAGGGCGGTCTGCTGCTCTTCACGCTCGCTCACAGCGCGAATGGCGTCATCATCGCCGGCGAGGACGGACGCATCGTGTTCATGAATCCGCGCGCGCACCGCCTCACCGGTTTCGGCGCGGAAGCTTTGGGCATGCCCGCCGGCGACGTGTTAAAAATCGCCGACCTCGACACCTTCAAGCCGCTCGAGAATCCAATCCACCGGGCGTTGCGCGAAGGCGTCCCCGCGCGGCTGGAGGCTCCCGTTTTGCTGATCTCGCACGACGGCCGGCGGTACGTGATCGAAGACAGCGCGTCCACCTTTTCCGCGCAGGAGAACGTGCCGCGCAACGTGGTGCTGATTTTTCGCGACGTCACCGAGCAGCGCCGCATCGAAGCGGAGTTGCGCAGCACCGCGGACCGCTTTCGCATGGCGCTGGACGCCGGCCGCCTTTCCACGTGGGAATGGAACATCGCCACCGGCGAAATCGTTTGCGAAGAACTCAAAATGCTGCTCCCGCCCGGATCGAAAGGCACGCGCGACGAATATTTAAAGGCCGTTCACCCCGACGACCGCGCGGCCGTGGAGCGCGCGCTAAACAAGGCGCTCGAAGAGAAGCGCGATTTCGCGAGCGAATACCGCTTCATCGATCCTGAACGCAATATCCTGTGGCGCTCATCGCTGGCACGGCCGATTTTCAACGACGCGGGCGTTGCCGTGAGCATGGTCGGCGTCTCGCGCGACATCACCGAACAGCGGCTGGTCGAACAGATCGTGCGCGAAGGCGCCGAGCAATTCCGAAGCGTCGCGGAGAATGCCACCGACGGCTTTGTTACCGTGGACGAGCGCGGCAAGATCGTCTACGCCAACGCCGCCAGCGCGGCGCTCTTCGGCTACGCGCGCGCTGAATTGATCGGGCAGCCGCTGAGTGTGCTCGTCCCTGAACGCCTGCGCGAACAGCAAGCGCGCGGCTTCGCGGCATTCATGGCCGGCGGACAGAAGAAATTGGATTGGCGCCACGTTGAATTCAGCGCGCGGTGCAAGGACGGTTCCGAGATTCCCGTCGAGATGTCGTATTCGCAATCGCGCTCCGGGCAAAGGCGCCTGTTCAGCGCGATCGTGCGCGACATCGGCGAACGCAAGCGCAACGAGCAGCTTGTGCTGGCCGCGCGCGAGCGGCTGCTGCTGGCGCAGCGCATCGCCGGCATCGGCATGTACGAATGGGACTTGCGCGCGCGCACCGCGAAAATGTCGCCGGAATCCGAGGCGCTGCACGGACTGTCGCCCGGCACCTTTGGCGGCGCGCACGAGCAATGGCGCAAGCTGCTGCATCCCGACGACCTGGAACCCGTCACGCAGCGCATCGGCATCGTCCTGGCCTCGACGCTCTGCGATTACAGCGACGAATACCGCGTGGTCTGGCCGGACGGCAGCGTGCACTGGCTGGCCACGCGCGGCAAGATTTTTCGCGACGATTCGGGCGCGCCGCTGCGCATGTTGGGCGCCGAGCAGGATAGCACGGAGCGCAAAGTGCTCGAAGCTGAACGCGAACGGATTTTGGCGCGCGAAAAATCCGCGCGCGCCGAAGCCGAACGCGCCAGCCGCATGAAGGACGAATTCCTCGCCACCGTCTCGCACGAACTGCGCACGCCGCTGACGGCGATTCTGGGCTGGTCGAAGATGATGCTCGACGACGTGCTCGATTCCGAAACGTCGCTCCGCGCGCTGGAATCAATCGACCGAAACGCGCGCGCTCAAGCGCAGCTCGTCGAAGATCTGCTCGACGTGTCGCGCATCATCAGCGGGCGCATGCGCGTGCAGCTGGCGCCGCTCAATTTGGCCGATGTCGTAAAGACCGCCGTGGACAGCGTGCGCCCCACCGCGCAGGCGCGGAAAGTCGAATTCGAACTGCACCTTTCGCCCGCGCGCGTCAGCGGCGACGTGGAGCGAATGCAGCAGGTCGCGTTCAACATCCTTTTCAACGCCGTCAAATTTTCGCACCGTTTGGGCCGCATCGTCGTGAGCGTTGAGGCCAGCGGCGCGATGGCGCGCTTAAGCGTTCGCGATTACGGGAAAGGCATCGATCCGGCGTTTCTGCCCAATCTGTTTCAGCGCTTTACGCAGGAAGAATCGGGCAGCACGCGCCGGCACGGCGGCATGGGGCTGGGGTTGGCGATCGTGCGGCATCTCGTGGAAATGCACGGCGGATTTGTGCGCGCCGAAAGCGAAGGCCCCGGAACGGGCACGACGGTGACGGTCGAACTGCCGCTGCTTCGCGAAGGCGACACGCTGCTCTTCACCAACCCGCTGCGCACCGGCAGTTCCAGCGCAGTGCTGGCGAAGATGTTCACGAACCTTGAAGACGCGCACGTGCTGGTCGTTGAAGACGACGCCGACACCCGGCTGATGCTGGTGTCAGCGCTGCGCCGAGCCGGCTCGCGCGTGTCTGAAGCCGAAAGCGCGGAACATGCGTTTGAACTTTTCGCGCGCGAACGCCCGCAGGCGATTCTCAGCGACATTTCACTGCCCGGCGAAACAGGCGAGGCGCTGATCGCCAAAGTGCGCGCGCAGCCGGAAGCCGCCGGCGGCACGACCCCCGCGATTGCGCTGACCGCCTACGCGCGCGAAGGCGATTTCGAAAAACTGATGGCATCGGGCTTTCAATTCTGCTTGCGCAAACCCGTCAACCCGGCGGACGTGCTGGAGGCATTGTCGGCGGTGTTGGGGAATGGGGTGAAGAAAGCAGCGCGAAAGGATGGGGCGTAAAATAGAAGTTGCTTCGCCCGCTCACCACTGCTCTTCAAAAACCAGCGCCGTCTCCATGTGCAAGCCGCGCAGGGCGGGTTCGGCATCCGCGACTTCGTCCATTCGAAATGTAACGCCGTACTCCGGCGCGGACGCTTGGTAGCGAACGACTATTTTGGCCGTCGGATCGACATCCCACACCACTTGCGTGCCGGCTTCAAAATAATCCGCGCGCTTAGCCGCCAGCGCGATTTCCGCTGCGATTCCAAAATCCGATTCGCTGCGGACTTCGACGGCAAGGGTCGGCGGTCCGTTGATGAAGCGCATCCGGTTTGACGAGCGCTTGCCGCCATAAAACGAAACGTCGGGCGAGAAGGATTGCCGGCCGGATTTCAATTTTGGAACAGCGTACCCGACGGCATCCGCGTGCACGACGCCCAATTTGTGAGCTTTCACAAACACGTGAAGTGAGCGCGCGATGTTGAACGCAACTTCGCCCGGCAAGTCGCCAACCGGCATCATGGGCACGATTCTCCCGTCAATCAGCTCCGCTCTGCCCTCCACGCGAAGCAGGTCGTCGAGCGTCGCAGGCATTTGGATTTCAGGCGCAACAGCGGTCATTTCCATGTCCTTCTCAAATACATACTCACTTTACCACAATCAAACACTGGTTCCATGATTTTGTCAATCGCACTCACCCTAAAGATTCCAAGTGCGATTAATCCCAAAAGTGGTATAAATTAATTGTCGATCGTCCACGCAGACGGCGGCAATTCGGAGAATTCATCATGAAACGCATCCCCTTGTTTTCCTGTTTGTTCGCAATGAGCGTAGCGTTCGGCGCCGAACCTAAGCCTGACGACGCATCGGCCAAATTGGATTCCAAAGCCATCGCGATTCTGCGCTCGGCGCTCGAATACTTGAACGGCGCCCAGACCTATTCCACGACGCTGACGAACACAGTCGCGCTCGACGGCGGGCCCAATAAGAAGAAGGAAACGACTGCAAAGTACGACATCTACGTCGAACGGCCGAATAAATTGGCGCTGATCGTCAAAGACGGCAACCTGCGCTGCGCGGTGGTTTCAGATGGAAAAACGCTCTGCGCGTTTGCGCCGCCGCTGAAAAAATATGCGGTCAAAGAAGCGCCTAAGGATCTGGCGGAAATATTCAACATCGGCGAAATGCGGCTGGTGCGCGAAGACTTGAGCAACCTCTTATTCCTCGATCAAGTCACCATGAAAGACGCGCTCGACATTCTCATGGACGGCGTGCAGACGCTCTCGATCACTGGCGTCGAACCGCTCGGCGACGTCAAAGCGCATCACCTGCATTTCACGCAGGCCGATATCGACTGGGACATGTGGATTCAGGAGGGCAAACAGCCGCTCGTGCGCAAAGTCTCGATCGAAGGCGAGCAGATGATGTCGGACAAGGACGGGCCGGTGAAAGTCAAGAAGACCATCGTCACGACGTTTGACGACTGGAAAATCAACGCGCCGATTCCGAGCGAGCGCTTCGTTTTCACGCCGCCGCAGGACACCACGAAGGTGCCGGCGATTGTGAAGGAGATGCCGAACCCGATGACGCTGGTCGGCAAAGCCGCTCCGCCCGTGAAACTGAAGGCGCTCGACGGCGGCATGGTCGATCTGGCTTCGTTCAAAGGCAAGAACGTGGTTGTGCTGGATTTCTGGGCGACCTGGTGCGGCCCGTGCCGCATGGCGATGCCGGTGATTTCGGAAGTAACGGCCAGCTACAAAGACAAAGGTTTGATCGCGTACGCGGTTAACCTCGGCGAAGACCAGGAAAAAGTCGGGCAGTTCAAGAACGCCACGCCCACGCTAACGATGCCAATCCTGCTCGATGAGAAAACGGAAATTGCCGAGGCGTACAAAATCGCGTCGATTCCGATGACCGTGATCATCGACAAGGACGGCGTGATCCAGCGCATCCACATGGACGTGCCGAAGGACATGGAAAAATTGCGCGCAATGCTCAAGCAGGAATTCGACACAGTCGTGGGCGGTGGGAGCTTGCTGCCGAAGGAAGAGAAGAAGTAGCACTTATTTGTTGGAGACCAGCCGTGATTCACGCCGCGCCACAAACCGCCGCTCCAGATCGAGCCGAGCGCTCCGGCTTGATTACTGTGGACGAATATCATCGCATGATCGACAGCGGAGAACTGGGCGAGGAAGACAATATCGAGCTGATCGAGGGGAGGTTGATTAAAAAAATATCGCGTAATCCGCCGCACGACGGAACGTTGCTAATTATTCAAGAGGTCCTTGCTTGAGGTTGTGCCAAAAACGCACCGGGTCCGAATCCAGTGCGCGCTCACGACGATCGACAGCGAGCCCGAACCCGATCTTGTTATTGTAAAAGGCGGACGGCGCGATTTTGTGGCGCGCCACCCCAGGGGTCGCGCAATGTTGCGCTCGTAATCGAGATTGCACATTCGACCCTTCGGTTTGATCTCCGCGACAAAGGTCGCGTCTACGCGCGCGGCGGCGTGCCCATTTATTGGGTCGTTTATCTGGTGAAAAATCGAATCGAAGTTTATTCCGAACCGGACATGAATGCGCCCGAGCCGCGGTACACAAAGCGCAGCTATTACGAATCGAACGAGAGCGTTCCACTCATTATCGACGGCCGCGAAATCGCCAGAATTCCAGCGAAGGAATTGCTGCCGTAACGCGCGTCCCGATAAAAGTGCAGGCGGGACGCCTGCACCACGAGGTCAATTTTACTTCGAACTGCCCATTTTATTCTGCGTGGCCGTGTACACGCCGCCGCGCTGAGCCTGGTACACCGCGCCATTAAAGATAATCGACCACACCACCGTCACCGATTTGGCTTTGACGCTGGTGTTGGTCAGCCCGGAATTGGCCAGCGTGGCGGCGTAATTTCCGGCGGGGAGCGTGAGCGTGAATTTTGCCGATTGCGCGGACACGACGCCGCGAATGCTTTTGACCGTGAGTTTGAACGCCTTTCCGCCGTGGCCTTTTGAATCCAGCGTCGCGATAAACGGCACTCCGCCGATGTCGCTGGCCACGTACGCGCCGGCGACGCTGAAGCCGGCGGAAATGGGCAGCGTGCCGGCAGCGGTGATGGTGTCCTTGCCGGCGTGCGCGAAATTCAAGCGCGTGGTCAGCTTGGTCACGTTCAATGTCTGCGTGCCATTGGCGAGACTGACGCCGCCGGGCACGGATGCGGCATTGTTTGGATCCGAACCGGCTTGTATCTCGAATGTGTCCGAATAGCCGTCGCCGTCGCTGTCATTTCCGATGCCGACGATCGGCGCTTTTACGCTGACCTGCACGGTGCCGGTGATCTGTCCGCCGCGCGTGTCTGAAACGGTGACGACGGCGGTGTACACGCCCGCCGGCGAATACGAGTGAGTCGTGCTCGCGCCGGAGCCGCCGGTGCCGTCGCCGAAATCCCACGAGTATGAAAGCGCATCACCGCCCACTTCGGAAGCCGACGCGGTGAAAGTAATCGTCTGGCCGACACCGGCGGGATTCGGCGCGGCGACGGGCCCGGAACTGATCACCGGCAGCGGCGTGACCGTGAAACTGATGCTGGCCGTGACCGTGCCGCCGCGGTCGTCCTGCGCCGTGCACTGAACCGTGAACGTGCCCGGATTGGTGTACGTGTGCTGCGGCTGCTGGCCGGAACCGGTCATCGAATCGCCGAAATTCCACGCGTAGCCGAACGATGTCGGAAATGCGGACGTGGCCACCGCGGAAAATGTAACGGGCATTCCGACAACGCCGGGGCTTGGCGTGCCGGATGGAGCGAAAGAAAACGCCGGCAGCGTGGTCACAGTCACCGTCAGCGATCCAGAGAGACTGTTCACTGCATCCGTCGCCGTAATTTTCACCGAACCGAGTTTCACCAGCGTGACCATGAACATGCGCGCGCCGTTGTCGCTGGCGACAAAAGTATAATTGCCGGGCAGCGTCGCGTTCGGATCGTCGCTCGTGAACGATACCGTGCCGGTGTAATTCGATTGTGGCGCGCCGCAGACGTCAACCGCGGCGACATTGATGAAAAACGGAACGCCGGTATCGGCCGCGGTCGGGCCGCTCACGCTCAGTCCGATGGTGCCGCTGCCCGTCGAGATGCACAGCAGATTCGTGGCGCTCGTGACCGACTGTCCGTCCGGATTGGTGATGGTAATTGTACGCCCGCCGCCGGGGGCGTTGTTGGTGCTCAAATTCAGCGTGACATGCGTCGGATCGACATACGTGGCGCTGTTGACGGTCACGCCCGAGCCGCTGACCGAGGCTGAAATGTGATTGGGAAATCCCGCGCCGGGATCGTAGAAAGCCGACCCGTTCACGCTCGTGCCGGTCACGGTAACGGAGATGTTCGAACCGGTTGAGGGCAGCGCGGCCTGCGAGACGCTGCTGGGAGTTGCGGGCGGCGGCGCTTTGAGTTGAACCACGCGCACGCCCCAGATGTCCTGCGAGTTTGTGTATTCCTGGAACGTCCAGATGCTCATGTTGTCATTGGGATCGACGAACGTTGACGAATAATCGCCCCAGCGCTGCGATGAGACAAAACTTTCAGCATTATACGACGCCGCGCCGGGAGTGACGATCGTTGCGGCTTGCAATGTGCCAAGCGCATCGCTGGCCAGACGCCCCGCGGCGGCCACGCCGATGTAATCGTTGGCGCCGGCCATCGAACTACCCAGCGCCATGTGTCCCTGGCCGCTGCACACGCAGGTTGGGAAGAAATAGCTTCGTGGATTATTGCCGGACGGATCGAAGAGCACGCCGCTCTGGCGCAGGGACGGCGTGCCTGTCAGGCCGGTAATTTCATACCAGCGCGCGCCGTCGCGGCCGCCGCCGGAGACCGGATTGCCTGACGCATCGACTTCGATGTTGTGCGCCGTGTACAAACTGCCGTTGTGAATCGTGGCTTGAAACAAACGCAGATCGTTGTCGTCGATGGGACTGTCGCTGCCTTTCGCCGTCACGCCGCCGTTGCCCGGCATGCCGCCGCCGCTGTTGGTGCCGAGGCTGTTGTCGAACGCGGGCACGGAGATGGGAATGGCGCTTGAAAGCGTCGGAGTTCCACCCGGATTGGAGACGCGAAAGAGCAGCAGTTGGCTCATCGTGCTTACGTCCGCGCCGATGAAATAGCCTTCGGTCGCGCCCGCGTCGTCGTTGATCACGCCTTGAAACGTGTAGTTGACGTTGGCGCCGGTGCTCGCGATTTGACGGAACGGCGTGTACACAAGCGTTCCCGAAATCAAGCTGGCTTTGTTGACGATGAAGACACTGTTGCCCACGACGGTGCCATTGTTCTTGGGAAAAATCGAGCCGCCGGTATAGAGCGCGTTCGCGTCGATGCCGAGCGTGTCGTAGTCGAGAAAACCGCCGGTGTCTTTGCTGTTCGGTTGCGCGCTGTCGAACGTGAATTTAAAAAAAGTAAAGCTGCTGGTGCTGGTCAGCGTCGAACCCGAACTGACCGCGTAATAGACTGTGTTGCTGGCGTTGAGTTCGTCGATCATCTGCACAAACCAGCGTTGCGAGGCGCGGTCGTAGCGCACGCGCGGATCGGTTGTGGTCGTGCCGCTGGCCAGCACCGAACCGAAGAAGACATCCGAATCGGCGTTGAGCGTGTTGATGATATTGCCCGCGCGGTCGAAGAGGCGGAAGCGGCCGTTGAGACAGACGAAAATCTGCGTGGGGCCGATGGCGCCTTCGGTGTCGGGAGGCAGCGCGTTGGCCGTGCTGTAAGTCACCGCGAGAAAATTCGTGCCGGCGACTTGCGGCGAGCGCGGCGCGACGCCAACGGCTTCGCGCGTTCCCACCGACGGCCCAAGCGTCTCGGAAGCGGCGTTGCCTTGCACCAGCGGAGTGCTCAGCGGACGCCGACCGAGCCGCGCGACATGCGGCGGTTTGTTCTTTGGCGCAAGCGCCTCGCGCGCCATGATCTGATCGATCGTCTCCGTGATGCCGCGCCCGCCGTTGATTGGCTTTCCCACGGTTTCGCCGCGCGCCGCCGCAGCGCACAGCAGCACGGCTAATCCGCACAACAGTTTTGAGGTGAAAGTCACGTGGCTATAGTCCTGTCTTGATGAGTCACTCGTCGTTAGTTATAAGTATTAACCGTGGAGTTATTGCCACGGTTAACCGAATTGGCCGGAAATAATCGTTACATTTTTGTAAATGCACCCGTGCATTTATCATTTATGGGAAGCCGGCGGTCCTTATTTCGAATTCCCCACCCGATTCAAATGCGCCGTGTATGTCTGCGGCTGGTGCGCCTGGAACACGCCGCCGTTGAAAAGCACACTCACGGTTAACACAACTTTTTTGTCGCGCACGTCCTGATTGCCGAGGCCGGACTGGCCCAGCGTCTGCGAAAAATCGCCGTGCAGCAGGCGCATCGAAAACGCGCCTGTTTTCGCGTTCATTACGAAACTGCCTTTCGAGACGCCGGACGAATTGACTTGAAACAGCCGCGAAACGCCGGACACATCGATGGCGATTTTCGCGCCTGCAATTTGAAATCCCGGCGCAATGAGCAGCTTGCCGCCGAGCGCAATGACATCGTGGCCCTGCTTCATGAAATTCAGCCGCGTTGTCAGGCGGTTAATAGTCAGCGGCATGACGGTGCCTATCGGCTGGCCGTTGAGCGGCGTGGAATTGGGATCGTTGGGGTTCGAGCCAAATGCAAGTTCAAAGCTGTCCGAGAAGCCGTCGCCGTCGCTGTCGTTGCCAATGCCAATGACCGGCGCTTTGACCGTGACATCGACCGAGCCGCTCACTTTTCCACCGCGCGTATCGCTGACGGTGACCGTCGCGGTAAAAGTCTGCGCGCTTGCGTAGACATGCGTGGGCGTGCTGCCGGTAGCGCTGCTGCCATCGCCGAAATCCCAGGCGTAACTGAGCGTGTCGCCGCCGGCTTCAGTGGCCGAGGCGCTAAACGCAATGGTTTGTCCCACGCCCGCCGGATTGGGCGTGGCCGTCGGGCCGGAAACAAGCACCGGCGAGGCCGTGACCACTTCGCGAACCGAAGCAATCGCCATTCCGCCGTTGGCGTCGGTGATGGTGACGGTCGCGGTAAAAGTGCCGCCGCTGGCATAAGTGTGCGCAGGCGCCTGGCCCGGGCCGGAACTGCCGTCCCCGAAATCCCATGAGTACGTCAGCGGCGGAAGCGTCGTCGTGGCCGTCACGTTGAAATCAACGGCCACGCCCGCCACGCCCGGGTTGGGCGTGCCGGTGGGGCGTGCGGTGAGAACGGGGCCGGAGGTGACGTTGACGACGAAACTGCCGCTCAGTGAATTCGCGGCGTCGGTTGCCGTGACGGTCACGTCGCCAATTTTCACGAGCGTTTCCATGAACATGCGCGTGCCGTTGTCGGAGGCTTGAAACGTATAATCCGCGAGCGGCGACGCGCCCGGATCGGTGAAGGTAAAATGAACAGTGCCTGTGTACGACGTGACCGGATTGCCGCAGGCATCGACGGCGGAGACTTGGAACATAAACGGGCTGTTTGCCGCAACGCTCGTCGGGCCAGTCACCGACAGACTCGCCGCCGTGGCCGGCCCAGCCTGCGCCACACACAAAATTCCTGCGGCGCTGGCGCTTTGGCCGTCGGGATTGGTGATGGTCAGCGTGTGCGCGCCCGCGGTGGCGTTGACGGTCGAGACATTCAGCACGACATGGGCGGCATCGACGACGGTCACGCTGTTGATCGTGATTCCCGCGCCAATGATCGCCGCGGCGAGATGATTCGGAAATGCCGCGCCGGGTTCGTAGTATCCCGCTCCCGTGCTGACATCGCCGGTGACCGTGATGGACACGTTCGCCGCAGTCGGCGCAATCGAAGACGGCGAGCAGCTCACCGGCGACGCGGGCGGCGGCGCTTTGATTTGAATCGCTTGCACGCCCCAGATGTCGGTGCCGCTGCAATATTCCTGGAACGTCCAAAAGGTCATGTTGTCGGCGGGATCGACCACGGTCATCGAATAATCGCCCCAGCGCTGCGTGGAGGCGCTGAGATCCGCGTTGTAATTGGAGGTTGAGGCGACGGCCACAACCGGCGCGCTGAGCGTGCCCAGCGCATCGCCGGCCAGACGCGTGGCGATCACAGCGTCGCAGTGTTCGTTGGCGCCCGAGGCGGTGCAGCCCAGCGCCATGTGCCCCTGGCCATTTACCGTGCACGTCGGAAAATAAAAATTGCGCGCATTGCTAAGCGTCGGATCGAAGAGCGTACCGCTTTGGCGCACGGTCGGCGTTGTGGTGAGATTCACGATCTCGTACCAGCGCGACCCGTCGCGCGTGCCGCCGGGCGTGCCGTTGCCGCTGGTATCCACGCTCAGATTTTGCGATGTATACAAACTCCCGTTGTGAATTGAAGCCAGGAACAGGCGATTATCGTTGTCGTCGATCGGCACGCTGCTGCCCAACGCCGGCACGCCGCCGAGCGAATGATTGCCGGTGTCGGTGACAATCAGGATGATCGGGTTGGAGAGCGTCGGCGACGCGCCGCCGGTGATGCGGTACATGATCAGTTGGTTGGTGACAATGTTGTCGGTGCCGATGAAGTAGCCTTCCGTTGCATTCGGATCGTCGTTGTCCACGCCTTGCGGCGTGTAAATGCCGGATTGATTCGCAGTCGAAAGATGGCGAAACGGTGTGATGGCGAGCGTGCCGCCGATCAGCGCGGCTTTGTTGATCACAAAGCCGCTGGCGCCTTTGAGCGTCCCGCCTGTAATTTTTGTAAAAATCGAGACGCCGATGTACAGGTTGTTCGCGTCGATGCCCAGCGTGTCGTAATCCGCGAACGTGCCGTGGTCGGTGTCGGTCGTGGCCGTGCCGAAATCCTGTTGGAATTGATAGAGCGTAAAGCTGGACGCGTCGTTGATCACCGGCCCGGAACTCACGGCCAGCATGATGCGGTTGCTGGTGCTGGCTTCGTTGAGCATGGTGATGAACCAACGCTGCGAGAGGCGGTCGAAGCGCACGCGCGGGTCGGTGGTGGTCGAATTATTGCGCACCGACGCGAAGAAAATGTCCGAATCGACGTTGAGCGCCGTGTTGGAGTTGCCCGAGCGGTCGAAGAGTTTGAAGCGGCCATTGAGCGTGACGAAAACCTGCGACGGGCTGACGCCACCCATGGTGTCCGGCGGAAAGGTGAGCGCTTCGCTGCGCGTCGTGGTGAGAAAACTTGTCCCGGTTCCCAGCGTTGCGCGCGGTCCAACGGATTCGCGCCCCCTCACCCCCGGCCCCTCTCCCCCAAAAGGCGAGGGGAGTAACGGCCACTGCGGCGATTTGACGGCGCTGTCTGGCGTGACGGGCGGCTGCGTGTTGCGCGGGTGGCGGTGCTGAATTCGCGGCTGCAGGCCGGCTTTTTCCGCGGCGGCTTGAAGCGCCATGAGTTCTTTGAGGTTGACGGTGACGCCGGGTTCGCCGATCCAGGGCACGCCCGTTGTTTCGGCGCGAGCGTCCTGAATGAAAATCGAAGCAAGCAGAATGAGGAAAAGATAAAGCGGCGAAGCCGCCGCGCGGGATGAGTTCATGGGTTCACTTTCAAAGCTTCAGACATTTCGAACAACATTTGCCGTAAGAATGGTTCCCCGACAGGCGGACAATCTTCACTTACGTGCCGATTATTTGACAAAAGCTTACCCCAAGCAGCTCAAAAAAGAAGTGCGGACTTTCAGGCTTGCGTTTCGACTTCGCCGCCGGCGCGCGTTTGGCGGCCCAGGTTGCGTTCATTTACCATTACGCTTTCAAATCTTGAGGTAATCGATTCGATAAAAGTAAGTAATATTAATTCAAAAGTATACTTGCGGCGTTTGCCCTGTTTCTAGTAAACTACAATTCCACCAAATTTGGTTGTTCAACTTAAACGGGACAGAAGTTCCGTTCTACACTTTAAAGGAGGGGAGAGAATGCCGAGAGCCGCGTACGACGAGGCTACCAAGGCCGCGATTAAGAAAGCCGCGCTGGATGCGCGCAAGGCGGGGAAGACGTGGAAGGATGCACACGCCGCCGCGCAGGCAGCCGGTTACCAAGGGAGCCAGCAGGGGATCATCAAGCTTCTGCGCACCGAGACAAAAGCCAAGCCCGGGCGCAAACCCGGCCGTCCGGCGGGAAGCAAAAACAAGAAAAAGCCGGGCCGTCCGAAAGGTTCCGGCGTGAGCACGCCCACGTCGGACATCAGCCAGTTGATCGACAAGCTGGTAAAAGGGCGCATTCAGGAAGCGTTGGACAAAGCCATTGCGGTGTTGAAGAGCGCAGTGAGTTAGTTTTTAGGTCCAAGGTCGAAAGTCGAAAGTCGAAAACAATGGGCGGCGGTTCGCCGCCCTTTTTATTGCATTTTTCTCAGCGCGATTCAAAGCCGGTAGAATTTCTTCGCGTTTGTATTCCACAGCTTTTTCTTCGCCGCGTCCGTCCATTTCGCGGTGATTTCATCGAGCACCTGCACCCAGCGCGGATAAGTCGCGGCCATCAACAGCACCGGCCAGTCGCCGCCAAAAATCACGCGGTCTTCGCCGAAGACGGTCAACACGTGCTCGACGTATGGGCGCACGTCATCGACAGTCCATTCCTTCGCCGCTTCGGTGAGCACGCCGCTGACTTTGCAGACGGTGTTCGAAAGCGCGGCCATCGCTTTCATCTGTTCGCGCCACGGATCGAGCACGCGTTCGCGGATATTGGGTTTGGAGATGTGGTCGACGATGAATTGCGTGTCGGGGCATTTTTTCACGAGCTCAACCGTCGGCCCGAGCTGGCGGAAATTCATGCACAGATCGCAGCTCAGGTTGTACGAGTGCAGCAACTGCGCGCCTTGAATGAAATTCTCCTGCAAACAGAACGCGGGATCTTTCTCGCCCTGCGTGATGCGGCGGATGCCTTTGATCAGCGGGCTGATTTCGGTGAGCGCTTTCAAATACGAGCGAACTTTCGCGCCATATTCGATGGGCGCGGCAGCGACGATCGCCTTGAGCTTTGGTGCGCTCTTCGCCAATTCCAGCGCGGCCCAACGCGCTTCGTAAAAAGCCCAGTGCGGTTCGACGCCGGTTTCGAGGTAGACGATAGCCTCGATGTCCGTGCCAATCGTATGCATTTTGAATTCGGGCGGCAGAAACTTTTTATCGAGAACCGGGTTGCCGTCGATCCAGATCATGGCGACGTTGGCCGGATCCCAGAGGTGAACGTGCGCGTCAACGATGGGGAATGCGGGCATGGGAGGCGGCCTTCGAGGGATGCTTTTTGTGCTTTTGCTTTTTTGAAACACCGTTGGGCGCTGAGCCGTTATCAGATTCGTCACGGTCGATCACCACCGCAAGGAGTTTCGTAATCTCTTCACATTCGGGCGATTTGTAAAATGCGGCGCGCTTCTTTTGTTCGGGAAAGGCTTTGGCGAGCAATCCGAAGAACGGATGAAAAACAAAGTCCGAGAAATCCATCCAGTTGTCAGCGCGTTTGGCAGCCTGTCGGGCGGCAGTGAGTATTTCGGAGTTGGTCACGCTTCGCCCCCTTTGGCGCATTCAATGAACTCAATGTACACGAGCGAGGTCTCAAAGTACATGGCATCTTGACGCAGTTCACTTCCGATTTCGCGAACAATCAAGCGAATCGCCGAAACCTTGGATTGCGGCACGATAACCCATACCAAGCGATTCGTATCCAGCATCACTTTTCTGCGCGGTTCGCTCCACCAGCCGCCGCTGACGCCGCGAATCATTGAATATCCGCCGCCGGCTTGCGCAACGCGAAGTAGGATTCTGGCCATCACAAGGCCTGGCACTTTTGAATCGTCATTAAAAGTTGTGGGCACGTTAAATGTTACTCTCACCCATCGTCGCTTTTTCAATATGATTCTCCATCGGCTGTCGCAGTGGGCATCTTCTCGATTTCATCGTCTCTATGTCGCGACCCGAACTGCGAGGCAACTTCATTCATTATCATCTCTGTGTCGCGGGGTAAGGTTGCCTTTCTTATCGAAAATACATGTTTCGATCAAGAGTTTAACCCATACGCGGGCGACTTCCTGACTTTTTTGCCGACCTCCTTCAGCGCTTTGAGGCGCGCCTCAAATACGGGGTCGGCGGTATTGTATAGGATTCTTCGTGTCCGCTTTCGGTTTGCTGTCGTTGACTTCATCTGCGTCCTTCAACTAATTAACCTCAGTGAATAATGCGCGTGTCACCCACAAAATCAACAGTAAACGTCCGCCCAAATTCACACCGCCCGCCCCACCGCTTCCGCCACCGCCCTGCATTCCTTCACCAGCTTCGCGAAGTCTTTCACGCTGATTGTCTGTGCGCCATCGGTGAGCGCTTTTTCGGGATCGGGGTGGACTTCGATCAGGATTCCGTCGGCGCCGCACGCGACGGCGGCTTTGGTCATCGGCGGAACGAATTTGCGCACGCCTGTGCCGTGGCTGGGATCGGCGAGGACGGGCAGGTGGCTCTTCTCTTTGAGCGCGGGAACCATCGCTAGCGCGAAGGTGTTGCGGACGTAATTTTCGAAGGTGCGGATGCCGCGTTCGCACAACAGCACGCGCGGATTGCCGCCGGCCAAAATGTATTCGGCGGCCAGCAGGTATTCTTCAAGCGTCGCGGACATGCCGCGTTTGAGCAGCACGGGCGTGCGCGCGGCGCCGCAGGCGCGCAGCAGCAGAAAATTCTGCATGTTGCGCGTTCCTATTTGGAGCACGTCGGCGTACTTCGCGACCAGCGGCACGTCGGCGGGCGTGAGCACTTCGGTGATGATCGGCAGGCCGGTGGCGTCGCGCGCTTCGGCCAGGTATTCCAAGCCTTCCTCGGCGAGGCCTTGGAATTGGTACGGGCTCGTGCGCGGTTTGAACGCGCCCGCGCGCAGGCCCGACGCGCCGGCCTCTTGAACCGCGTGCGCAGCTTCGATGATCTGTGTGCGGCCTTCGACCGAGCAGGGTCCGGCGATGAAGGGGATTTTCTTGCCGCCGAATTCAATTGTGTTCGAGCGCCGCGGCGCGGGTTTCAACGGCGGCTGCGTCGCGCCGAGTGCAGGCGAGCCGCGTGCACCACAACTGACGAGCGCAGACGAGCCGCCTGCACCACAATTGTCCAGTGCAGTAGAAGCGCCTGCATCGCATTCGCCGCCAATTTCGAAGACTGACGTCGTTGGGTGCGATTCCTTGCTGGCCAGTTTGTACGGCGCAAGAATCGGCATCACGGTGTCCACGCCGGGAATCTGGCTGAGCTGATCGACACTGGTTTTGCGCTCGTCGCCGATGGCGGCGATGACGGTGCGTTCGACGCCGAAGAGCGTGTGCGGCTCGAGGCCGAGCTCCTTCAGCCGTTTTTCGGCATAGGCGACTTCTTCCCGGGTGCAGTCTTGGCGGAGGACGAGAATCATAGGGCTAAGTTCCAAGTTTCAAGGTTTGACGGTTTCAGAGCTTACCAGTCGGCATTTTAATCGAGAGTTTGAATGGAACCATGCCAAATAAAAATGCGGCCCAAGCGGGCCGCATTTTTCCTGACTCCAGACTCCAGACTCCTGACTCCTGACCGTTAGAACGTGCTCTTGTTCGTCTCCGGCTGTTTCGGCGGAGCGAGACCTGCGCCGCCGACCAGCATTTGGTAGGCCTTCATGCCGTCGAAGATGGGGCCAAGGGGCACGCTCACTTGAACCATCATACGCCCTTGCGTCTGTGCATACGAAAACAAGAAGGGATCGTTGCCTTTGAAGCCATTGAAGATCGCGCCGGCGTTGGGGTCCGGGGCGAATTTCGTCATGACATATTTCATGTAGCCGACGATGTCGTAGTCGAAGTACACGTTTTTGCCCTTGCCGAACGTCGTGACGGATTTGAGCGTCACGCCGCTGGGCGAGAAATCGCCCTTGGCGGTCTTGTCGATCATCATGTCGAGCGCGGAAGGATTGGTGGACATCACGCCGATGTTTTTGACGAAGGCGAATTCAGGCTGGGGCATGAACGCCTTCATTTTCTCAGCGGCCTCCTTGGGCATGCGCGGATCGTCGAAGTTGACCGACATGCGGTCCACGGCAACTCCCGCGTGGCTGCGCGCGGCTTTCGCGAACTTCATCTCGAACTTCATGCCCATCTGCGCATAAATTTTCGAGATGACCCCGCCGTCGGCAAACCAGCTCATGACCTTTTCCATCACGCCTGAGAATTTCTCCGGATCGCCGAGCACAAACGCTTCCGTGACTTCCGGTCCGTTGGCGCCGCCGACCAGGCTCACTACCACTTGGCCGGCCCCTGCATCCAGCGACTGGCTAATGAGCTGCACGAGTTCGTTTTGAGCCAGTGGAGCGGTCAGCGGATCGGCGGTGATTTCCGCAAGCGCCTTCTTCCAGGCAGCGGCGAGCGCCTTCACGTCCGTGGCCGCCTGCTCCATGATAAAACCTTTGGCCAGGAACGACTGCAGTTCGGGGCTGGGTTCGGGGACTGTGCCAGAGAAGAAATCGGCCAGCAGCGTGCCCGGCTTGGCCGCGAAAATGTCGTCCACCTGGATCGCGTCGGGCTTAACATGGATGTCCAATTGAAACCCTTCAGCCTGCGCGAGGAAGCCTTTGACAGCTTTGAAGAACACGCGCACGGTCTGGCTGGCGTTGTCCTGATTGATGCCCATCGCCACGGCGTCCGGCGGCGGCGGACTGCGCTTGATTTCGGCGAGCGCCTGGTCGCGCGCCTCATCCAAATGCGTCGCCATCATCGGGCCGAAAGTATCCACGAGCGAGGCGATGCTGACGTACACGCGCAGCCCGCTTTGAATTTTCGCGTCGGCCACTTTGGCATAAAGCGCCTTGGCGGCCTTGGCCTGTTCCATCGCACCGGCCGTGGCCACGATCAGCAGGCCGTCTTCATAAGCGGCTTGCGCTTTCGGATCGTCTTTCAGCCCTTCTTTGACCTTGTCGAGCACTTTGGAATCGGCGTTGACCGGGACATACGCCGCAAACGGAGGGGGGGCGGCGCCATTTGGATCGAATCCTGCTGGAATCTTGAATAACACGCCCAAGATCGGCTTTGAAATGAGCGCGGCCACGTCGGGATCGGCCAGCATGCCGTTCAATTGATCGGCAACGGGCTTGTACTGTTCCGGCGGCACGAGTTGTTTGGCAATCCCGTCAATCGTGTTGATGAGCGTCTTAACATCGGGCAGCACCACGTACGCGGCCACGTCTTTGTTGTCGAGGGTGATGGGCGCGGGCACTGCGTCCTCGGCCCAGCTTGCGCGCAGCAACAACACGCCGGAAAATAAAAGGCATGACACCACGCGCCTGATGCGACAGTCGAGCATACGTCTTCCTCCCCAGAAAGTTGAATGAACGAGCGCCAATGCGGATAGTTATACGAGATTTATCGCGCCACGTTGCAAAAATTAAGCGCAATTCCGCAAGAAATGCGCATAAAGCGTTTGGATTGAAGTGGTTGCCTGCGAACAAAAATTGCATCCGACGATGCGCGAAACAGCCCAGCCAATTTTCACGGCGTGTACGGCATCGTCCCGTTGGCATCCACTTTGTACTTCCAGCGCGCGATGTATTCCGCGGCGGGGCGGAAGTCGTCGTGGGCGGCAGCGAGTTTTTGTTTCAAGCGTGCGTCCAATTCGCTTTGCAGCGCGGCGTGTTCAGGCTTGCCGACGAGATTCTCCTGCTGGTACGGGTCCTTCTCGTTGTCGAAGAGCAGCCACGGCCCGTCGAGATCGCGCACGAACGTGAAGCGCGCAGTGCGGATGCCGCGGTACTCGCGCCCGCCCGCGCGGCGTTCCCATTCGCCGAAGGGCGCGGGGCAGCGGATCAGGGCCGCGCCATCCGAAGGGTCTTTGCCGCCGCGCAGGTAAGCGCTGAAATCCAGGCCCTCAACCGATGCGGGAATCGCGACGCCGCTCAAACCCAGCAGCGTCGGCATCATGTCTTCGCTGTTGAACGGCGCGTCAAGTTTGACATTTTTTTGCGCGAATGCGCGCGGCCAATGCAACAGCAGCGGAACGCGCACCGATTCGTCGTAGGGCTTTTGCTTGCGCTGAAGATTCTGCGAATAGAGCATGTCCCCGTGGTCGGAAGTGAAGACGATAAGTGTGTTCTCTTCGATGCCGGCATCTTTCAGCGTCTGCCAGAGTTCGCCGAAACAAGCGTCGAGCGCGGAGCAGTGCGCGTAATAGCCGGCGAGGTCGCGGCGCGCCTGCGCGGCGGATTCAGACGGCACGTTCGGGCGCAGCACGATGTCCTTCGGCGTGTACAGCGCGCGGAACTTTTCCGGCGCGGTCGGATACGGATTGTGCGGCGGGCCCCACGCCAGCCAGAGCAGGAACGGTTTGCCGGACTTCGAATGATCGCGGATGTAAGCTTGAGCGTCCTGCGTCTGCGCGAGCGCGTCGTAGCCGTCCCACTTCAGTTTTTCGGCCGTGTTCGAAAAGTACGGCGAATTATTGTACGCGTGCGTGCATTCGAGCACTTTCCAATAATCGAAGCCTTGCCGGCGTTCGATCGGAATGAAATTCGAACGGCCATGCCCGTCGATGTGCCATTTGCCGATGCAGGCGGTGTCATAACCGGCGGCAGCGAGCGTCTTGGGCAGCGAGATGGCGTCGGGATTGAGCGGCACGTCGTTTAAGAAAACGCCGTGCGTGAGCGGGCGCTGGCCGGTGAGCAGCGACGCGCGCGTGGGCGAACAGACGGGTGTGCCGGCGACGGCGTTGACAAGATGAAGGCTCTCGTGTTCGAAGCGGTCGAGGTTGGGCGTCTTCACATTCGGATCGCCGGCGAAGCCAAAGGCCTGCGCGCGCCATTGATCGACGATGACGAAGACGATGTTGGGGCGCGCGTCGGCGGCGCGGGCGAGCGCGCAGACGGCAAGCGGGAGGATAATGAGACGCTTCACGCGGTTATCTGAAAAGAGGAATTGAGAGCGGATAGGACCAGACTTCGCCTTTGCCGGCTTTGATTCCGCCAATGATGGGGAAGACGATGGAAGCGATTGCCAATGGAATCACAATTAACAACCCAACAAAAAAGAAGCAGATTAACGGCACGGCAATCGCGCCATAAATGTGCGCGGAGATAATCCAATTGGCCACGTTTTTGCCGTGGATGTCGATTTCGGGGAATTCTTCTTTCTTCATCTGCCAAAGAATAATCGGCAAAATGAGGCCGGCCCAAGGGACAACATAACCGGCGAGCAGCGAAAGGTGAATCCACATGGCCCAATCACGACCTTCTTTTGCGCGGCGTTCCGCGTCCGCGGCAGTCACTTGCGCGGGAGGCGGAGGAGTTTCGCTGAGTGTTTGCTGTTCGTCCATGGGTTTAAAGCTCCATTTTGGCTGGTCAGTATGCATGTCGAAGATTGGCGAGTAAAGCGACTAACTCCGAACGAGATCGAGGAACGTTCTTGTTCCACGTTCATCACTCGTCGTTTACCGCGCTCCCCATTCCCACATACCGTAGGCAATCTTCTTATCGACGGGATGTCCTGCTTGTTTGAGCGACAAGACGATTTGCCCGCGGTGGTGCGATTCGTGCGAAATCAGATAGCCCGCAAAGGCGGTCGCGTTCGGCTTGAAGCCTTTTACTTTTCCGCCGGCGGCGAGCGAATTTTCAAGCAGGGACGCGATGGCTTTGCCGGAATTTGCCAGCGCCGCTTCAAGGCTCGCGCGCGACTGCGGTGCGTCGGTGTCGATTTTTTCAAGGCCTTTTAGCAAATCGGGCGCGGCGGCTTTGAGCCACATCAGGCGAACGTTGTGAATGTGTCCGAATTGCGCGCCCACGCTGCGGCCTTTCGAAGCGGAAACATCCGCGAGGTTCAATTCGTCAATCGCGCGCAGCACATACAGATTGATGTGGTTGTGAATCTCCCAGGTTTCGATCAGTGGGTCCGCCATTTTTCGCTCTCCATTTGATATAGAAGGAAAACACCGCGAATGGTTTCAGAGAATCTTTTTCGCCGCGGCAATCAGCGCGGCTTTCACCGCGGCTGACGCATACTCCACGACGCCTTTGCGCGGAATCAAGACGTAATCGAATCCGGCGGGAAGAGCGTGCCGGGCTTCGCGAAACGCGGCGCGGAAGACGCGCTTGATGCGGTTGCGGCGGACGGCGTTGCCGTGTACGCGGCCGACGGAAAGGCCCAGCCGCGAAAACGCGAGGCCATTTGGGCAGTACGCGATGGTGAGTTCCGCGGCGCGGATGGATTTGCGCGCGGCGTAGACGCGCTGGAAATCCTTGCCGGAACGGATGCGCTGAAATGCGCGCAGGGTTGCGCGCGCAGGGGCGGATGGCGTGGCGGTGTCCATTTACTGAGCGCTCGATTAAATTCCGGTTATTAGGCATTATAGGCCCTATAGGGCTTATAGGGCCTGTGAGGCCTATTAATTTCGATGCAGGAAGTGTATAGATTACCGCGGAAAGACGGTATGCAAAAGACAATTGGGATGCACAAATAGGTGTCGAACCGGATATACTTTCGCGCAGCAATTCGCCGGAGTTTCCCGTTCATTGTTCAAGCGTCGTTGGAATCTGCAGGCGAGCCGCCTGCACCACAATTCACGTCACGGGTGGTTTTGTTCATGAAACGAGTGTCACTGCTGTTGTTTTTGTGCGGCGCGGTGTTCGCGAGCGCGGCTGAAAATCCCTTAACCGATGCGAAGAATCAAGCGCTGGGTCCGCTCGCTGGGAAACTGGATTCGCGCTTGATTCCAGCGATTAGTTCGCTTCATGCCGGAAATGCGAGCAGCACGGAGCTTGGCGTGGCGTTGCAGCGTTCGCTGGCGCGGTCCCTGCCGGCGGCGCCGGCGGGAAAATTTGCGCTCACGCTTGATGTGCCGCATGTCAATTCGGTGACGCTCAACGCAATTTCGGCGACGGGCGCGGAGGTGATTCATTCGAGCGCGCAGTGGAATACGGTCATGGCCGTGGCGGCGTTGGAGCAGATTGATGCGCTGACGAAGCTGGACGGCGTGCGCTCGATTGCGCTGGCGCACCGGCCGCGTGTGCGGCAGCAGGGCGTTGCTGCCAATCAGGGCGACGGGAGCATGAAAGCCGATCAGGCGCGCGCGCAGACGGGCGCCAGCGGCGCGGGGCAGAAGATCGGCGTGATCTCCGATTTCATCAACAAGACGAATCTCGCCGATGGCGTGACGCCGATTGGGGTGGGAACCGTTACAGGGACGGTGCCCAACGCGACGCTGAGCGGATTGAACGATCAAACCAGCGGCGATTTGCCGGCGGCGATTCAAGTCATCGACTTCGGGCCCGATCCGGGATTTGTGCCGCCGGCGCCCGACAACAACACGATTCCGCTTGCGGGCAACGAAGGCGCGGCGATGATGGAAACGATCCACGACGTGGCGCCGAACGCGGCGCTGGCGTTTGCGTCGGGGTTTTACAATCAGACCATGATGGCCGCGAACCTGGCGGCACTGCGCAGCGCTGGTTGCACGATCACGGTCGATGATTTCAGCTATCCTGACGAGCCGTTTTTTCAAGACGGACCGATTGCGCAGGCGATTCAGGCAAACGTCGCCGCGGGCGTGCCGCATTTTGTAGCGGTCGGCAACGACGGCGATCAAGGCGTGCTGGCCACGTACACGCCTATTAATGGCGGTGCGCCGAACGATTCGGGGATCACGCCCAGCGGAAACTTCTTTCACAATTGGGGCATCGGCGGACAGACGCCGGGCTTTCTGCCGATCGACCTGCCCGATGGCGCGAATGTCACGTTTATCTTGCAGTGGAACCAACCTTATGCGAGCTACAACCTTGGGCCGGGGTCGTCGGTCGATTTGGATTTGTTTTTGTACGATGGAACGAATTTAGCCACGGCGAACATTCTCGGCTTCAGCAACGATCCGCAATTTGTCGGCGGCCAGCCGAGCGGCGATCCGCATGAAATTTTGGATTACTCGAACACGACCGGCGCGACGCAGCGCGTGTATCTGGCTGTGAATAATTACGCGGGCACGCGCAACAACGTGATCCTGCGGCTGGTGGCGTCGAGCGATCTGCAACTGTCGTTTCCGTCGGGCGGGACGGGCGGGATGACGGCGTACGGGCACGCGGCGCTCAGCGATGCGATTTCTGTGGGCGCAGTTTTCTTCGGCGACATCGACAGCGGCGGGCTGTTCGGCCCGGACACGACCAACGTCAACGCGGAAGATTTCTCGTCGAAAGGCGGCATCGGGGCCAATGGCGTGCCGTATTATTTCGACACGACGGGCGCGGCGATCGCCAACGGGCCGCTGCTGCGCGACATTCCGGACATCGCCGCGCCCGACGGCGGCAACACGACGTTTTTCGGCACGTTTACGCAATACAAAGATTCGAACGGGGTAATTTACGGCTCGGATCAGTACCAGAAATTCTTCGGCACGTCCGCGTCCGCGTCGAACGCGGCAGCAGTGGCGGCGCTGATGCTGGAACAAGCGTCGCTTTCGACTCCCGCGCAATTGAAGCTCGCGCTTAAGACAGCGGCGACCGACGTCGTCGCGACAGCGCCGCTTTCCGTCGCGGGCCCAGACGACCGCACCGGCGCCGGTTTGATCAACGCCCTTTCTGTGATCGGGCTTGTGCCATCGGTTTCCGCACCGGCGAATCAGACGATTCTCGTCGGGCAGACTGCAACGTTTGCAGTCACGGCCGGCGGCAGCGCGACGCTCACGTATCAATGGCAGAAGAACAACAAAAGCATCCCCGGCGCGACGAATTCGTCGCTGATGCTGACCAATGTGCCGGGGACGGACGATCAATCGACATACCGCTGCATCGTGAGCAACGCGTACGGCACGGCGGTGAGCGCCTCGGCGCTGCTGACGGTGCACAACCCGCCGCAGATCAAAGTCCAGCCGGCGGATCAGGTCGTGAACCTCGGCGCGTCGGCGACGTTTACGATTCAGGCGGTGAACGATCCGCTCACGTACCAATGGCAGCGCAACACGAACGGGACCGTGCAGAACATTCAAGGCGCGGTGGCCGCGACGTTGTCGGTGACGTCGGTGGCGATCACGGACGACCAATCGCAATTCCGCTGCATCGTGACCAATCCGTACGGCAGCACGACCAGTAATTACGCGAAGCTGACGGTCAATGTCGCGCCGGGGATTGTGAGCGGGCCGACGGCGACGCCGCAGGCGGCAAAAGTCGGGCAGCCAATCGGCTTCAGCGCGTCGGCGGTCGGCGCGCGCAATCAGCCGGTGACGTATTCGTGGGATTTCGGCGACGGCACGAATGCGCCGGGCGCGTCTGTCGCGCATGCCTATGGCGCGGCGCAAGATTACACGGTGACGCTGTCGGTCACCGACCAATCCAACGCGACAACGACTGCGACGATTACCGTTTACGTCTTCAACGACGCGAACGGCGACGGGCTGCCCGATCTCGATCCAAGCATCGACAACGCGCCGTTCGTGGATGCGTACAAAGTGGTGGGCGGGTTGACGGCGCAGGAATTGAACGTGACGAAGATGAGCATTGGCTTGAATTTTGCAAAGACGGGTTCGGACATCATGAACGTGAGCGGGACACTGCCAATTCCGGGCGGATTTGTCGTCGTTGGACAAAATGTCATCGCGGTGATCGGCGGTGTGGGGCGTTCTTTCACGCTTGATTCGAAAGGCAAATCGAAGGCGACGCCGAATGGAACGTTCCAGCTCACGTTTAAGAAAAAGAACCCAGGCGCGCAATTCGCCAAGTACGCGATGAAGCTGACGAAGGCCGACATCAAGACGATTCTGGCCGACGCGGGATTGACGAATGAGACCGTGAAGAAAATCGGCGTGAACGTGCGCGCGACGATTTTCTTCAACAGCGGCATGTTCGACAAGCTTCAGCCGCAGACGTACACGGCGACGAAGGGGAAGACGGGGAAAACGAAATAAAATAGTCCTGAGTGCTGAGTGCTGAGTCCTGAGTGCCGAGTAACGGCGGGGCGCGCTTCGCGCGCGTTTACTCCGGACTCAGCACTCAGGACTTTTCATTCATTTAACTTTCTTCAAAATCCCCAGGAACTCGTCGTGCGTGAAGGCGCGCAGGGTTTCGGTATGGACGCAGCCGTGGGAAGCCAATTCGAGCAGCAGCGCGGCGGCGGCTTCGTCGCCGGCGCAGTCGAAGATGACCGCGCCGTCGTAATGGCCGATCAGCCAGAAAATGTCGTGCACTTTTCCGCCGGCTTTTTTGACGGCCTTTTTGAATTCGTCCGCGCGTTCGGCCGAGAAATTAATCTCGGCGACGCCTTTTTGGGTGAACTTGAGCAGTGCGATGTAGGTTGCCATGGGACCCTCCAATCGTGGATTCGCCGCGCCGCCGCGGGCGGGCGTGTGATGGTTAAGAAACAGATTACACGGTTTTCGCGCCGCCTCAATCCTACAACTCCTCAATCATCTCCGCCGGCTTGTCTTCAGGCTCGGGTTCCGAGCGAGCCACGCGGTTCGTGCGTCCGTCCAGCGGTGTCTCGGTGTCAATCAGCATCCAGCTTATCGCGCCGACGACGCACGTGGCCGCGTAGGTATAAAAGACAAAGCGCCATTCGTTGCTTGCCAGCCTCAGAATATATGGAAGTACGTATGAACTCAGCGCGCCGCCAAGATTGCCCGTCATGTTCATGCTGCCCGACAACGTGCCGGCGAAGCGCCCGCCAATATCCATGCACGTACCCCACGAACAAGGCATCGCCAGGTCGCCAAAGAAACTGGCCGCACCGAAAGAGGCAAGCACCGCTTCGGGCTGTTTGAGACGGGACGCCAGGAAAATGGAGAGACCCATGCATAAAAACCCGCCGACGCTTAAAATTTTGCGCGTGTTGGCCATGCCGCCGACGAGATTGGAAAGTTTCGCCGCGATAAATCCGGAAAAAAAGGAACCGATGCCGCCGCAAAAAAGCGGCACGCCCGCCAACAGCGACTGAACCATATCGCTTCGCGTTGCGCCGTACGATTCTTTAATAAACGTCGGCAGCCACGTGACGTAAAAATACCAGACGTAACTCAAGCACGCATACTGCAGCCAGAGCATCCAGGCCGTACGCGAACTCAAGAACACGCCCCAGGGCACTTTTCCGTGACCGTGAGCATAGGCCGCGTTCGGCGCGAGAATTCTTTTCTCGGCGGCGTTGACGCCTCGGTGATCCTTCGGATCGTCGCGAAACCAGATAAAAAAGAGCACGGCCCAGACCAGGCCGAAACATCCAAAGAGCACGAACGAGTTTTGCCACGTCACCCATTGCAGCACGATAGTCAGCAGCGCCGGCGTGATCGCACCGCCCCAGCGCGCGCACAACCACAAGACGCTCTGCGCACGCACCCGTTCATGCGGGAGCAGCCAGTTCATGAATGCGCGCGTGATATTTGGAAAACACCCGGCTTCGCCCGCGCCGAACAGAAATCGCACGGCAACGAGCGTCGAGAGCGACGCAATCCGAAGCGAGGTGGTGCGGTCGGCGAATCCAAGATAGATGGCCGCATCGCCTACTTTAAACAGCGAAGCAATCCATGCGCTCCAGCCGGTTGCCGCGGTAAAGAACGACCACCAGCAGACGACGCGCAGCAAAATCTTTCGCGGACCGAAACGATCGCCCAGCCATCCGCCGGGAATCTCGAAAAGCGCGTAGGCCAGTGTGAACGCCGAAAAGATTGTGCCCATGTCGTCTTTGGTCAGGCCCAGCTTATCCTGCATCGTCGGCGCCGCTTTGCTGATGCAGACGCGGTCGATGTACTGAATCACCGCCAGTGCCACCGCGAACACAATCACCCAATAGCGCGTGCGCGACGGTTGTTGCGCGGAAACGTTGGCATCAATGGAAGTCGCGGGCGGTGCGTCGGCGGGTGCATTCACGAGTCGGGTCGCTCCAGCGATGAGGGCGGAATTTCGTTGCGGAATTATTCACTATACACCGGCGATATACAGTTTCATGGTTTCAGAGTTTCACAGTTTCAAAGTTTCATGGTTTGAAACCATGAAACCTGAAACGCTGAAACTGGGAGTTATGGCTTGAAGATCAGTTTCAACGTTCCGCCCGGATCGTAGGTCATTTTCATAAAACTCGCCTGGCCTTCTTCGAGCGGGCGGAGTTCGGTCCACGGCGTCAAATCCAGGCGGCGCGATTCGAGCAGTCGCAGCGAAGTTTCAAAATCGCGCGGGGTGAAACAGAACGTCGTGAAGACGCTCTTCTCGTCGCGGATCATGTCGATCCACGGGAGCGCGGATTCGTTCTCCGCCATGCCGATCATGACGATCCGTCCGCCGCGCCGGCAACACGCCACCGATCCGCGCCGCGTGGCGTCGGCGCCAACGGCGTCGATCACAAAATCCGCGCCGCCGCCGGTGAGCTTGCGCACGGCCGAGACCGCGTCGTGCTTGTCGCTGTCGATGGCGTGATCCGCTTTGAGCTGCCGCGAGACTTCGAGGCGCTTCTCATTCTTGTCGATCACAATGACGTTCGCGATGCCGCGCAGTTTCGCCAGCGCCAATGCCAACGAGCCAATGGGGCCCGCGCCATAGATCACGAGCGACTCCGGAATTTCATGCATTGAAATTCGGAACATGTGAACGATGTTCGCGAGCGGCTCGGTGAAGACGGCTTCCGTTTCGCTCAGATCGTCCGAGACCGCGTAAAGCTGCGTCGCCGGCGCGGCGACGTATTCGGCGAACGTGCCGTGCACGCGGTCCATGCCCAGCAGCCACCAGCGCTCGCAGAGATTCTGCCGCCCGCTCGCGCAGGCCGCGCACGTGCCGCAGCTCACCAGTGGATTGATCGCGACGCGCTGGCCCTGCTTCCACGCGCTGACGGTCTCGTGCGTCTGCGCGATGGTCGCGACGGCCTCGTGGCCAAGAATCAAGCCTGGCTTACGCCGCTCGCTGTGGCCGAGGAAGCCGTGCACGTCCGAGCCGCAGATGCCTGTCGCGGCGACGCGCAGCAGCACTTGATTGGACTGCAACACCGGCTCAGGGACCTGGCGAAGCTCCATTCGCTCGGGAGCGACGTACATCAGCGCTTTCATGGCTTCCTCCGCACGAGGCGATTATAAAGGGCTTTCAGCGCTGTCCAGAGCCGCGCACATAAGTAAGCGGCCTTCGGCGAACGATGCCGCTTATTTACGTGCGCGGCTCTGGCGCAAAAAAAAAACGGCCCGGAAATCCGGGCCGTTTTCGTTAGTCGTTGATTGAATCGAAAAGCTTAGTAGGGGCGGAAGACCGCATCGACCGGCTTTTCGTTGTTTTTCTGTTCCAATGCGCCGGCCTTCGGAGCCCCTTCCATCTTGGGCTGGCACGGCGTCTTGCGCCATTCGGTCCGTTCCGGGCACACGCAGATTTGGCGGGTGCGGGTTTCGAACACGGCCGGAACGGGGTGCTTGATGCACTTTTCCGGGCAGGTGCAGACTTTGTATTCTTCGTCGCGGAACGTCGCCGGAACTGGGTGCGACACCTTCTTTTCCGGGCAGACGCAGACTTTGCGCGTGCGGGTTTCAAACACAGCCGGAACCGGGTGCTTCACGCACTTTTCCGGGCAGACGCAGACTTTGTATTCTTCGTCTCGAAACGTCGCCGGAACTGGATGCGAGATCTTCTTTTCCGGACAGACACAGACCTGGCGAGTGCGGGTTTCGAACACGGCCGGGACTGGGTGCTTCACGCACTTTTCCGGGCAAACGCAGACTTTGCGCGTGCGGGTTTCGTACACAGCCGGAACGGGGTGCTTGATGCACTTTTCCGGGCAAGTGCAGACTTTGTATTCTTCGTCCTTGAACTGCGCCGGAATCGTTTCAGTCGTGCAGCTTTCCGGCTTCACGCAGACCTTGTACTCTTCGTCTTTGAACACGGCCGGAATCGTTTCGGTCGTGCAGCCTTCAGGCGTGACGCAGACCTTGCGGGTGCGCATTTCGTACACGGCCGGAATCGTTTCAGACGTGCAGCTTTCCGGCGTTACGCAAACCTTGTACTCTTCGGTCTTGTACACCGGCGGGATCGTCACCAGGCACCAGCACTGGCCGTTCACGATCTTCGCGTTGTCGCCCATGTCCTTGCCCGTGCAGTCCGACTTCTGCCATTCGGTTTTGGCCGGGCAGACACAGACTTGGCGCGTGCGGGTTTCGAACACAGCAGGAACGGGGTGCTTGACGCACTTTTCCGGGCAAGTGCAGACCTTGTATTCTTCGTCTTTGAACACCGCAGGAACGGGGTGCTTCACGCACTTTTCCGGGCAAACGCAGACTTTGCGCGTGCGGGTTTCGAAGACCGCCGGAACGGGGTGCTTGATGCACTTTTCCGGGCAGATGCAGACTTTGCGCGTGCGGGTTTCGAACACGGGCGGAATCGTCTCCGTCGTGCAAGTTTCCGGCTTCACGCAGACCTTGTATTCTTCGTCCTTGAACACCGCGGGAATGGTTTCCGTCGTGCAGCTTTCAGGCTTCACGCAGACCTTGTACTCCTCGGTTTTGAACTGGGCGGGAATGGTCTCCCACGTGCAGGTCGCCGGCGTCGCGCAGACTTTGCGCGTGCGGGTTTCGAACACGGGCGGGATGGTCTCGGTCGTGCAGCTTTCAGGCTTCACGCAGACCTTGTATTCTTCGTCCTTGTACACGGCGGGAATGGTCTCCCACGTGCAGCTTTCCGGCGTCGCGCAGACTTTGCGCGTGCGGGTTTCGAACACGGGCGGAATGGTCTCGGTCGTGCAGCTCTCAGGCTTCACACACACCTTGTACTCTTCGGTCTTGTACACTGCCGGAATGGTGAACAAGCACCAGCATTCTCCGGGCGCGGCATTCGGTGGCCGCATTGGAGCATCTTCCGCCGAACACGCTGCGACGGCCAACACAGCCACCGCGCAGAACAAACGAATGACATTCTTTTTCTGCATGAGTCCTCTCCTTAAATGGCAGCCACCTGGGTTACCATCCCCTCCTGCTCCGAAAGCGAAACACGGGCCAAGCCGAAGTCCGTTCGCGTTTCACAATTTGTCACTTCCCTCTCAGAGGCCTCGCGGCTCAATCTGTTTGGAAATCCGCCGGTTTGCCTTGCCAGAGTACTGCGCTCGCGAAGGCATGCTCTGCGGGATCGACACAATTGCTTTAACGCCTGCCCCTCCGAACTATTCAACGGAATCCGTCTTGAAAGCCCGTGTTTCCACAAAGACTCTCGGACTGGATACACAAATCCAGACGCTATTCTTATCGTCTGGACACGTCCCTGTCAAGAGTAAGATTATAATTCTCTCTTGGACACGGTACTTGTAAAGCATCGGCATTTTTTTTCAAGAAGACATTCGAAAGCCTTTGGATTTTTTTGAGAAAATCTTCCATTCGTTAATCAAAAGATTGACTACATCGGAACTTATGCAATCGAAAAAATATGCATTTCAGCGCCCCAAAAGCTGCGCGTAACACGCAGCCAAGGTCCGAAAAACTGCGCGCTGATCGAATTTTTCTTGCGCCAGATTTCGCGCGGATTCGCCGAATCGCTGGCGTAACTGCCTGTCTTTCAGCAGAATTATCAGACGTTCGGCCAACGCCGGCGCATCGCGCGGCTCCACTAGGAATCCCGTTACCCCATCCAAAACGGTTTGCCGGCATCCGCGGATTGCCGTCGCGACCTGCGGCAAACCCGTCGCCGCTCCCTCCATTAATGAGCGCGGATAGCCTTCGCGGTGCGACGGCAAAACGTGCACGTCCATGCATTGGTAAAGCTCAGCCATGTCGTCGCGGTCGGTGAGCACGATCAAGCGTTGTTTCAGAGCCGCCGTAATTTCGTTCTGGCCCTCAAACGCAAACGTCTCCCCGGCGCGCTCGCTCGACAAGCGATGTCCCACCGCCAGAAAATAGACATCTGCCAGTTGCTCGGCGATACGGCGCGCGGCCTCGAGAAACTCTGGGAAGCCCTTCTCCGCGACAAATCGGCCCACCATTCCAACCACGCGCGCGTCGGCTGGAATTCCAATGCGTTCGCGCGCGGCACGCCGGGCTGTGTCGTCCGCGGGAACAAAATGCGCGATGTCGATTCCATTTCCCAATTCGGTTATCCGTTCGTGCGGCACGATCCGCTCGCGCAGCGCGGTTTCAACATCCTCCGGATTCTGGCACAGAATGTGATCGGAGTGCGTCGCCGAAAAGCGTTCGATTTCAATCCACGCCCGCCGCGCGGGCCAGTTCATGCGGTCATGAAAATAAAATCCATGCAGCGTCTGCAACACCACCGGCACGCCCGCCAGTTTCGCGGCCCACTGGCCGATCAGATTTCCCTTCGGCGTGTGCGTGTGAACTATGTCGAAGGCTTTTTTCATGCAGAAATTCTCGATGAAGCGCAGCGCGCGCAAATCGGAAAGCGGCGCCAATTCGCGCGAGAGCGGCAGCGCCGTCCACGCGAAGCCATCCTCATCGCGCAGCCGCCGCGCCAGCGGCCCGTCGATGCTGGCCGTCTCCACTTCGCAGCCGGCGTCGCGCAAAAAAATCAACTGTTCGCGCAAATTCGGGTTAAGCATCGCGTCCGCCGCCGCCAAATGCAGCACGCGCACGCCCCCGAGCCGCGCACGCCAGCAAGCGGCCAAGTCCCCCTCTCCCCTTGTGGGAGATGGGTTAGGGGTGACGGGTTGTGCCGCGATAGAGTCCGCGGCGAGGGGTTCAACCAACGTCCGATAGTCCTTTCACAATTTTTCCTAAAAACATTTGAACCCGCGCATTCTCCATTTAAAGTGAAAATAATTCGACCATAGAACCGTATGAGGAGTTTTTCCGTGCGCCAGATCAAAATCAGCACGTTAGCCCTGCTCGTGTCGTTCGCGCTTTCACGCTTCGCCTCCGCCCAAACGGCGGCCACCGTCGCGCCCGACGGCGTGCCCTATGTCAATGGGCTCTACGACACCGCGCTCGGCTTCCTCAGCGTCAAGAATGTGTGCTTGGACTGCGCCAAAACATACGTGCTCGATGTCTGCAAAATAAATTGCAAAATGCCCGTCCGTGCCGTGATCCAGGACCACTCCGCACCGCTGGTGGTCGTGCTGCTGGGCATCGGCGGCCGCCCGGAAAGCGACTTCAGCAAACTCTGGCCGTCGTGGTACGCCTGCGCCGGCAATCACGTGCTCTTTTTTGAATCCACGTTCCTGGAGGATTTCAATCAGCGTTCGCAGCACGGTGTCAACGGCAACGTCTTCGCCGAGACCGAACTGGTCGCCAACATTGTCGATGCCTTTTTGCATCAAACGTGCGCGGAAGGCCAAGTCACCAAAATTGGCGTCGTCGGCATGAGCTACGGCGGGATGCAAGCGCTGATTTTGGGCGAAATGGCGCAGGAGAAAAAATTGCATTTCGAAATCGCGGCGATTCAAGCGTACTCGCCGCCCATCCGCCTCCAGGAAAGCGCGCGAATCATCGACGGTTGGTACGCCGAAACGTATGGGCGTTACACGCTAGTCGAACTGCTCAAGCTGCAAAGCCTCAAGCCCGATCAATCCGACCCCACGCTTGGCGTTCCCGAAGACAAATTGAAAGCCGCAGTCTCGACCAGCTTCCGCCTCGAATTCCCGCACATGGTTGCCTACAACGATCGCAATTACCACTTGCACAAGCTGCCCCGAGGCGGCGATTTCGACGACCAATACGTGCGCGAAGATTACGCCACGCGCTGGACGTTCACCAAATTCGCGTACGACATGTCCTATCCGTATTGGCAGGAGAAGTTGGGCTTGCCCAGCCTCGAGCCGCTGATCCAGGCCGCTGAACTTCCCGCGCTGATCAGCAAACAACCGCCCGGCACGACGCAAGTGATTCTGGCGCAGGACGATCCGCTGGATTCCGCCGAAGACATGGCCTCTTTCAAGTCGTTCGCGCAAGGCAAGCCGGTCACGATTCTCCCGCGCGGCGGACATCTGGGTTACGTCAATGCGGATTGGACGAAGACGAAGGTGCTGGCGTTGTTTGACGCCAAGTAACACGTTTTTCCCGTGGCGCAAGCGTCCCGCCTGCGAGTCGTGCAGGCGAGACGCCTGCACCACGGATAACTTGCCCTGAAATTACTTTTTGACGAGAAATTCCTCAAACACCGCGCGTGTCAAATGCAGCACGCGAATCGGGTCCTGCGACGGATTTAATTCCAGCGAACACGTCCCTTCGTAATTCGTGTCGCGCAATTTACAGAGGAATTTTTTGTATGGAAATTTCGAATCGAGCAAATCGTGCAGATGCACGTGGCCGATGTACGGGCGGATCGTTTCGAAGACGCGGTCGAAATCTTCGGGCGGCGTGTTCTGCGGCTGCGAATTGTGAACCAGGTAGCAGCGCGGATGATTCACGCGCTTGACCACTTCGAGCGCATCTTCCCAATTCGCGAAGCCGTTGTGCATCTCGAAGGCCATGTCCACGCCAAGGCCCGCGGAATAATGAACGAGTTCCGTCAGCGCGTTTGACACGCGCGAGATCGTCCAGGCCTTCGGCTCGGTCGGATGCAACTGATCGCCCAGCACACGCAGGCGCGGCGCGCCCATGTCCACGGCCAGCAGCACGAATTGTTTCGTGCGCGCGACTGCTTCTTTCACTTGAGCGATGTTGGGCCAGTCGTAACGTTCAGTGATGGCCAATCCGGCGATGTTGACCTGGCAATCGGCGAACGATTTTCGAATCTTCTTGGCGTCCGACGCGGGCATGTCCAGCGAGACTTTTTGCTTGTAATCCGGGTGCGCGAAGAACTCGAAGCTCTCCATCTTGCCTTCCTTGCACATCCGCGCCGTGGTGTCGACGTCCCACTCTTTCGCCAGTTGGTACGCCATGAGTCCGAGATGCATTCGTGCCGAGCCTCCGAGTCTTGCGAAGTTGATTTATGAGACGCTTTATATTAGCGTCGTCTTGAAAAGTAAAAGCGGAAATCGAATTTCGGGCACCGCGGGAGAAATGCCATGCAAGTCGCGACCCATCGTAACATAGGGCTGATATGCCCTATGCGCCCTATAGGGCCTATTTTCCTTGGGGCGATACTGTTTTTCGCCAGCGCCTCCGCACCCCTTCGCGCCGAATCCGAAACCGAGCGCCGCCAAGCCTGTCTCGCGCAGCTCAAACGCATCCTTCCTGAATCCAAAGCGTGGAATGAATGGCTCGAAAAATCACACGAACTCCCGCCCGATTTCGACGCCATGCCCTCGCGCCCCGAGCTCGACATCCTCACCTTTGAAAACGGCGACAAAGTCAAAGATGCCGCAGGCTGGGCCAAGCGCCGCGAAGAACTCAAAGCCCTCTTCATGAAATACGTCACCGGCACGGTTCCGCCGCCACCCGCATCGATGAAGACCGAAATCCTGCGCGAAACAAAAGAACAGCGCGCCACGTCGCGACTCGTCAAACTCTCGTTCGGCCCCGAGAACAAAGCCAGCCTTCGCGTCGAAGTGCTGCTCCCCGACGGCAATGGCCCGTTCCCCGTTTTCATGACGCAGCACAACCACCGCGATTGGGCCATGGTCGCGCTTTCCCGCGGCTACATCGGCTGCGTCTATTCCGGCGCGGATTCCGAAGACGACACCGACACCTTCGTGGCCGCCTATCCCGATTTCGATTGGTCGCGCCTGATGCGCCGCGCCTGGGCCGGCAGCCGCGCGCTGGATTATCTGGTCCAATCCGTCCCGCAAGCCGACGCGAAGAAAGTCGTCATCACCGGCCATTCGCGCAACGGCAAAACCTCGCTGATGGCGTCGATGATCGACGAACGCTTCGCCGCGGTGATCACCAGCAGCCCCGGCGCTGGCGGATCGTGCTCGGCGCGCGACATGTCCGAGCAATTCGCCGGCGAAAGCATCGAAATGATTACGCGCGAATTCCCCGACTGGTTCCATCCGCGTTGGCGATTCTTCTGCGGCCGCGAAGACAAACTGCCGGTCGATCTCGACATGCTCCCCGCCATGACCGCCCCGCGCGCGGTCCTGCTGAGCACCGGGATGAACGACAATGTCGAGAGCGTGTGGGCGATTGAGCGGACGTGTCAAGCATGTCAGCATGTATATAAGACGTGTTACGGTGTTCATCTCAATGAAAAGCCCGGGCGATTGGTTTCTTCCGCGGGAAATGTTGAAATTCTCTGGCGATCGGCGGGTCATGAAACAACGATCAAGGACATTGATCATTACATCGATTGGTTCGAGCGCCAATTCTACGATCCCTTGCCGGCCTTCAATCAGCCGGCAGGAGGAGGCGTGCGCCTTTATGAGGAGCCGCGGTTGCTTTATCCTCATGACGACCATGCCCCAATCCTCTATCCGCGCTATTTGAAATCTCATTATGACGAGCCTTCGAAGAATAACTTCGCGGCCAGCATCAAAATTAGCCGCGCCCCGATCAACTCCCCCGACGATTGGAAGAAGAAACGCAGTGAAGTTGAATCCCAAGTCACCCTCATGCTCGGCGAAGCCCCGCCCGAAGTCGCCCATTCCACTCTCGCCTACGGCGTCGAGAAGCCGTACACCTCCGCGCTGCTTCAGCATCCCAAAGACGAAGGCGGCAGCACGCTCGAACGCGATCAGGTCATGCTCGGCGATTATGTCGCGGCGAATGTGTATCTGCCCGCAGGCACGAAAAAATCCGGAAAGAAACTGCCGACGATCATCTGGCTGCACCCTTTCTCCGTGCCCAACGGCTACGCCATCGGTTATCACCACGGCGAGCAGCCGTACATTCGTTTCGCCAAGGAAGGCTTCGCCGTGCTCTGCTTCGATCAGATCGGCTTCGGCCGGCGTATCGAGGAAATCGAAGGCTTCTACGCCAAGCATCCCAATTGGTCGTGGATGGGCAAGATGGTCCGCGACACGCACGCCGCCGTGGACGCGCTCAGCCGCATGCCCTACGTCGATCCCGAGCGCATCGCCGTCGTCGGCTACAGCATGGGCGCGATGGTCGGCCTGCACGCATGCGCCTTCGACGAGCGCGTCAAAGCCTTCGCCTGCGTCTGCCCGTTTGAACCCTTCCGCCTCGACACGGAAAAAAGCTCCACCGGCGGCCTGCGCCGCTGGTCGCATATTTTTGGATTCATGCCGAACCTGGGCCAGTTCATCGGAAAAGAATCGAACGTGCCGTACGATCTTGATGAACTGCTCGCGAGTTTCGCGCCGCGCCCCGTGCTCGTCTTAAGCCCGCAACTCGACCGCGACGCCAAACTCGCCGACGTCAAAAAATCCGTCGAAGCCGCGCGCGGAATCTACACACTTTTCAACGCCGCCGACAAGCTCGAACAATCCGCGCCGGAGGATTTCAACCGCTTCGGGCCGGATAATCAGAAGATTGTGATTGAGTGGCTGAAAAAGATCTTCGCGCAGCATTGAAAGATCTGTCGTCACGGAGAGTGCGGAGGAGGAATGTAGAATTTTGAATGTGGAATGTAGAATAATTCATTCGCGCGCCATTTTCCATATTCTGCATTCCACATTCCGCGTACTGGAACACACATGCACAGCGCCCTCTATGAAGGCTGGGTCCGCCATCGGCGCTTCGCGCCTGTTCGAAATGATTTCCGTTATTCGGTCTATATGACGTATCTCGATCTCGATGAACTCGACCACGTTTTTCGCAAGCGGCTGTTCTGGTCCACGCGCGAATTCAATCTCGCCTGGTTCAAGCGCGACGATTATCTCACCGCGTTCCGCCGTTCCGGCCAGCCGCTGTGCGACGCCGTGCGCGAGCTCGTCGAAACGCGCACCGGCGCGCGCCCGCTTGGCCCGATCCGCCTGCTCACGAATCTGCGCCACTTCGGTTTCGGGATGAATCCGGTCAGCTTTTATTATTGCTTCAATCCCGATGGCGAATCGTTGCATTCGATCATCGCTGAAATCAACAACACGCCGTGGAACGAGCAGCACGATTATGTGTTCGCGTGTGGCTATGGGACCACGCGACCCCTCACCCCTGATCCCTCTCCCCCCAGGGGAGATGGGAACACGCGCGCAATGCCGCATCGATTCCAATTCCACAAAGAATTTCACGTCTCGCCCTTCATCGACATGGCCGTCCGGTACGACTGGCGCTTCAATACACCGGGCCGGCGCCTAGCCGTGCACATGATCGACCACAAACCCGGCGGCGCGTTCTTCGATTCCACGCTGCTGCTCACGCGGCGCGAAATTTCGACGCGATCGCTTGCATCCGCGTTGGCCCGCCACCCGTTTATTACCATGAAAGTCTTCGCGGCAATTTACTTTCAAGCCGCGAGACTTTGGTTAAAATCATGCCCCATCTTTACGCATCCAAAATGGTCTTCCTTGGAGAACTCCGCTCCATGAAGTCGTCGCTGCCTACTTGTACCGCCGGCGTCCCGCCGGCCCGCGGCGCAGCCGCTTATTCCACGCAGTCTTCTCTCGTCCAGCGCCTTGCGCGTAAAGCCGTCTTCAAACGCTTGAACACTCTGCGCGATGGCTGCATTGAACTTGTCGAGGGCGCCCAACGCACGCGCTTCGGGTCCGATCAGCAATCGTCGCCGTCCGCGATGGTCGTGCTCGATCCGCGACTCTACACGCGCGTCGCCTTCGGCGGAGCGCTCGGCGCGGCGGAAAGCTACATGGCCGGCGAATGGGAGTGCGAGAATCTCAGCGAACTCATCCGCGTCTTCATCCGCAATTCCGAAACGCTTTCGCAGATTCAGAGCGGCCTCGCGCGCATGGCGCGCCCATTTCTGCGCGCGGGCCATTGGCTGCGCGACAACTCGCCGCGCGGCAGCCGCCGCAACATCGCCGCGCATTACGACCTCAGCAACGATTTCTTTGCGCTCTTCCTCGATGAAACACTGATGTATTCGAGCGCCTATTTCGAGCGGCCAGATATGCCGCTGCCGGAAGCCTCCGCCGCGAAGAACGAACGCCTCTGCCAAATGCTGCGGCTTTCGCCCGGCGATCATCTGCTCGAAATCGGAACGGGCTGGGGCGGCTTTGCGATTCACGCGGCGCAACACCACGGCTGCCGCGTCACCACCACCACGATTTCAAAAGCGCAGCACGATCTGGCCAAAGAGCGCATCGAAAAAGCGGGCTTGAGCGGCAAGATCACGCTGCTGCTCGAAGATTACCGCGCGCTGCAAGGGCGTTTCGACAAGGTCGTTTCAATCGAAATGATCGAAGCGGTCGGCGCGAAGTGGCTCGACACTTTTTTTGCGCGCTGCAACGCGCTGCTCAAACCAAACGGCGCGATGGCGCTACAGGCGATCACGATTCCAGACCAGCGTTTCGAACACCACGCGCGCGAAGTCGATTTCATCAAGAAGTACATTTTTCCCGGCAGTTGCCTGCCGTCGGTCGCGCGGATTTTGGAATCGACGCGCAAATGCACTGACTTCAACCTCGCGCGCCTCGAAGACATCACGCCGCATTACGCGCGCACGCTGCGCCTGTGGCGCGAACGCTTTTGCGAAAAGCTGGACCTCGTTGGCAACATGGGTTTTGGCGAGCGCTTCATCCGCCTATGGAATTATTACCTGAGCTACTGCGAAGCGGGATTTGCGGAGCGCTACATCGGGACGGTGCAGATGCTGCTGGCGAAACCGGGATGGCGGAACGACCATTTGTCATTTGGCAGGTGTTATTTGTGATTTGTCATTTTGCTGCAACGCTTAACGCTCATGTAATTTTCGCGATCGAGTCCGCAACTGCGCGGCGCTGTTCAATGGACAAATAACAAATCACAAATGACAAGTGACAAATGGCTGTTTAAAGTAGCGACGCAAATTACGTCTGGAGTCCGCAATGTCCCACCCCAATCCCGTGCCCAATGAAACCGTGATCCGCCAGTTGCATTGGCGCTACGCGACAAAAAAATTCGACCCAACCAAACGCATTTCCGACGCCGATTGGAAAACGCTGGAAGAAGCGCTGGTGCTGACGCCGTCGTCGTTTGGCGCGCAGCCGTGGAAGTTCTTTGTGGTTGACAATCCCGCGTTGAAAGAGAAGCTCGTCGCGGCGTCGTGGGGCCAGCGGCAAGTGCAGGACGCGTCGCACACCACAGTGTTCGCAATCAAGAGAAATATGGACGTGCCGTTCATTGAACGCTACATCCAGCGCACGGCGGAAGTGCGCGGCGTGGCGCCGGGATCGCTCGACAAATTCAAGCAGGTGCTTGTGAATTTTGCGTCCAAGCCGGGCTTCGACATCGACGGGTGGGCAACGAACCAGGTCTACATCGCGCTGGGCAATTTCATGACCACCGCGGCGATGCTCGGCATCGACACGTGCCCGATGGAAGGGCTCGTTCCGGCCAAGTACGACGAAATTCTTGGACTCGACAAACTCGGTTACGCCACCATCGTCGCCTGCCCCGCCGGGTACCGCGCGGCCGACGACAAATACGCCGTCACGCCGAAAGTGCGCTTTCGCCATGAGGATGTGGTGGCGCATATTTGAAGAGATAGGAGATAGGAGATAGGAAATAGGAACTGGGAACAGTACTCGAAACGCTATGTCACTCTCTCTCTACCTTGCTGAACGCGGTCTGCTGCCGGATGCGTGGATTCGGTTTGGGATTCGCAAGTTCGATCACTCTCGGCTCGAGCGCGAGCAAGGCCGCGCGAGCGAGTTTCCCGCGTTCATCGAAAAGCTGCGCGCCAGTCCGCTGGCGCTCGACGTCCACAAAGCCAACGAGCAGCATTACGAACTGCCGCCGGCATTTTTTCAGCGCGTACTCGGCGAGCATCTCAAGTACAGCAGTTGCTATTTTCCGAACGGAAAGGAAAGCCTCGACGAAGGCGAAGCCAAATCGCTCGAATTGTCGTGCGAACATGCGCAGCTTGAAGACGGCCAGAATGTGCTTGAACTCGGTTGCGGCTGGGGCTCTCTTTCGCTTTGGATGGCGGAGCGCTTTCCGCACTCACGCATTTTTGCGGTGTCGAATTCAAAACCGCAGCGCGAATTCATCGAAGCGGCGTGCGCCGCGCGCGGGCTGTTCAATCTGAAAATCGTGACGTGCGACATCAATGCCTTCGATCCCTTCGTACTCGCGCCGGAGTTTGCCGCCACGCGCTTCGACCGCGTCGTCTCGATCGAGATGTTTGAACATTTGCGCAATTACGAATTGCTGCTGGAGAAAATCGCGTCGTGGCTGCGTCCGGGCGGAAAACTTTTCGCGCATATTTTTTGCCATCGGCGATACGCGTATTTGTTCGAAGCCGCTTCGGACGACGATTGGATGGGGCGCTATTTTTTTACCGCGGGCATGATGCCGTCTGAAAATCTTTTGCCTCATTTTCAGCGCGACCTGACGCTGGAAGAGCAGTGGTGGTGGAATGGACGTCATTATGGCCGCACGTCCGAGCTGTGGCTGCTCAACCAGGATGCGCGCCACGCTGAGATTCTGCCGATCATGGCGCAGATTTACGGCCAGAAAAATGCGCGCCTGTGGCATCAGCGCTGGCGGATTTTTTTCATAGCTTGCGCGGAGCTGTTCAATTTCCGCGGCGGAGAAGAGTGGGGCGTGGCACACTACCGATTCGTAAAATAGGGCGGATGTATGCTCGACATCGTCAAACTCCTGCTGATCCTGTGGGCCGCCATGAGCGTAATTATGGCGCTGTTCTGGTACGTTCAGAAAGTCCGTTCCGATGCCAGCGTCGTGGATGTGGTGTGGGCATTCGGCATGTGCGGTGCGGCGCTGCTTTTCGCGCTGGCGGCGGACGGCGCATTCGCGCGGCGCATGTTGTTTCTCGCGATCGCCGGAGTCTGGTCGCTGCGCCTGGCGTTTTATCTGCTCTTCAATCGCGTCGTTGGAAAAGGCGAAGACGGCCGCTATCGCAAGCTGCGCGCGGACTGGGGCGCTAACGCGCAGCGCAATTTTCTCATCTTCTTTCAAATGCAGGCGCTCTTCGTCGTGCTCTTCGCGATTCCATTCGGGCCTGTGGTCTTTAATATCGATCCAGGATTAAGCGCATGGTCCATCGCCGGTGCGTGCGTTGGTTTTGGCGCGATCGTCGGCGAAGCGATTGCCGACGCGCAACTCGCGCGCTTTCGCGCGGATCCGGACAACAAAGGCAAAACGTGCCGCGCCGGATTGTGGGGCTATTCGCGGCATCCGAATTATTTTTTCGAATGGACGCACTGGTTCGCGTACGTGCTGATGGGCGTCGGCGGACCTTATTGGTGGCTGACGTGGTTCGGCCCGGCTGTGATGTTTTTGTTTCTGTATCGCGTGACGGGAATTCCGTTCACCGAAAAGCAGGCGCTCGCCAGCCGCGGCGACGATTACCGCGAGTACCAGCGGACGGTCAGCGCGTTTGTGCCGTGGGTGCGGAAGAAATATTGACGCGGGATATAAATCAGCGCCTCCCACTCCCCCGCGAGCGCGTACGCTCGTCGGCCCTCTCCCCAAGGAGAGGGGAACGGCGGCGCTCCTCGTGGTGACAAAAGGCGGGCGGCATTGTATAACCCGTCATGGCCTCTGTTCAGCCAGTGATCCGAAAGCGCGGCGTGTCGTTCGACGTTGTTCGTCACGCGCTCATACTCCTACCATTAACAGCAGCATTATCGGCCGTTTCGGCGGAGCCGGAAGAGGCGGCCGGCGACGTCGTAATCCTGGACGCTCCGACGCAAGTTTTCTTTCGCGGCAAAACGCAAGCGGAATGGGCCGCGCTGGTTCACAACGGCGACGGCCCGCAACTTAAGCCCGCGTTGGAGGTGCTGCTCGAAATGGCGTCGGCGACGCCTCAGCTCACATCCGATTTGCTTAAACTCATTCGCGAAAATTACGCGCCGGACGTGGCGCGGCTGGCGATCTTGGTGCTTGGCGCGTCCGCGGGAACCGATGTCCGCGAGGTGGAACCGGCGCTGCTGGGCATCCTCGCCAACCCGCTTGAAGCGCCGGCCAAACGCGCCGCGGCGTGCCGCGCGCTGATCGAACTTTCGCCAGACTCTATTCCAGTGCGCAAGCTAATTCTTGCCGCCGCGACCGACCGCCGGCCCGACGTGCGGCAGGAAGCGTTTCTGGCCATGATTGTGCTCGCCGCACCGGCCCCGCCCAATGGTTTTGTGCCGCGCAAGCAGAACGCCGACGATCCGACGGCAAAGGTCGATTCGGGCGATCCAACGGCCGGCGCGGCGAAAGAGAAAACGGCGCGCGACAATAAGAACGAGCGCAGCAACGATTCGAAGCGCGAAAAAACTGCGCGCAATAATGGCGCGGATTCAAAGAGCAAACCGACTCCGCGCGCCGAGAGCACGGGCTTTCCGTATCCGCCCGCGATCGAACTGCTTGCTAAAGCGGCGCTGAGTTCCCGCGATGCGAAGGATGCTGCGGTCGCGCTGCGCGCGCTGGGCGATGCCGGTGTCGAGCCGTTGCTGCGTGCGCTCGCGCATGGGACGCTGGGTGCGCGCATCGAGGCCGCGGGAGCGCTGGGCGGCATGAACCGTTTTGCGCACCGCGCGTTTCCCGCGCTGCTGCAAGCCGCGCGCAACGACACGGAACGGCGCGTGCGCGTTGCGATCGCGCGCGCCGCGGCCAGATTGAATCCGTACGATCCGGCGGCGCTGGATCTGCTCGCCGAAAATCTGGGATTCGGTTCGGGCAACGCGGCGCAAAAAAAGGACAGCGCCGAAGAGTTGCTCGTCGATGCGGGGCGGGCGGCGCTGCCGGCTCTGCGCAAAGCGCTGCGCGCAAATTCGCCGGCGACGCGGCTGGCGGCGCTGAAAATTCTCGTGCGATTTACGGGCGCCGACACGCCGCCACAGAGCGAATTTGCAACCGAGGACGCAGGAGTTGCGGCGCGGCCATTGAAAAAAGCGGATGTGGCACTTGCGGAATGCTTACCCGACATCGCGGCGCGTTTGCAAGACAAGGACGATGCCGTGCGTCTGCTTGCATTGAACACGCTCAATCGCATCGGACCGCCGGCGGCGGATGCTCTGGACTCGATCAGGAAAGCGATCGCCGCCGCGCCCGCGGATTCCTTCGCGAGGCGGCTCGCGGCCATTGCGGCGTTGAATGTGGCGCGCTCGCCAGACCAAGCGGTGCGTCTTACACCGCTTGACGGGCGCTCGCGCGATGAATTGCTCGCGCTGCTGGCTAAAGCGGGCGCCTACCCCTCACCCCTGACCCCTCTCCCCCCAAGGGAAAGGGGAACCACGTCGCGCGCAAAACGCGATGATAAAGATGAAAGTGATTTGGCGGCGCGGTTGGCCGCGGTGCAGACCAACGAGCGCGCCGATGCCGCGTTCGCACTGCGCCTGCATGGCGGCGACGCGGTCGTTGCCGATGCGCTCACGTTCGCGCTTGCCGATTCTGATCCGTGCGTGCGGCGCGCGGCGGCGCGCAGCCTGGGCGCATGCGGCCCGCGCGCGGCGGCGGCGCTTCCGACGCTGATCCAGTGGCTGGAGTCCGAACCGCGCAGCCGCGCGGCGGCGCTCGAAGCGTTCGCCGGTCTTGGCGCGGACGCAAAAGCCGCCGCGGATGCGCTCGCAAAAGCGGCTGTTGAAGACGAATGGCCGGCGCATCGGGATGGCGCGCAATCTGATTCCATAGGGGCGAATTCCATCGGGGCGAGCGCGGGTGCGGGTAACGCGCTAAGTGTGACGGCGACGGCGACGCCAACGCCGGCCGCGCAATTTGCCGCGTCGCTCAACGAAATTCTGGGCTTGCCGGCGATACCGGAATTGGCTTACGACACGCCTTCGCGCGCGTCTTACGCCGCGCTGCTGGCGCGTGCGCTTGACCCTCATGCGGCGATTGTCGTGCCCAAGCTCTGCGGCTATCTGCGCGGCGGAACGCCGGCGGTGCGCGTGCGCGCGGCGGAAACGCTGGGGCTGCTGGGTGCGAGTGCGGCGGAAGCGCTGGACGCGCTGGTGGAGCTATCGCAGAGCGCCGACGACGCGGAAGCGCGCGCGGCGTTCGAGGCGCTGCGGCGCATCGGTCCGGAGAAAAATCCGCGCGCCATCCGTTACCTTGACGGCGTGATTCGCGGCAGCCTGTACGCCGCCCGGCGCGAATGGGCGGTGCGCGCGCTGGGGCTTGCGCGGCCGGGCCTGGAAAACGGCGCCTTTGACGGAACCGCGGCGCTGATCGCGGCGCTCGACGATCCCGACGAACGCGTGTGCCGCGCCGCGCGCCGCGCGCTGCTGTCGATCGGCGCGCCGATTTTGCCGGAGCTTGCCGACGCGGTGCTCAAGAGCGATGCGCCGCGCACGAATTGGGCGCTCTTCACGCTGGCCGAATTCAAAGCGGACGCTACGAACGTGGTGCCGCGCTTGGCCAACGTAATTTGCTCCGCGGAAGACCCGCTTCAACGCGCCGTCGCCGCCGATCTGCTGCTGAACTATTCGCCGGCGCAATCGTCCGCGTCAACCGCGCTGCTCAAGCTGCTCTGCGCGCGTGAGGATATCGCCGCGCACGCCGCCATGCGCGCGCTCAAACCGATCGCCCGCGAAGTGCGCCCAGCCATTGAGCGGCTTCTGCTCGACCGCGATCCGGCCGTGCGCGTGCGTGCGGCGGAGGGGTTGGACTCAATTCAAAATTAAAAATGCAAAAATGACAGCGTTGAACGCGGCTGTAATCTGACTTCGGCAGTGCGAGGTTGACGGCAGTGCCGGCCATGTTAAACTCAGCACATTAGAAAGCGAACAAACCAATGCCTGTCACAGGTCCGCACTACCCCTTGGAAGAAATCGCCCGCCGTGGCAACGACATCTATTTCAATGAAATTCGTCCGAAATTAAAAGGCCGGCACAAGGGCAAGTTCATTTCCATTGACATTGAAACCGGGGAGTATGAGATTGATCGCAACTCTGGCGCTGCGACGCACCGATTGCGCGCTCGTCTTCCCGATGCGGAGATTTTGGTCCGCAAGATCGGCTATCGAGCGGCGGGGCGAATGGGAGGCAGCATGCACCCGGAAGAGCGATGATCACAGGCAAAGTTTCAACCAATCTTCAGGCCATGATCTCGGTTGCCGTGCTCGGTCCACGAGGCGCTCGACGGATCGTGCGGACTACCGTGGACACAGGCTTCAGCGAATTCCTGAGTCTCCGCCCACAAACCATCAAATCGCTCCGGCTGCCTTATTTTGACGATTTTCCCGCTGAATTGGCGGACGGAAGTCTCAAATGGTTTAAACGTTACGAAGCAACAGTTATCTGGGACAAGAAACCGTTGGCAATACAGGTCCACGAAGCGGACGGCGAGCCGCTGGCAGGAATGTCGTTGCTGGAGCATTTCAGGCTGACGGCCGAGGTTCGGTCGGGAGGAAAGTTGACGATCGTGAGACTGCGATAGTTTTCGCGGACGTTTTTGGAAAGATTCGTGCGCGTCGTCGTTTTTTAGAACGAAAGTTTCGTTTACGTCCCCGAATCTTCTTAATAACGGCCGCCCGTCCAGTGATGACTGCGGAGGAAGCGCCAGAAGATCGCTCCTTTGTCTTGCGGTGCGCTGATCTCAATCATATACGCGCGCCCCTTTGCAAGCGTTACCTTAATGCCGATATCGCAATACTCGATTGTCTTGCTGACACCGACAATTCTTTGCCCTGTTGGTGTCCCTAGTCGGAGAACAATTTCCTCAGTGTCATTACTATAAAGCCCAGCAATCGGTCCCCACTTGCCGGATACTGCATCTATCGGCACAAATCCAGGCGGAGGAGGAGGCACTTCCGCCCCACCGTAAGAATAGAGCTTAAGGGATTCTACCAAACCGGCGTTGCTGAACTTCACCGTTAAACGAACATTGCTGCCTGCCTCCTCGTAAACCCATTCGCTGTAATCTTCAACTTTAGTCGTTGACGGCATTTTGTTCTTGTCGCTGTCTCTGCCAAAAACATAGAACACACGTTGAGACCCGCCCCAAGGGCCTTCCTCCAATCCTCCAAGCACCTCTGGTGGGTAGCCGAGCCGATACTTCACCTCATTACGCGAATCTTCGAGGTGAATGCCGCGTATGGCGGAAAGTTGAGCTTTGAAGGCACGGTACGCCGATGTAAAGTACACGGCGTAAGCACCGACGGCGATTGCCAAAACGATGCAAATCACTCGGACTTTGTGGTGACGCCACGACAGCGCTGTTCCAAGCGCATTTTTGACCCGCTGTAGCGGTGTATCGGCCATGCTTCTCCCTCGATCCTCCCTGGCTCAAGGGAGTTTCTGCTGTTGCAGTGCAAGAATTGCACTGTCTAGCGCGGCATTAACCTTTTGTCGCAGAAGCGTCTCAGCCGAAGGCTCCAAAGCCAATCGTATTTCGTCCCAAGTGAGGGACGGTTCCATCCATTTGCGAATCTGTTTGTATGATGGATAGCTGTTGAGTGCTTGCATAGCCGGGCGTCCATCCGCCATCAACTTGTCCGGGTCTCGATGAACAACAACGATCGACTTGTCTTTCTCGAGCATCCACTCGACGACACGGGAGTTTACTGCCTTGTCGCAATACCCATACCCGCAAATCATCAATCGATCAGACTCCTCCAATGCCCGGTGGAAGGCACAGTAAAGGTGCGAGAAGACGTATGTAGTGTATTCAAGTATTTTGTTGTGGTTTCCAATCAGTAACATTGGGTAACCGTCAACCAGCCATTGGTTCTCGCCCTTCGCGTTTTCAGTGCGTTCAAACCCGCGTTTACCCGTCTTAAAGACAGTTTCCTTCGACGAATCTCCGTGCCGGCGAAACCAGTTTATCGAACCGTGAAGCTTGATTAACATCACGCCGCTTTGATTCCGAACTGAAGCGGGATCGAAACACTTCTCACCGTTCAAATGGGTAAAGCCGTCATTATAAGCGATGCCATGGCTTTCCAGAAATTCTTCCAGGACGGTGTCATGGTTCAGAGTGATTATGTTCACATCTTTGTTTGCTCGGCATATGTCAGCGATCACTCGCAAGTGCTCTGTTCCTGTCGCAGGCCCAGCGAGCAGGCGCCACACGCAATCCCGAATGTATTCACAGGCCTTACGAGAGACATCGATGAGCTGTTTCCCATTCAATTCTGGTGCGCTTGCGAGCTGCTGCTTAACGGCATCGATCAACGGTTCGATTCCAGGATTCTCGTACTCGCGATTCTCCTGGTCGTGAATTTGACTAATGAGATAAAAGATGTCTTCGTAGTTCACGTCTTTCGTAATGCGGAACGCCTTGTGAAACTTCTCGATATATGGAATCACCAACTTGATAAACGCGAGTCCGTCGCTGCGGTCATCCGCCTTTGCGAAGTTACCGACGAACTCCTGATGTTGCACCATTCCATCCAGAATGCTGCTGTTCATCGCGCCAATGCACGGTTTTCCTGCCTTGAGTGAGATACCAGACCCGAGAAGAAGTGAGAGTTTCATAGCATTCGTTCCGCATGTGCTCCCGCAACGCCCCGACCATAACCTTCGTCACCGCCGTCCAATCCCCGTTCGCGTCGCCGGCGTCCCAGAAGCTCATGCGGTATTCGCGCGTTTCGGGGGTGTTGGCGACCAGCGGCGGCTGGTTGTCGATGTACGGCGTCACCGTGTCCGCCGCGAGCAACGCGCACGCGCACTCTCCCCGTCACGCGTTTGGCGTTGAACGGCGGCGTGCTTCGCGCCTACGCCCCCAACCCCCCCAAACTCCCCGTGCTATCCCCCAGCTTCTTCACGTCCAAATTCATCCGGTCCAGCATCGACAGCCACAGATTATTCAGCGGCGTTTCCTTCGGGTAGCGGATGTGGCGGCCGGTTTTGATGGTGCCGCAGCCCTTGCCGGCGAGCAGAACCGGCAGATTGTCGTGGTTGTGCGCGTTGCCGTCGGAGTTGGCGCTGCCGTAGGCGATCATGCAATGGTCCAGCAACGTGCCGTCGCCTTCCTCGATGGATTTGAGTTTCTTCAGCAGGTACGCCAACTGCGTCGTGTGGAATTTGTTGATCTCGCGGATCTTCGATTTCTTTTTTTCGTCGTTGCCGTGATGCGACAAATCATGATGGCCTTCGGGGACGTTGATGAACGGGTAGGGGCGGTTACTGCCTTCGTTGGCGAAGACGAACGTCGAGACGCGCGTAACATCGGTTTGGAAGGCGAGCACGAGCAGGTCGCACATCAGGCGCAGGTGGTCCTGGTACGCGGCGGGGATGCCGTCGGGCTTGGGGAATTTGCCCGGGACTTCGACCGGCGGAAGTTTCGCCGCGCGCTCCATGCGGACTTCGAGCTCGCGCACGGACGTGACGTATTCGTCGAGCTTGCGTTTGTCGCCGGCGCCAAGTTTGCCGGTGAGGTCGTTGACATCTTCGCGCACGGCGTCGAGGACACTGCGGCGTTTGGCGTCAGCTTGCGCGCGCTGGCCTTCGCCGCCGCTTGAAAAGAGGCGTTCGAAGACGAGTTTCGGATTCACTTCTTTCGGCACCGGCTGCGTGGCGGATTTCCACGAAATGCAGGAGCTGTACACGCACGAGTAGCCCGAATCGCAGTCGCCGGCCATGCCGGATTTATCGCACCCGATTTCGAGCGAGGGCAGGCGCACTTCGTCGCCGATGCGCGCGGCGGCGACTTGATCGACGCTGATGCCGGCGCGGATGTCGGTGCCGTCGGTCTTGCGGGCTTGCGCGCCGGTGAGGAAGGCGCAGAGAGCGCGGGCATGGTCGCCGCCGCCGTCGCCATGCGCGCGGGCCTTGTCGGCGGTGAGGCCCGTGAGGATCGAAAAATCGTCGCGGACATCTTTGAGCGGTTCGAGAATCGCGGGCAGATCGAAATTCGCGCCTTCCGTTTTGGGCGTCCAGTCGGCCATGTTCTTGCCGTTGGGCACGTAGAGGAAGGCCATGCGGTTGGGCGCGGCCTTGGATTTCGGCGTGTCATCGGCCCATGCGGTCATGGGGCCCATCGCTTCGAGCCACGGGAGGGCGAAGGAAACGCCAAGGCCACGGAGCAGGGTGCGGCGGGAGAGCGGTGCGATTGGCATGACGGCTCCTATTTGTTTGTAGTCCCGCCTTTAGGCGGAAGCGCGTTCGGCAATCGAGCGCCAGACCGCCTAAAGGCGGGACTACGAACTCATTCTTTCGCCTTCCTCATCCGGAACTGGTCGCTCTTCGCAATCTCAACCGCCAGCGTTGAGAAGCGGTAGTTGTCTTTCGCCAAGGCGTCCACGATCCGCGTGATACTGCCACTATCATACACCTCAATGCCGCGGCCAAGCGCGTAAGTCATCATTTTTTCGGCCATGCAGCGGCAGAACAAATCTTTCTTCTTCTTGAGGACTTCTTTTAATCCGCTCGGACCATCGAACTTCTGGCCGCCGGGCAGTTCGCCGGAGGCGTCGATGTTCTGGCCCGCGTCCTGCGAACGGTAGGCGCCGATGGCGTCGTAATTTTCGAAGGCGAAACCGATCGGGTCCATGCGCGCGTGGCAGGCGGCGCAATTCGGGTCGGCGCGGTGTTGTTCCATGCGCTGGCGGAGCGTGCCGGTGAGTTCCTTGGCGTTGTCAAGCGCGGGCACGTCGGGCGGCGGCGGGGGCGGCGGCGTGCCGAGGAGTTGGTCGAGCACCCAGCGCCCGCGTTTCACCGGCGACGTGCGCGTGGGATTCGAGGTGACGGTGAGGAAGCTGGCTTGCGTGAGCAATCCGCCGCGCTGGCTTTTTTCGCCGAGTTCGACGCGCTGGAATTGGAAGCCGATGGGCTTGCCGCCGGGGCGCGGGGTCTTTTCGCCTTTCAAGTTGCCGGCGGTGTCCACCATGCCGTAATGGCGCGCGAGCGTGTCGTTGAGAAAGGTGAAATTGCCGTCGATGATGTCGAGGATGCTGCGGTCTTCGTGGATGATCGCGTCGAGGAAGAGAGTGGATTCTTCAAGCATCGCCGGGCGCAGGCGCGCGAAGAAGGCGAAGAGTTTTGGATCGGGCGCGGAGTTGTTGAGGCGGCGGAGTTGCAGCCATTGCAGCGCGAAGTTTTCGGTGAGCGCGCGCGATTTGGGATCCTTCAACATGCGGCGGACTTGCGCGTCGAGGTTGGCGCTGAGTTCGTTTTTCTCGGCGAGCGCGAGGAGTTCTTCGTCGGGCATGCTGCTCCAGAGGAAATAGGAGAGGCGCGAAGCGAGTTCGAATTCGCTGATGGGCTGGTTGCCGGCGCCAACGCCGCCGTTTTCGAGTTCGGGGCGGAAGATGAATTTCGGCGACGAGAGAATGATTTGAATTGCCTGTTGCACGCCGGCTTCCCACTTGTCGCCTGCGGTCACGACGCTATCGACGATTTTGGTGTAGCGCTCGATTTCGTCCGGCTTGGCGGGGCGGCGGAAGGCGCGCGCGATGAATTTCGCGAGGAAATCGCGCGTGAATTGCGCGCGCGGCGTGCCGTCGGGGCAGGTCAGGTATTTTTTCTGAAAAGACGTGCGTGTGTCGAGCGGGCCGTCGAGGCCGAGCCATTCGACGTAGACGTGGGGAATCGGGCCGCCGTCGGCGGGTTTGACGATGGCGAGCGCGACGCGCTGGAGGCCGAAGTTCTTCGGGATTTTGGCTTCGATGAAATCGGAGCCGTAGACGCCGCGGCCTTTGATTTCGACGATTTTCAAGATTTGAAACGGGCGCAGATTTTTGACCGCGACACCAAAAAGCTGCGCGGCTTCCGCATCGGTGGCGGGGTTGGGGACGTTGGCGCCGCAGCCGAGCATGGCGACGCGGATGGTTTTGTCGAATGTTTTTGAATCAAGCGCGGCGGTTAGTTTTTTGAGATCGACGAATTGAAAAAAGGAAGCGCTCTTGGCGACGGCGGGTTTCGGTTCATTGGGGATGGCGTAAAGTTTGGCTTTGAAGATGTACTCGCTCTCAGGATTCGTGCGGTAGGGCGTGTGGAGGGGGCCGGTGGCGATGGGGTTATCGGGTTTGTCGGCGGAGATATGGCGGTATTTGTCTTTGGGCACGTCGCGGCCGGCGGGTTCGAGGAATTGGCCGGACTGCTGGCGGTGCGGCGCTTTGGGCGGGTCGAGGATGATCACACGCTGCGCGATGGACTCGGCGGCGGCAAGGTAGCGTTCCATGTGGACGGGCGAAATCCACTGCACGTCGCTGATGTTGTCGAAGCCGTGGCCGACTTCGTCGGCGGGAAAATCCTCGGCGGGGTTGAAGTCGAGGTTGACCAAATCGCGCACGGTGTTGTTGTATTCGGCGCGGTTGAGGCGGTGCATGGCGACACTGCCGGCGTCGGTTTTGGCGTTGCGGTCGCCGGTTTGGAAGACGGTGGAGACGGCGCGCGTGAAGGCAGCGATTTCGTCGGGATTGGGGCGCGGTTTTTTGTCGGGCGGCATTTCGCCGCTCACGACCATGGTCAGCGCGGTTTTCCAGATCGCGCGGTCTTTGAGGACGGCGGCTTCGTCTTTATAAGGAAGGAAGGTCAGGCCGGATTTTTTGACCTTGTCGCCGTGGCATTCGGTGCAGTGTTTTTCGAGGAAGGGGAAGCCGTCTTTGGAATAGGTGGGGGTGTCGGAGCAGAGGGCAGCGAAAGGAGCGAACGCCGCGAGGCAAATGGATAAGATTCTCATATGGATCATCTGGCTTTCCAGAGTTTAAAAATCGCAGTGTATATACCCCGGATGGAGGCGGACTGAGGGGAGAAATCTATCAGTGCGGCGACACTGGTGGAACGTTCAAAATTACGCGAAAGCCGGTGCCATATGGATATTCGCCGTCACGGACAATATGGTGGTAAGCAGAACGGCATTCAGAAGCGTTGCTCCCGAAACCACCGCCCCTATGTACGAATTTTTCATGTGCTTTTGGCCATAGCTGGTTAATACATGTCTGCTTAGCGTTCCCGTGCATATCGTAAAGTCCGAACGCATTCGGTTTAAACGAACCGACTGGCATCAACTCACCGCGGCAAACGCTGCTCCCGCGAACAAGTTCGGACGTACTCGCGCCATCAAAATTTGCTTCATCTGTCGAAATCGTATCGCCAGTATTGAATGTCGTTGTCGTTCCAGCTCTGCACGCGTATTCCCATTGGGCCTCCGTCGGAATTTGAATCTTTTGCTCGTCGTCCAAAAGACCTTCCAGTCTGTATGAAAGAACGGCACAATAATCGGTTGTGTTCGGCCCGTTCGCTCGGTCAACGGGCAATTGAGGACCTTTTGTCGTGCTCGGATTATTGCCTGCAAAGATTTCGTACTGCGCTTGCGTGACCGCGTACTTCCCCATATAAAACGGCGCCGCGATCGTCTCCAAATGTGCGGGCTTCTCGTCGGCGGGAAGTTTTTCGTAGAGGGACATGGCGACGGCGTAACGCGACTCCTGCTTTTTAGCCAGATTAAAGCGCACGGCGCCGCCGACGCAAAGGCCGCAGGACGCCGTGAACAGCAGCAGCCAGCGCAGCGAGAACGCGAATTTCCCCACCTTGCTACAGTTCACAAGCAGGACGCACAGCAAGGCAACTGCGAGAATCAATCCGCAGGTTCCCATTACGGCGGCCGACCGCCACGAAATCGCGGGCTTCGGCGGTTCGGGCGATCCCATCATGAATTGCCCGGCGGGAATCAAGACCAGATCGAGCGTGACGCCGCCGCCGAGATCGAACGAGCGGGTTGGGGGAAGGTTGACTTTTCTTGCGTAATCGGCGACGGATTCCTTTCCGTTCCACAACGGAAATGAGCTCGCGGGCTCGGCGGCGTAAAGCGGCAGGGCGAGCACGGCGGCAATGAGGCAAATGGTTGAATACATCATTGAATGTTCGGCTCATGGGGCGAATCGAGTGAGGACCGTGGCGCAGGCGTCCCGCCTGCGAGTCGTGCAGGCGAGACGCCTGCACCACGGATCACTTATTTCGCCTCATGAGCCGAAATTTCATGATTGAGGGTTCCTATTTGGAAGATACACTTCAAAGCCTTCGCGTTGAATCTTTTCCAACAGATTCTCCGCGTTCAGAAACTCGTGCGCCGTCAAAGCTCCGGCCGTGAAATCAGTTCAGCGCTGAAAAAATGCAGCGCGGATTTGCGTGCTTCGCGCAGCAAGGCGCCGCTTAAAAAAAGTTCTTCATTCACCACACAAGCGATTCACGCCAGCCTTTTGAATCGCTTTGCCCGCCACGTCAATGAGCCGCTCGCCGCGGCTGTTGTTGCGGTAGGTCAGGCGCGTGTGGTCCATGCCCAGCAGATGCGATTCGCCATCACGCGCGCAGTCAGCGGACGCCCTTCCGCGGCCGATTGGAAAACGAGATCCAGTTTACTTCACTTTTACATCGGTATTTCGGAAGCGCGTATTGTCGTATTCGAAGGGTTTCTGCTCGCCGAGCAGAATTTTGTAGATCGCGTGGTTGGTCTTTGCCATCTCTTCAACCATCGGTTTCCAAGGGCGGTCCGCGACGCTGAACAGTCCGCAGTTGGCGTTCTCGCCGTCATAGTGCTCGAAGAATCGTCCGGTGCGGGCCTGGTCGAGCAACGTAAACCATTCGATCCCGGTGACGAATCCCAGTGCCGCGGATTGCTCCACATAGTTGCGGTAAGCGAGTCCGCGCTCCTGCTGCGACGCCACGTCTTTGCCGCCGGGCAGACCGGATTCCTTCGGTGCGCACCAATGGAATTCGCTGAGAAACATCGGGCGGTTTCCGCTCCATTGGTGGAGGCGGCTGAGGTAATCTTTGTCCACCCCATTCGTGTAATAATTTACCGAAACAATGTCGCAATACTTCCCAACGATTCGGCAAAGCTGTTCGTTGTCGGCGGTCTGCGGCTGCCAGCGGTCGCCAAGCAGCATGTGGTTCTTGTCGTATTTTCGAAACGTGTCACGAATGAGCCGATGACTGGCTTCGAAGAATAGTTCTTCATAGGCTTTCATGTCCGCTTTCGCATCGTTCGTCTTGACGGCCAATCCCATGTCGTTGAGCTGCTCGAACGAATCCGCGTGCAGGCCCCAGGCTTGATTGAAGGCGTCGATCGTCTTGTGCTTTTCCTGGAGCATCTGAACCAAGCGGCGCTTTGCCACGACGCTGGCCTTCAGTGTCGGGACCACTTTCACAAGATCCTCGTGCGCCGGTTCGTTGGTTAGAAAATAACCGATCAGCAGTGGATCGTCGGCGGCGGGCGGAATGTGACGCGCAAATGCTTTGTCCAGGTTGCTCACGTTTTTTTCGTCAAAGGGATCGAACGTCTCGCGCACGCCCGGCAGGCTTTCGATCTTGAATTCATTCCACGGATTGATCGGCAGAGACCCGACGTAAGGGAAATGCGCCGCCTCTCGCGGCGTTTTTGGAATGCCTGAGAAAGCGCCGCCGGAGTTGAATCCGAATGCGCGGACACGTTCGATCATTCGCGCCGCAACGGTTTCAGCATCGGCTTTTCCATATTTTCGGATCACGTTGGCGAGGTAGAACGAGAACACATCGCGGCTCCAGTATTTCTCAGGGTGATACGCCGCATGGAATTCGCCGTCATACGGCGGTAGCCATGCGTAGACGCGCTCACGGCCTTTCACAAATGTAAAATCGTCAGAGGCGCCAAACGAACAGATGCCGAGATGGAAGAAGGCGTTCCCATCGGGATCGACGAGGTGCCATCGCTGCGCTTTCTGCTCGACATGGAAGAAACCCGTCTTTTGCAAGCCCAGCGTTGTTCCGCTTCCGGGCAGCCCGCCGAATGCATCGGGCGGTGGGGCTTTGAAGCCCGCATAATAAGCTTTCTCGGATTCCACGTCCGCTTTCAATTCGGCGGCATCTTTCACTTTTCCGGGCCAATTTCCGTCGCGGTCCTGGCCCAATTCGTCCACCAGCACGACTTGTTTCAGGCCGCCTTCACCGGTGCCCACTGCGACTTTCAACTCCGCGGCACTTCGATCGCCGCCCAGCGTTGTAATAAACATCCATCCGAAGATTTTCCAATTCCACTCGCGGTTATCCGACAGTTGGAGATATGAAGTCTCCGGAACGGTCATGGTCAACGCCCGATTTTCGACGTCTAGGATTTGAAAGCCCTTTCCATTGCCTTGGAAGAGGTGCGGCTTGGCGGGCTTTTCAGGCGGAAATATGCCGCCCTTTCCATCGACGCTCCATTTGCCGCCCTGCGCGAAATGGAAATCGATCAGCATCGCCATTTTGAATTTCTGAACATCGGCAGTGAGGGACTTAAAGGAGAGTGCGATCCCGCCATTCTCTCCAATGATTATTTCCACTTGAGAGCCGCCGTCATATTTCAATGTGGCGTGCGACTGAGCGGCGCTCGTTTCGATTGGTTTATGTTCCTTGTTTCCGATCAGCACGGGATAACTCAATACGAAATGGCCCAAGCTTCCGCCATCGATGCGAAGCCCATCGTTTTCCGCGCTGACCGTCGCACACATAGCCGGCCCCGTCAGCACTGCCACAGCCGCGGCCAATAGCACACGTTTCAATGGGTCCACGGAAATCCTCCAGACAGTGACTTGAAAAACTCCGCGCTCAGCGCCGATGGTGAGAAGTCCCCGAAGAACGTGCCATCGATGGGGTACTGCGTTTCGCCGGACGGACAGATGGCGATGCCAAAACCAAGTATGTTCGGCTCGTTCGCGTAGCGCGCCGCGACGGCACGGAAGTATTTTTTGACGGCGGCTTGATAGTTTGGATCGAGGAAGGAGACCTGCGCGTTGAGTTTGTATTCCGGCCCATTCCGAATCAGTTTTGTCTCACGTACGAGGCACGTCTCGAAATTACCGGAAACGTGCGGCTTGACACGAAGGAAGAGATGCAACCTTCTCGCTTTGGCCAATTGCACGGCCCTATCGAAGGGCTCAAAGCGATCCAGTTCCGGCCCCAAGTCCACATCGGTGACGATCTCAATTGCGTTGGGCCGTATCGCGGAATCCACGCCCGGGCCGCAGACGATGTTCAGGCGTTTCTCAATCGCGTCCAGATCGGTCACGCGAGCGATGTCGCCGAGAATAACCACGTTCAGAGTACGCCATGCCGGTGCGGCAGGTTCCTCGGCATGCGCGCAGATGGCAAAGGCGCCAGCCAACAGGACTGCGGCGGCGAGCAAGACTGTCATCAACGACGAGCGAATAAAAAATACAGTCATCGATTTGCTTTCGAATACTTTAGATAGCGCGAGCAAAACAACGCACGCGAGCACACGAGCAGTTTTGCCAAACCGGTTTCATTGGATAGGGAACAATCCCAGCGCCATATAATACACCATGCCAGCGGACGTAATGGGCTTCATTTGCATTCACGAAATTCAAAGCATGAGGCTGTTTACTTGGTGGGCCTTGGAGTTCCGGACAGATGATCTGGGCCGAATTACTCGCCGCCGCGAAGAAAAGTGGCAAGTGCCAAGGCTTTGTATGTATTTTGTTATGGGGAGAATTCTCCCCCATCCGTTCCGAGCCAAGATCGAACCTTGGCTTGCCGTATCTTCGTGCGCTGGAAGCTCTTGAATTCCATTGGCTTCGACTTGCCAGATACGACTCAACATTGACTCCCCACCCCGACTCCCCAATTCTTCGTTTCCGCGGTGGTCAAACAGGACCGCCATGACACGCTGTTCCTCATCCGCCGAGCAGTTCGGGATGCGTGAAGATGCATTGCCAGGCCAAATGCCCGCCGGCGGAAAAGCCGGTGATAAAGAATTTCGGTTGTCCCTTGGCCGACTTTTGGACTTCCTCTACGATTGCTCCCGTTCGCTCAGATTTTTGGCGCGGTCGTACTTCTGGGCGAGTTCCTCAAGGTCAAAGTCTACGTCGCTGTCAGCGGCGATGATGATGGTCATGAATCCAGCTCTCCTACGGGGCTGGATTCAAGAGCGACGGTGCTTGATCCTTTTCAGATTTGCTGATTACGCGGAAGCGCTTGAGAAGCGAACGGTGACACTGGGAATGATGACATTCTCATTCCATCCGAGATCGGCGCATTCATTTATCGTCGAACTGGCCCGCGCTGAAGCGTTCTCGTCGAGCGACATCTTGCCGGTCGTGAATGAGTTCGAGAACCCGCGCCATGAGGAATTCAAGGAGCGCAATGCCTGGAGTCTGTACCGGAGCTGCACGGAGGTCATGAAGAGTCAGTCACCGGCGCAGCATGTCGATGGGTTCAAAGCGCTGAATGTGGTCATGACGGTGGCGTTGAATTGATTGATTTTCAAATGAGTCTGGCCGTCGATGTTTGATGGCCAGACGCTTTCTTGCTATGGTGTGCCTGTCACCAGTCCAATCCAAGCTCCACCAGCCCGCGCCGGATGGCGGGGAGATTCCAGAGGCGCAATACGCCGTCATTGCTGCCGGAGGCGAGCGTCTTTCCGTCCGGGCTGAAGGCCAGGGCCGTGACGGAGGTTTCGTGGGCTTCCCAATGGGCGAGTTCCCGGCCGGTGGGGATTTCCCAGAGCCGGATTCTCTTTTCCGCGTCGCCTGTTGCGAAAGTTCGGCCGTCGGGGCTGATGGAGAGGGCGTTGAGTTTTACCGGTCCGTTGTCACACACGGCGAATTCCTGGCCGGAGGCGACATCGTAGATGCGGGTGCGGTTTTCCGCGCAACAGACGACGAGCCTGCTGTCAGGGGTGAAGGCGATGCCGCGGTTGTTCCAATCAGTAAAATCCCCATTCTTAGGAGGAATGTTTGGGCGCAAGTGCTTCAACTGTGCGCCACTGGCGACGTCTCGGATTTCGACGCCCCAGTTGACGAAACAGGCCGAGGCCACGAGTTTGCCGTCTGGACTGAAGACAGTTTTAGCCATAACATTGCCAGTGGTGTGGTTGTTTGAACTGTTCATAGAAGACTTCATCGCCGGCCATACGGCGATCTGTTTGCCGTCCACGAGACTCCACAACTCAAGTTGAGATGTTCCGGGCTCAGTCCCGCCGGGCGCTTCTTTATAGCTGTAGCCATGCTGGAGGGCTGAATTTGCCACGAGCACCGACTTTCCATCTGGACTGAAAGCGGCGGAACCTATACCGCAACTCCAGAGGCTGTTCGGCTTAGTAGGATCAAACACCGCGAACGTTTTTTTCACCGGCGCGATTTGTTCGAAATACATCCTCGTGTCCACACCCGCATGGTAAGCCCACGTCTGGTCGTCCGGGAGAAACGCGATCGCCCACGCACTTTCTTGGCCAGGAATGGGGAAAGACTCCACCCATTCACACGTCTTTTCCCGCCCGCTTAAGGCGTGAAAAGTGCCGTCGTCATCCAACACCCATCCATACTTCTTGTCCATCGACTCCTGGGGGATATTCCTCAGCACCGCACGGCCTGCGCGGTTTTCCACGTCCCATAGCGTGTCATTGGCGGAGAGGCGCTTGGAGTCAGCACGCCAGATAATCGACCTCACGGGCCGAAGCAGCCGGCGGTCCGTGGTGGCGCGAGAGCTTTCCCACACCTCTACCGTTGACCTCTGGCTGCCCATCCAGCTATATTTACTCGTTGGCACTTTGCCATCGGTAACCACTGCGAGCCAGCGTCCATCCTCGGACCACTCGGGATCCGCAGCCTTTGGGAGCGCGGCCACTTTTGCCCCGCTCGTAACGTCCCAAATCATGACTCGACTTTCGCCGGTCCCGGCCTCCGCGGCGAACCACGCGCTGTCGGGGCTGAATTGCCGGTCGCCCGACGACCATGGCGTCTTCGCACTCGGCCAGAAACCGCTATCATAGCCCCATCCCCCCCAAAAATGGCCCATGAAACGAAGCCCCTCCTCGCGCATACCGGGGAGAAACTTTCCGGTTGTTGCGTCCCAGACGCGCAGCCGCGTCGTCTCCGTTGGGTCCTTGAAGATCAAGCGTTCGCCATCCGGACTGACATAAAAAGACGACGCCGACAAGCCGGAGAGCCGTAGCCGCGCCCGCTCGGCCCGCGTAAGCGTGTCGAGCAGGCTGATGCCGTCGCTCACTTTCGCGGCCACCACGCCGCCATCTGCGTTCGTCCCTCCAATCTCCTCTGTATCGGCGCCAAGCGGCGTCACTTTGTCAGAGACAGGATTCCACAGAAACAGCTTGCGCTCGCGCCGGAGCAGAAGTTCGCCGGACGGCAGATAGCGCATCACAGCAATGGGTTGTTTGGAATCGGTAAAGTTATGCACGGCCCCCTGTAAATAGGGCTGCTCCGTGGACAAGTCGTAATGAGTGACGGCACTCCCACGGTAGACGGCGAGCCGTTTACCGTCCGGACTGAAAACAGGTGCGCCGCGGGCAGGAAAGTACGCCGTTTCCGAGCCGTTGCGCGGGTCCCAAACGGTCATCTTTCCGGCCGGCTTCTGCACTGCAAGCCGCTGCCCTTCTGGGTCCCAGGCGAAAAGTCCTGACTCGGAATCCCACTTCGTCGCACCGAGCACTCGCCCGGAAGGAATCTCGTACACGCGGACGCCGATTACGTCTTTGGTAGGACCAGAATCCACCAATTCATAGCATCTTCCGCCGATGGCGAGCAGCGTGCCCTGTGGATTGAAGCGTTTCATCACCACATCGCCAAATGGCAGTTTGAGCACCTGCCGGAGGCCCGACTGCGCGATGGTCTGTATCGCCTCTGCGCGCAAGTCCGCGTCGCGGCGGATTTGCGCGGCCTCGGTAAGCAATTCGAGCGAACGCGGGCGGTTGTTCACGATTCGTTCCGTACGTGCTTGTTCAATCATTGAAAGGCGCAGCCGTTCCTGTAGTGTTTCATTGGCGACCTTTAGCCTTTGGTTGAATGCCCATCCGCTCCAAAGCAGTGCAGCCAGAGCAGTGACGCTGACCGCAATGAACGCCGCAGCGAGCGGCTTGCGTTTGACCCATTTCAGCGTGCGCTCAACTCGCGTTGTCGGGCGCGCCTGAATCGGCTCGCCACGCAGCCAGCGTTCCAATTCGTCGGCCATGGCATCCGCCGATCCGTAACGACGCTTCGGGTCCTTCTCCAGGCATTTGAGACAAATGGTTTCGAGGTCGCGGTCCAGATTCGGATTGATTTGACGGGGTGCCCGTGGCTCTTCGGTCTGGACTTTCATCAATACGCCCATCGCCGAGTCGGCTTTGAACGGCGGGGAACCGCAGAGCATTTCGTAGAAAATCGCGCCTAGACTGTACACGTCGGCGGCCACGCTCAAGCGCTTGGACTGGCCGCTCGCCTGTTCCGGCGACATATAGGCCGGCGTCCCCAGGATCGCCCCCGACTGCGTCAATCCGCTGTCGTGTTCCACGCGTTTGGCGAGGCCGAAATCGGTGATGTGCGGATGGTCTTGCTTATCGAGCAGAATATTCGCCGGCTTCAAATCGCGGTGGAGAATGCCGCGCTGATGCGCGTAATGAATACCGCGCGCAACCGTGGCGAGGAGCTTGACCGCGCCGCGCGGGTCTTTGACCAGCATCGGAATTTGTTTCGCCAGGCTCGTGCCTTCGATGAGCTTCATACTGAAGTATTGGTTGCCTTCATGCTCACCAATTTCGTAGATGGGCACGATGTTGGGATGATCCAAGCTCGCAGCCGCCTCGGCTTCAGCGCGAAAACGCTTCACGTCGTCCGCGCCGGCGAGTTGGCCGGAGAGAATCAGCTTCACGGCGACCGTGCGATTTAGGCTCACTTGACGAGCCTTGTAGACGACACCCATTCCGCCGCGAGCGATTTCCGACAACAATTCATAGTCGCCAAAATAACGAATCGTGCGCGGATCGGCAGCATTTGGCGTTGTGCTGGTGTCGAGCGAGTTCGCCGCCGCAAACGCGTCTTTCAATGGAGACGCAAGTCGGTCGAAATGTTCTTCGTCGGCAAAGAACACGCGCAGGCGGTCCGCCAAATCGGGATGGCGCTGAAGCAGCGCTTCGCGGTCCGTATTGTGACCGGACTCCACCGCCTGTAGATATTCCGCGATGACTTCGTCCAGTTTCGACGTGTCGAGAGTGGGTTCATTCGGAATCATGAACTGCCTCCGTTCCAGCCAATTTCTGTCTCAATTCTTGAAGTCCGCGCCGCAGCAGCGAGGCCACTGAAGCTGGTGTTCGATCCATTTGCGCGCCGATTTCAGCGAGCGACAGGCCCTGGCAGTGCTTCAGCAAAATCACATCGCGTTGCGCGTCCGGCAAAGCGGCCAGCGCGTCGGTGATTTGGAGCAACTGCTCCGTGCGGACCATTTGCTCGCTGGGCGACGGCGCTTTCGCGGCCAGCCAGCCTTCAAGGCGACACGATGACTTTTCGACGTTTGCTTCAAGTGAGCGCTCCAAGCCTACGTCGCGTTTGTCGCGCTTCAAGTCGCGCACGGCGTTGCTGATCGTGTGCGTCAGTATTTTGCGCAGCCATGCAAGCAACGCGCCCGGTTCCCGCGCCGTAAATTGATCCCGTGCTTCATGCGCCCGGCAAAGAGTCTGCTGCACCACGTCGGACGCGTCGAGCTTCTGCCGAATGCGCGGAATCAATTGCGCCCGTGCAAGAATCAGCAAATAGCTGCGGTAGCGCTCCAGCGGAAGGTGGTCGGATGCGTCGCGATCGTGTTTCATAATGAGTCCCATGAGACTCTAAACACTATGTTTGCATTCTTTAACCACAATTAGTTTCAGAATTTCACGAATTATAAACATCCAATGAAAGGAAAAACACATGCGCGAAATCGCTCGCGTCCAGCAAGGCTTTTTTCCCACTCAAGACAGAATCGTTCAAATCATTTCCAAGCTTTTCCGCTTTCCAGCCGCCAACTCCGGCGCCTTCGTCGTGCTCGACGCCGGCTGCGGCACTGGCAAAGCCGTCCACGATCTGCGCAACCACTGGCGCGCCCAGGCGCCGACGTTGAACATCGGGATGCTCGGCATCGAATCCAACAAGGAGCGTTGCCAAAAGGCCGCGACGTTGTTCGCCAGAGGAAAGGGTTGCGGCACGGCGATATGGTCCGCCATCTAAGACGCCACAATCGACAACCCCATCAGCTTGCTGTGGTTCAATCCGCTCTACGACCGCATCCGCGGCGCGGCCACGACATGCGCCACGCCGCGCTGTTCAAGCTCGCGGCTGAAGGCGCTTTTGCCGCGCCAGGTGATGTACTGCGAGCCGTTGTCGGTCAAGACTTCCTGCGGCGTGCCGTGGCTGGCCACGCCGGCGCGGAAGACTTCGAGCACCAGCGACGCGGACTGTGAGGCGTGCAGCCCGTACGAGACAATGAAGCGGCTGTGGTCGTCCATGAACGCGACGAGGTACACGCGGCGGTTCTGGCGCTTGAGCACGAAGGTGAACAGGTCCGACTGCCACATCTGATTATTGCCGAGCATGTTCGAACGACGGGGTTGCCGCACCGTGCCACCGCTGCGTAGCGAAGAAGCAGATTCTTTGTGTGACACGTTCGAAAAAGTTTTGGCTTTCAAATTCGCAGGCTTTTCGTTATTCTTCTTTTTAAGAATACAGCATTTTCGAAACTCGACGAGCATTTTGTCGGCAGCACCATTCTCGGCGCAGCCCGAGGGACAGACGTGAATTCGAATCCTGGCGATCCCGCTGATCCCGGCGCGACAAAACGTGCGCCCGATCAGACGACACCGGAACTTCCGCAGCGACCATCGTCGGGAGGCCGATCGGCCACGGGCGGACTTGGTTCAGTGCCCGCCACTGTTCCGCTTCAAGACCTCTCCGCCGACAAACTGATTCTTTCGGCGCCACGCACGCCTTATAAGGAGCTGTCCGTTCCGTCGCTCGGCGGCATTCCGTTGCTCGCCAAGCTCGGCCAAGGAGGCATGGCGCGGTTTACTATGGCATTCACCCGCGCTTGCATCGTGAAGTCGCCGTCAAAGTGTTGCCTTTCGAGTTGGCCGAAAAGAATCCTGATACCGTTCAACGCTTCTTCCGAGAAGGTCAGCTCGCCGCCCGCGTCACGTCGCCGCATCTCCTCGCCGTGCTCGATGTCAACGAGGAAAGTGGCCTGTTCTACATCGTCATGGAATACGTGGCGGGTAAATCGGGACAAGGCTATTTGCGCGATGTCATCAAAACCGGCGCGATGGGTCTGGATGAAGCCGTCGCGCTCGATCTTTGCATTGCGGCGTGTACAGGCTTGGCCGCCGCGCACGCCAAGGGCATCATTCATCGCGACGTGAAGCCGGACAACATCATGATCCCGCGCGACGAGCAGACGCAGGATCTCGACATCCATGCCGCCAAGCTCGCCGACTTGGGACTCGCGCGCAGCGACACGCTGGACCGTACCGCCATGACGCAATCCGGCGCGTGCATGGGAACGCCGGGATTTGCCGCACCCGAGCAAATCGGCGACGCGAAAACATGTGGCAAGCCCGCCGATGTGTTCAGCATGGGCGCGACGCTGTACGCGCTTTTGACCGGCCGCTCGCCGTTTGCGGGAAGCGTGCTGTTTAAAATTCTGAAAACCACGATTGACGACCCGCACGCGCCGGTGGCGTCGGTACGGCCGGATATTTCCGCGCCGACTGCCGAGTTGCTCGATCGCTGCCTGGCCAAAGAGCCGGACGCCCGCTACGTGGATGCCGCCGCATTGCTGGCCGCGCTGATGGTATGCCGCGCGGTGTTGGGGGAACCGGCTCAGACGCAAATGGCTGTGGAGCGCGTGAGCGCTTTGCTGAATGCAAAAGAAGTTGGGCAGCCGATAACGGCGCTAGCTGACGCGGACCCCCGCACAAGAGGCTCCGGGAACTTGCCGCTGCCAAACATACCGGACGAGTTTGGTGCGCGTCCTGGAACCACGCAACCTCCATTCATTAAGCCGGACCGGCCGTGGATAAAGCCGGTGGCGGCGGTCATTCTTTTTGCGTTGCTCGCCGGTGGCGTACTCGGCTATCAGATTTGGCAGAAGGAGCAGGAACGACAGCACGAGTTACAGGTAGCTGAGGAACAACGCAAGGCTAAAGAAACGCGGCTTGCTGAAGTCCGGCAGGCACTGGACTCGGCGCTCAAAACCGCACAGGAGGCGCAGACTGCGTTTGATTGGAGTCAAGTTCTTGAGGTCTTAAAAGGTCCGCTTGCTGATTTAGGAGATAACGAGCACACGACGAAACAAGATGCGATCGAATTGGTTCGACTGGCCAGAACCGAGTTGGCGATGCGGGCTGATTTCATTCAGCAGCTCGACAGTGCGAACGCACAGATGAAAGATGGAAAATTTGATGGCGCCAAGGCCGCATTCGAAGCTGTCCGAACGCGCTGGTTGAGCGCGCCGCCTGCCGAGAAAACGAAGATCGCGGTGGGAGTAAAAGCGTGCGACGACGGATTATGCGAGAAGCGTTACTCGAACGCACTGGACGCGGGAACGAAGGCGCTCGCTGCCGAAAATTGGTCTGAGGCGGAGAAGCAATTCCAGCTTGCGCTCGCGGAGAAGCCCGGCGATCAAGTTGTCCAAAAAGGCAATGCCGACGCGAAAGCGGGTGCGGAACGGCAGCGCAAAGCAGTCGAAGACGCGAAGCGCGAAGAAGATCGGAAGCGCCAGATTGCCGAAGAGGCCAAATTGCAGCTTGTCGAACTGCGCCGGTCTTTGGACGTCGCTCTCGGCATTGCCTTGGAAGCGAAGAAAAGCGGCGAATGGGAACGCGTGGTTACTGCTTTGGAAAAGCCGATCGCGGCGTTGGACAAGAACGATCACACCACAAAAGAGACTGCCATTAATTTACTTCAGCAAGCCAAAGCGGAAGTGAAAAAGCGAAAGGAATACGACGCGCTGATTGCTGAAGCAAACGGCCACCTCGCCGCCGAAGAATGGCCGGAGGCCGAAAAAAACTTTGAGGCGGCAAACACTCTCACGGGCGCTTTAGACGAAAACGCACAATCCGGGCTGCAATCCGCCCGTCGCGGCATCGCGTTTAAGAATCGAGCTTCAGAATACGATACGCTCATTCGGATGTCAGAGGAGAAACTTAAAGAGGCCAACGTAAATGTCCATGGATCCTACGACCTGAGTCGCGTCTCCCGAAGTATGATTTGGGATAATCTGACAAAGGCCAACAACTTCTTTCCCAATTCCTTTGACGTCAAACGGCTGAGAGGAAAAGTAATGGATGTGCATCTACCCAACGGGTGGATCACTTTTCCAGAGTTTGATCAACCGAATGAATGGTATTGCGTGGGTCCCAACAATATCGCGTGTTTTCCGTTTCGCTGGAAGGGGGGGCTGGAGTTATGGTTCAAATTTGAGAACGGGAAAGTCTTGTATTCCGAGGATGAACCGGAGAAGTGGGAATGGGTAGGATCAGAACAGCACTCGGATGCGGGCCGGGCAGCGCTCAAAAATGCGACTATCGGCAACCGACCGCAGTCCGAAAGAGTCATCTATTTGGATAACGAGCAGACGGCTTTCATTAATCGCCTCGGGATTCCCGCGATCACAGGAATGGCTTCAATCAATGAAATTGGCAAGTGCACCGAACTGTCTTATCTCGGACTTATGGGATCGGATATGACCAATCTTGATCCTTTGAGCGACCTGAAACGTCTGGAGGTACTCCGAACAAAATCAACCTTTAAATTGACAGATATTACCGGGATTGCAGGGTGTACCAGGCTAACCAGTCTGGAACTGCATGGTCCACGCACTCTTTCTCTTTCCCCGCTATCCAACCTCAAGTTGCGGCATTTGTCAATTTTCAGCCCAAGCAGTTTTAGAGCACGGGATATTGACGCGGTCGCGAATATCAAAGGACTACAGACTCTGAACTTGGAAGTGGAAGATACTCAGGATTGTTCGTTCTTTTCGAAATTGACCGAGTTGAACACGCTATCGCTATGGAGCGGGAAGCTATCTGCAAAATCGCTCAGCCAACTTCCCTATTTAACCAACCTTGCCCTCCATTTTGTCGATCTTCAGCAGATAGCCTCGCTGGGTGATTTGCAATCGCTTAGCTCGCTGGAACTCTACAGTATCAGAAGTTTGGAAAACCTGGACGGAATAAAACGTCTGCGACGGCTCCGGTCACTGAACCTTGATTGCGGCAATATCGCCGATATCAGCGCGCTGCGCAATCTGAGCGGGTTGAGAGAGTTGGTATTAAATGGTTCTAAGATCACCGACTTCTCGGTACTCGCCGAACTTCCAAAATTGGAATCCCTCAAACTTCCGTCAACAATTTCCGCCGGCCAGATGGCCGCTTTGGCGGAAAAAGGCGTATTGATTGAACTGAAAACGTTATCGTTACCGAGGCTGGACGAAGGATTTGCGTTTTCTGAGGCCAAAATAGACAAGTTCAAGAATCTGAGTTCGCTAACAATTGAACATGCCAAAGTCGGCAACCTGGAGTTTTTGAGAGAATTGAAGGGCTTCGAGGAGGTGGAAATTACGTGGTGTGAAGACCTTGTGGACGTTACGGCATTAACCGAAAGTCATAATTTGAAATTTATCAGTTTATATGGTTGTACAAAACTTAAGGATATCGCGTGTCTCAAAACGTTGCCCAATTTGAGAGTACTTTCGCTCCAAAGCTGTGAGTCGCTTACGGATGCTGATCTCGACGGCTTTAAGGGCTTTCCGGCGCTTCGTGATTTATATCTTAATGATTGCAAAAAACTGTCGAAAGCGAAGATCAAGGAATTGAGGGATGCCATGACTCACTGCACTATACACGACTAACAAGTCGTCCAAAACCACGTTCAGGAAGGAAATTGTTTGGTGCGCGGCGGGGACGATTCGGAGTTGGAGCCGTTGGCCCGCTGTTTTTTTTTTCAGCCAGTCGTCAAAATCGCCAATTTGAAGCCCGCGGCACTGCGACGGCTTGGGCATGGCTCGTTCAATCTCCGTACCATGCATGGCAGTCTATCCCCCCGCAATCGCCCCCACCACCCTATACACCTCCGCCCCCGACGCCACCGCCTCCGGCAGCGGCGCGTCGGGCGACGAAGCGGCCAATGCGCTAAAGATCTCGCCGGCCACTGCGGACCGCATGTGGCGCTACGCCAAGGCATGGCTGCAAGTTGAACTGATGAACAGGAAGCCTTGAGCCATTGTGTGCAAATTGGTCATAGCTGCGGTTTGAACATACCGGTTCGACCAGGGAGAGGCGAAGTGATAAGACAACTCCTTCAGCGGATGAGTCTCGGGTGTATCACGGGACTTGCAGTTGGCCTCTCCCGCAGGGAGAGGGGATTGCACCCAAGTCCCGTAATGCGCCCATGAGTCTCTTAATCATTCCCCTGCGTCTGACAATTCGTAATCTGGCGGGTAGATTCTCCGCTCGGTTTGCTGACGACATTGTTGAGATTTTATAAAGCAAAATAATATGGGAGTTTGCAACATGGCCCCGTAGCCAAGTGGTAAGGCGACGGTTTTCAAAACATTTACCCAATCACCGATTCCAAAGGGTTTACGCTGTTTTCGCTTGAAATTGCGCTCAAAATGGCTACAAAATTGGCTACAAAGATGCTTTTGGAGCCGACTGCATGTACGCACTTTCCGACGAACCCAAGTCCTCAAAAATCTCGTTCCGGGCCAATGACCGCATTCAGTTTAGGCATTTTTGGGTTATAGACGAAGATGGCTACGGTAAGCCAATCAATATCCGCCTGAAGCGTAAAACTGCTGACGAGCAGGCGAAAATTCTCTCCCACGTCAACATACTTGCGGAGACGAAACCGCGCAGCCGCGACACCGCGCCTGTCGGACTTCGCCAGGAAGTCCTGGATAAATACTTTGAGCCCATTGAGAGCCTCGGTGAACAAAAAGAATTCGAGGTCGATGTCGGAGCGGACGGAACCGTCACCGCCGAAGATGTCGAGGAACCGGACGTTCACGACTTCGCGCGGAAGTATGATGATCTCACGCCCTATCTTGTCCGCATCCGTAAATTGACGACACGCGTTGACGAGCTTGAGCGCCAGAAGACCGTCCTGGAGCTTCGCATCGTCGATCTTCAGCACGCGTGCGAAGAGAAAGACCGCAAGCTTAACGCCCACTGTCATAAAACAATCGCGCAGGCATTTGAGGATTTCAAAGCCGATTACAAACCGGGCATCGGCACCAAGGAGCAGGTCGAATCGCGCGTGCGCGCATTCATCAACGGCCAGAAAACCCCGGAGAGGGGAAAATACAAGGACCGGCAGCCCATCAGCGGGCTGGAAGGCGGCGGAGACCGGCTCCTCGTCAGCATTACGCCCGCGGAGATCGACAAGTGGATCGACAATTACCCGACAGAAAGCAAGACTACCAGGATTCATCTTGCGGCGAACCTGTCGGTTTTCTTCAACACGTGCCGGCGGCTCTATTGTCTCTCCGCAACGCCCATGGGCAGAGGCGTGACAAAGGCGCGCGGTGATCTGCTGACGATTGCGCGCAAGCGCTCGCCGCCGGCGATCAAGGATGTGGACCTGTTAAATCAATATCTAATCAGCTTCATCGATCCGGCGAAAAAGCCCGTCGATCAAGTGGGGCTGCATTGGAAAAGTTGGGTGGCTTTTGCCTGCCTCGCCGGTCCGCGCTGGCACGAGCAACAGAATTTGCTTTGCACCGCGCTGGACCTTCGCGCCAAGCCGCCCCGCATGACGATCGAGGAGACCGAAGAAGCAGACGTCAAGACATTCGGCAATGTGGTGCCCATCGAATCCAAAGTCCTGCTTCCGATTCTGAAAGAGTACGTTGCGACCTGGCAACAGAAACAGACCTATGTTTGGGAATCGCTCGCGCCCCTGCGTCCTGGTCAAGACGGCGATGCGTCGGCGAGATTCTGGCGATACCAGACGTTTTACAGTTACTTCAAGAAAGCCAAGGCAGCGGCGCGTGACCGCGCGCCGGCCGGCATTCGGGACGACAAGCTCTGGTCCTTCGGCCCGGACGAATGGCGCCACACTTTCGGGACGCTGCTGGCGTTGAGCGGTCACAGCATGCTCGAAATCAAAACAATGATGCGAAACAGCACGGACGTGGCATCCGCACACTACGTCAATTTCAATCCGATGGACGAGCGCTTGGCGGGCCGTCTGCAATGGTGAGCACCACATTCGAGTAATTGGCGCTCGCGGCTACTGCATTTGGCAATTGGGGCACGCATGCAACCAGGTCGACTTGACGCCGGAGGCCGCCATCGCGAAAATGTTGTGGTCATTTCACGTTGACCAGTACCAGGATCGTTCCTGATTCCTTGCCGTCAAAATCTTCCAGCGCCTTGCCGATGATGGCACCCAACATGCGGTTGCGGTCCGTGCCTTTCATGGCGTGTCCAACGGTGCTTGAAGTCACCAGTAAATCGCCGCGACGGATGGCTCCGTTCTCTGCGCAAACCTTGGTCGGAATGACGCCCACGACGCCCATGGGAACTGTGTCGCTGAGCGAAGCATCAATCCCTTTTTCGGTCAACAGCACTCCCGGTTTTGTCGCGTAGACTCCCGCAACCAAAGTCGAATATGCACCGTCGCTCTTGGTGACCGTTCGATTCGAAGTTTTCGAAATCATTAGAACATCGCCGGAAGAATACGTTAATCTATCTCCTTCAACCTCAAAGGCTTCCGCGAGATCAGCGCCTCCAGTCTGAGTGCCGCCGTTGAAAAAACCTTTGCCAGAATTATCGATACGGGCAACATTTCCTCCGCCAAACTGAATGGCAATTACGTTTGGTAAGGTCACCCCCATTGCACCTCCTCCATTGTTATTAATGGTACATGATGCTGCTGCAGTCTGCGTGCCAATACATACATTGCCTCGAACAGGCTGTATCAATAGATCGCTGTAGCCGACGTTCACTTGCTTTACTTGAATCATGCCTTGGCCATTATCGAGAACACCAAGGGCCATCGCCATCGGATTCACTACGTTAATACCACTTCGTATTTCAGCCTGAAGCTGATGCTGCGCCGAAGGATCGCTCAACCCAACAGTTTTTTGAACCACTAAAGTATTGCTTTGGCTTGCATTCGTTCCGATACCCACGTTTCCATTGGCCAGCACGAGTTGAGATGTTCCGGCAGTTAAACCATCCGTCGGCAAAATTAACGCTCCTGTCATCGTATCACCCGCTTTTGCAACCTTGGCCGATTCGGCAGTTTGCGCTCGAGCTTTTTCCGCGTCAACGTACTGTTTCGTCGCAGCCTGGAGATTTGCAGTTGGATCGCCGCTGAGCGTCAATGTGCCTGTGAAGGTTTTATTGCCGCCAATGGTGGCTTGATTACTGGAGAGATCAACGAAATTCTGCGTGGGTGATCCGGTACCACCGTTCGCAATCTGGACGACACCAGTGACGTTTGTCGCCGTCCCGCTCACATTGCCCGTCACACTTGCCGTGATTGTGCCGGCATTGAAATTGCCGCTGGCATCGCGCTTCACGACTGTGCTGACGGTGTTTAAGTTCGTCGCTGCGTTGGCGAGATTTGCGCCGCTGGCAACATTGGTCGCGGTGACGCCGCCGACTGTGGAAACCATAGTGGCCGCTTGTGCGCCCGTGACATCGCCCGCGAGATTGCCGGTGAAGGAACCTGCGGAACCGCTGACGTTGCCCGTCACGTTGCCGATCAAGTTGCCGGAGATGGTTCCCACAGAAAAGTTACCGCTGGCATCACGCTTCACTATTGTATTCGACGTATTTGCCGCAGTGGCTGAGTTCGCGAGCGTCGCTCCGCTGGCGACATTCGCTGCCGTGACTGCGCCAACGGTGGACACGACGGTTGCGGATTGAGTGCCGATCACGTCGCCAACGAGATTGCCCGTGAAAGACGCCGCCGAACCGTTTACGTTTCCAGTGACATTGCCCGTCAGATTCCCGGTTATTGCACCGGCGCTGAAATTGCCGCTGGCGTCGCGCTTCGCAATAGCGCTGGCCGTATTCAAATTACTCGCGGCATTCGCAAGATTCGCGCCGCTGGCTACATTGATGGCGGCGACTCCGCCCACGGTCGAGACAACCGTCGCGGACTGCGTGCCGGTGACGTCGCCAACCAACTGGCCTGAGAACGTGGCGGAAGAACCGGAGACATTCCCAGTTGCATTGCCAGTCAGCCTACTTATACGTCGATTTTTACCCGATGGTCTTTTCCAGTTGCAAAACTGCACATCGTTCGAAGTCATGCCTTCAAGCCGGAATAATTTGTTTCCAATTCTCTGCAAAAGTTGCACATCACGCAGTAACACGGGCTTTTAGCCCGTGGTTTGCAATACTGCACGTCGTTCGCTGATGCCTTCGCGCCACAACGAAATTCCATGCAAAAGTTGCACATCCTGCATACTTCCTCTAGGATTTGATATAATATGTCGATCTGAACTAAGGCTCATTCGCTTAATATTATATATTATCATTTACCAATTATCAAGTGAAATTCACTCCATTCTCCCAGATTCTTCAACGCCCCAGCCTCCAAATCCACGAATATAGAAATCATGAATTCCCCGCCCCTAGCTTTATTCGCCATCGCCATCGGCTTGCTCATCGCCCTTGGCCTTATTTATTACATCTACCTCTTCCAACGCCTCTTCGTCTCAGCCGCCTTCAAATCCACCCCCGCTACCCGCATCCTCACCGTCTTCTTCAGCCTCTCCGCCTTCGAAGTCGCACTGAACTATGCGTACCGTTTTCTCATGTGGCTGACGATGCCTGCTTACGGTCCTGCAATGGTTCTTGGCATCTTCGCGCTTCTCGCCGCGCTCGTTGGAGTCGTCGGCTGGTGCGTCGCCTTGGCCGGCAGCCTGCGCGACCGCGAAAAAAATCGCCGCATCCTCTGGAATTTGCGCGTCACCAATTTTCAAGTCTGGCTCCAGGACATCCTCATCGGCGCCCTCGCCTCCGGCCTCGCCCTGACTCTGCGCAGCTACAATCTCCCCCAACAACTGGATGCCACCGGCACCATCGTCTCCGGAGTGTTCATCACCATCAGCATGCTCATCACCTTCCTCGTCGTCATCAACACCTGCCGCTACAGCCTCACCGCCCAAACCCCCTCCCACCGCGCCCTCTTCGTCGCCGCGACCCTGCTTCTGTACGCCGTCTGGGTCAATCCCATCGGCGTCCTCGTCACCTGGTTGGTCGCGCGCGCCTGGCTCATCCAAGCGCCGAAATACTCGCCTCAAGAAAAATAAAATCAGGTGCCGCGACGCGCGAATAATTTTCGCAACCGTTCAGTCCCCGCTGGTTGCTTTTGCAATTTCCCACGTCATTTCTTTGCTGCTCTTTGCGCCATTGCGTGAGAACGCCTTTCCGAAACGCGCGTATTCTGTTAAAACACAATCTCGCAATCCCGCACTTCAAGGCCGCTATGAACCAGCTCTATTACGGCGACAACCTCAACGTCCTCCGCGAACACATCCGCGACGAAAGCGTCGATCTGATCTACCTCGACCCGCCCTTCAATTCGAAGCGCGACTACAATTTGCTCTTCAAATCCCCGAAAGGCCATAAGAGCGAAGCGCAAATCGAGGCGTTTAAGGATTCGTGGTCGTGGGGCGAGCAGGCCGAAAAGGAACTGGACCAACTTCTCAAACAAAAAAATGCCAACGTTGCGCTTGTGATGAACGCTTTGGTTTCGTTCCTCGGCCGCAACGACATGATGGCGTATCTCACAATGATGGCCAATCGCCTGCTAGAGATGCACCGCGTTCTTAAACCGACTGGCTCGCTTTATCTTCATTGCGATCCCACCGCCTCACACTATTTGAAGATCGTGCTGGATGCGGTGTTCGGAAAAGAGAACTACCGAACGGAGATTAGCTGGAAGCGGCAGAGCGCTCACAACGACGCCAAGCAGGGGCGCAGGCAATATGGAAACGTACGCGACGTGATTTTTTTCTACGCGAAGTCAAGCGCATGGACGTGGAGCTGGATTTACACTCCATACTCTGAAGAACACGTCAAAAACGCTTATCGCCATGTTGAAAAGGAAACTGGGCGGCTTTATAGCCTGGGTGATATGACCGCGCCAGGTGGAGCTTCACCCGAAAAGCGCAATCCTCACTACGAGTTTCTTGGAGTCACGCGCTATTGGCGTTACTCGAAAGAGACGATGGCAAAATTACACGAGGAAGGAAGAATTGTTCAGACTGCGCCCGGAAGAGTGCCATTGTTCAAGCGTTATCTCGATGAAATGCCAGGTGTTGGTTTGCAAAATGATTGGAACGACATTAGTCCGGTCAGCGGCAACGAGTCTCTCGGCTACCCCACTCAGAAGCCACTTGCCCTGTTGGAGCGCGTTATCTCCGCGAGCAGCAACAAGGGCGACATGGTGCTCGACCCATTCTGCGGCTGCGGCACTGCCGTTCACGCCGCACACAAGCTTAAGCGCCAGTGGATCGGCATCGACATCACTCACCTTGCCATTTCGCTCATCGAAAAGCGCCTCAGCGATGCGTTTCGAGGGCGCGCCGACTATGAGATCCAAGGCACGCCAAAAGATCTTGAAGGCGCCCGTGACTTGGCCGCTCGCGACAAATACCAATTCCAATGGTGGGCAATCTCGCTTGTCAACGCGAGGCCGTTTCAAGGACATAAGAAGGGCGCCGACACGGGCATTGATGGCATCAAATTTTTTCACGATCTCGAAGGCGACGCGAAATTAATCGTCATCAGTGTGAAGGGCGGCGCCCTCAAGCCCGATGACATCCGCGCCCTCAACCACGTCCGCGAACGCGAAAACGCCGAAATCGCCATTCTCATCTCGCTCCTCGAACCCACCCCGAAAATGCGCGCCGACGCTGCCTCGGCCGGCATCTACGCCGGCGGACCAAGCGGACGAAAACAATTTGCGCGTCTCCAATTGCTTACTATTGATGGGCTGCTCGCTGGAAAAGAGCGTGCTCAACATCCGGACTATGTGCCAGGCGTGAATTTCAAAAGAGCCAAAGGCGAAATTGAGCCCGAGCGCGATCTGTTTTAGAGGCTCGCGCCATGTATGTCTGGTCCGCAATCCTCTCCCTTCTGGCTCTATCCGTCACACTATCGTTTGCGCTCTATATTTTGGAACGCATCCTGCTTGAGTTGGTCGGGTATTACCTTTCTCCGCATCGAGTGCTTTCGGTTTTCCTCGGCGCCGTTGTGTTCGCGGCAGTTTTCAATTTCCTGAGCTCGCAGGGCTTGAACTGGCTCTTGCGCGCGCGCGACGAATCCGGAACATACCTTTACAATCGAACGATCATAAGTTTCACGCCCCTTTCCACGCTGTTCAGTTTTCTGGCGTGGCTTGCCGTTTTGACCAGGCTGTGGGGCTCGAGAAATAAAAACCGCCGCGCGCTCGAAAAATACTCCCCCACTCGCTTTCAAATCTGGCTGCAAGATATCTTCATTGCCGTTCTCGCCACGGGACTTTCGATGACCATCCTGCGCTGGCGCATCTCTCCCGAGACAAGCGAGACGTATACGATCGTCGTGGGCGCCTACCGCGCCGCCAGCATGTTGATCTGTTTTCTGTTTCTCATCAATGTCTGCCGCTATAGTCCCTCCGCTCAAGTTGTCCGGAAGCGCGCATGGTTCGTTGCAGTTGTGATGCTCATTTGCAGCTACGCCGTCGGTGCATTTTCCATGCCCGTCGTGTATTTGGTCTGGCGCAAATGGCTCATCCGCATGGCCGCGCGCCAAGACGGGTCATGAATTCGGGAAGAGGAAACGGAGCCGCCGTCTTACGGCAGGTCACCGCGCCTCTTCTCGAATTCATCACCCCGCCACGACTATTTGAGCGATTAAAAATGGAAAACGCTTCCTCCTTCCGATATTATCGATGCCATCGTTTCGTTAGTTTTAATTGAAAGAAGGGAGTCCTCCTCACCATGCCGTTGAAAGATGTTTTGCTCGCCCCAGGCCCCAGCCAGGTCCCCGAACGCGTCCGCTTCGTCCTCGCCGAACAATCCTGGTACCACCGCTCCGCGCGTTTCAAAGCGCTCTACAAAGAGTGCCGCGAACGCCTCGGCCGCGTCTTCGAAACGCAAAAGAGCGACATCGTGATCTTCGCCGGCTCTGGCACGGCGTCGATGGAAGCGTCCATCGTCAACGCGATACCGAAGGGCAAAAAAGCCCTATTGGTCAGCGGCGGTAAATGGGGCGAACGCCTCGTCTCGATTTGCAAAGCCTTCGAAATCTCCGCGGAAGTGATCAAGATCGACTACGGTTGCGTCCCCGATCCCAACCTGATCGCCGACGCGCTCAAAAAAGATCCAAGCATCGCGGCGGTTTACGTGCATCTGTGCGAAACATCGACCGGCGCGAAATACGACGTAAAATCCATCGGCGAAGTCGTCCGCGCCACGCCCGCGCTGCTGGCCGTCGATGCCATCTCCGGCGCCGTCGGCATGGAATGCCCCATTGATGCGTGGGGCGTCGATTTTTTCATGGCCGGTTCGCAAAAGGGATTGATGATGCCGCCAGGACTCGCGGTGTTGACCGTCTCGCAAAAAGCGTGGTCGGTCGTCGATACCGTCGCCGCACCCGCGTATTATTTCTCGCTCAAGCAGTGCAAAAAAGTGCTGCCCGATAACGACACGCCCTTCACGCCCGCCAACACGCTCATCGCCGCGCAGAACGAAGCGCTAAAGATGATCGAAGAGGAAGGCCCGAAGAACGTGCTCGCGCGCCACGCGATTCTCGCGCAAGCCGCGCGGGCGGGAACGGCGGCGCTCGGCCTCGAGCAATTCCCCAAAGTTCCCGCAGAAGTTCTGACGGTGGTGAAAGCCCCCGCCGGCCTCGACGGCTCCGCCGTGGTCAAAGCTGCGAAGTCGCGCTTCGGCGTCACACTCGCCGACGGACAAGGCGACATGAAAGGCAAAGTCATCCGCATCGCGCATATGGGCTACTGCTCCGCCATGGACGTGATCGTCGGCATCGCGGCGCTGGAACTTGGCCTCAAAGCCGTCGGCGCCAACGTGGCCCTGGGCAAAGGCGTCGCCGCCGCGCAGGAGGTTCTCGCGAAAGCGCCGAAAGAGGTCACGCTGTAGCAACCTGTACCGCCGGCGTCCCGCCGGCCCGTCGCGAATTTGTCTCGTTGTGCAGGCATCTCACCTGCGCTTGTGGTGCAGGCGGCCCGCCTGCACAGTCGTGCGAAGCACGACGCCGTTCACATTGGCCCTATCTGCCCTATAGGGCCTATTCGGAGCTCCCATGCCCGACCCCTCTCACGACCTCATCGTCATCGGCGGCGGCCCCGGCGGTTACGTCTGCGCCATCCGCGCCGCGCAGCTCGGCTTGAAAACGCTCTGCGTCGAAAAAGCCGAACTTGGCGGCATCTGCCTCAACTGGGGCTGCATCCCCACCAAGGCCCTGATCCGCTCCGCCGAACTGATCGACGAAATCCGCCATGCGGAACAATTCGGCCTCAAAGCTGAAAACGTCTCGTGGGATTTTTCGAAAGTCGTCGCCCGCAGCCGCGACATCGCCGGAAAACTGAACCGCGGCATCGCAAGTTTATTCAAAAAATACAAAGTCGAACATGTCGCCGGCCAGGCTTCGTTCACCGGCGCCAACACGCTCGACGTGGCGACCGGCAGCGGCGTGAAAAAACTCAGCGCCAAAAACATCGTCATCGCCACCGGCGCGCGACCGAAAAATCTCCCCGACCTGAAGCCTGACGGCAAAATCGTCATCACCAGCCGCGAAGCGATGATCCTGCCGCAAGTCCCCAAACATCTGCTCGTTGTCGGCGCTGGCGCGATCGGCATCGAGTTCGCCTATTTCTATTCCGTGCTCGGCGCAAAAGTCACGGTCGTCGAATTTCAGGACAGCATCCTGCCGCTCAACGACCGCGAAGTCGCCGGCCTGCTCGCCAAATCGCTGCAAAAACGCGGTATCACAATCCACACCGGGAGCAAGCTCGACAAAATCTCCATCAACGCCAACGGCGTCAGCGCTCAAATCGTTCGTAGTCCCGCCTTCAGGCGGCCGGATGCCGGCACTCCCGACACGCCTTCCGAAATCCCCATCGAAGCCGACATCTGCCTGAGCGCCGTGGGCATGACCGGAAACGTCGAAGAATTGAACCTCCCCAAAGCCAACGTCAAATCCGATCGCGGCTTCGTCACCCTCGATAAAAAATGTCAGACCAGCACAAAAAATATTTTCGCCATCGGCGACGTCGCCGGCCCGCCGCTGCTGGCGCACAAAGCCATGTTCGAAGGCCACAACGTGGCCGAACGCATCGCCGGAAAACACGCGCTCGAACTCGACCCGATCCAGGTCCCCGGCTGCACCTACTGCCACCCGCAGTTTGCCTCCGTCGGCCTCACCGAAGAGCAGTGCAAAGAAAAGAAGCTCGACTACGTCGTCGGAAAATTCCCCTTCATCGCCAACGGCATGGCCCTCGCCGCCGGCGAGGAAGAAGGCCTCGTGAAATTACTCTACGGCAAAAAGCACGGCGAACTGCTCGGCGCCCACATCCTCTCCGGCCGCGCCGCGGATTTGATCACCGAAATGGGCCTCGCGCTAAAACTCGAATGCACTTACGAAGAAATCCTCGCGACCATCCATGCGCACCCGACGCTGAGCGAAGCCGTCTTCGAAGCGACGGCGCAGGCGTTTGGGATGGCGGTGCATATTTAAGGAGCGGCGGCACTCTTGCCGCCGTCGCTTGGCGCCAGGAGCGGCGGCACTCTTGCCGCCGTGAATTTTCTTTAATTGCAAAGTCAAAGGGCGGCAGGAGTGCCGCCCCTCCTACACCTTCCCCACCGTAATCGAAAACCCCTTCCCCGCCTTAAAAAACGCCGCCGCGTTTCCGTTGCGAATCCCAATCTCCAGCCGCCCGCCGCTGCCGAAATACGCGACCGGCGAACCCTCCGGCACATCCGAGAATGTGGACGACACGGGCACCATGAAAGACGAGTGCGCAAATTCGAAATTGAGCGGCGTGTTTTCAGGATTCCATTTCGCGTAGACGTCATGCGTCAAATCGGTGATCAAATTCCCAAAATGATCCGCGCGCAACACGTGAATTTTCAACTGCGCGCCGTGTTCACAAGGCCCGTGCAAATTCAGCGCAACCAGTTTTTCGCACGGCGGCCCAAATTCCGAAAGTTCCACGCCGTTGGCGAGATGCGCCGCCGCCGGCGCAAAAATATCGCGACCGTGAAACGTCGCGCAGACCGCCGGCAGCCAGTAGCGCGGATTTTCCAATTTTACCGCTCGCTTTAATCGGTCCTTCGTCAAGACAAGCTCGAAAATGCCATTGTCCGGCCCGACAAAAAACGCGCGCTCCGTTTCCAGCGCAACAGCCGTGCGCGCCGATCCAACGCCCGGATCGACGACCGCGACATGAATCGTCCCGTCCGGAAAAAACGCGCAGCTCTCTTCCAGCGCCAGCGCGCCCGCAACAATATCCTGCTGCGGAAGCCCGTGGCTCAGATCGACAATTTTCGCGGACGGCGCAATCGACAAAATCACGCCCTTCATCACGCCGACGAACGTGTCGTTGAGGCCAAAGTCGGTGGTAAGCGTAATCATTGGATTATTCAAGATTCAAAATTCAAAATTCAAGATTCAAACAAGATTCGCTCGCGACAAATCTTGAATCTTAAATCTTGAATCTTGAATCTGCCGTTACATGATTCCCAGCATCGACGCCTGCAATTTCCCTTCGAACGTCATCTTGTCTTTCGACCACGGCGGCTCGAAGACGAGCTTCACCTCGACGGCGCTGATGCCCTTGCATTTCGTCACCACGTCGTTGACGCGCGCCTTGAGCTGGTCGCCAACGGGACAGTGCGGGCTGGTGAGCGTCATTTCGACCGCCACTTTGCCGTCGCTCTCGTCAAGCTTGTAGATCAATCCAAGATCGACGATGTTGATCGGAATCTCCGGATCGAAAATTTCCTTCATCGCCTCGCGCATTTCGTCGGGCGTGGCCCGTAGCGCAGGCGTCCCGCCTGCAACTTGTGGTGCAGGCGGCCCGCCTGCATCGGCCTGCGCCTTCGCTTCCAGAGTGGTCGTCGTCGCTGTGTCGCTCATGGTCTTGCCTTCCTGTTCTGTTCAACCGTAAACCGAAAACTGTAGATCGTTGCTCTATTGAAGGCCTCATTGCCTTTGTTTTCTTACCCCGAAGGGGTTCAAGATGGTAGCCGGGGGTTGAGGGCGTGCCCGCCCGATACCCCCGGTACAGTTGCAAAAATGTTCCCTCGACCCCGGAGGGGTCGCAGAGGATTTCACAGAGTTGTCAATCCGTCAATCAAGCAATGTCGCACCGCTCCTCATGCTCGCCGCCATGCTTGCCCGCCTGATACTCGACAATCCCATTCTTCAGCGTCGTCCACGACAGCGTGGCGCATTTGACGCGCACCGAAAATTTGCGCACGCCTTCCAGCGCCTCCATGTCCGGCAAATCCGACGGCACTTCGAACGGCGCTTCGTTGCGCATCATCGCTTTGAAATGGTCGCTGATTTTGCCGGCCTCTTCGAGCGATTTGCCTTTGACGGCTTCCGTCATCAATGACGAACTGGCAATGCAAATCGCGCAGCCCTTCCCGTCAAACCCGACATCGTGAATTTTTCCATCCGCACCGACTTTTGCGTACACAGTCACGCGGTCGCCGCAGACGGGGTTGTTGCCCTTGGTCACGATCTGCGCGCCGTCAATCGCGCGCTTGTTGTGCGGGCGGCGGTAATGTTCGAAGATCACGTCGCGGTACAACGAATTCAGACCATCCTCTTCGTTATGGTCCTTCTTGCCTTCAGATTCGTCCCGTTCGGGATCGTCGGCTTCAGGCTCGTCGTCGCCGAATTTCTTATCGTTTGCCATGTTGTTCATCATACCGCGGGCGCGTCATTCTTCAATCCAGCGGCTTTGAGTTCTTTTGAATTCATTTGTTTGAGGGATGCACCGTAGACGCCGGGCTGGCCATAGGTTGCCGTCAACCCACCAGTCAATGTCCGCATCGAGAATCCGTAGAGACTCTGATTGAGAAGCGCATCGCGAATAGCGCCATCGCCAGTTGGGATTTCGATGTCATGTTTCTTGCCATCCGCCGAGCGGAACGAATGGACCGCGCACAGCATTCGTGGAATTGGCCTCAAATGAACCATGTACCAAATACCGTGAAACTTATGGAATTGAGCGCCATCTGGCCCAGTGACAATATCCTTGCTTTGTCTCGGCCGTTGAACGTAATTGCGTTTGAAACGCATCGAGTGTTCGGGACGCTTGACTCGTTTCAGCAACCCGTCGATCGGATGCACGTACAATTCAAAATGCGACTCTTCAATTGGTTCCTCACCTTTGATTCGGAAGCCTCCACCTGGGCGCGCCCACACTTTGCCGTCCTTCAGAAACGTATCCATGCACACGAAATCGGCGATGTGCTGGAGAATATGCGCCTGAACCGTTGACTTGACGTGTATGCGCTCGCAGATTTCAGAATAGACTTTATTCCACGGCTTGCCGACGCTGCTTTGCAGAAAGCGTTTCAGCGGCGAAAGATGTTCATTGAAGTACTTGGTCTTCCGTTTTCGCCGCGCGTTCCTGTAACTTTCGCGGGTTGGCATGTCTTCCAAATCGAGCTTGTGCTTAAGACCATAGTTGCCTTTGACCGCCCACGTGCGATTGGCGCGCGGCCGCTCGACGATGACTTTGTCCATGTCTTCGCGCATGCATTCAACCTCGAACACGTTTCTTCTTTTTTTGCTTCGTTCTCGGAGCGATCCCATACTTGCGCATGATTTCTTCCGAAGGGATTCCTTCTCCCCTGCGAATCTGCTCATCGGCGCGTCTCATAATCGCAAGAAAGCGGGGGTCCTCGGAGAGGGCGATGTCTTCCAAATCACTGTCGTCGATAGGTGACAAAGCGGCCACGGCTCTGCCGTTCTCCTTAAAAACGAGCGTTTCGCCATTGCTGTCATGGATATATTTTTCCATGGCGTTGGACGCGTGCGCCAAATCAATAGTCTTCATCGAATTCAAACTCCTCTCCGCCAATCACAACTCGATTTCTGATCTTAATCCCAATTGCCTTGATGAACACCTTTTTTTCACCGTGAGAAATATCGAAAACACACGCGCCGTTCCGAGGCGTAGCCGCCATTCGGCGAGCACGTTTCTCCGCATTTCGCGGCAGTTCTTCGACACCGTAAGCGGATGATCGCTCAGCCGTTTCTCGACTTCATGAAGCACCTCCGCTCGTTCGAATGCGGGCAAATCGCGAAGGTGTTCATCGGCTTCAGGCATATAAACAATTTGATATTTCAAATCGCCCCTCCTCACTTCTTGTCAAACCACCCCCTCACCTTCTCCAGTCCCGCCGCCAGTGCGTCAATGTCGCTCGTCACCGTGTACAGCGCCACGCTCATGCGCGCGGTGCTGGCCGCGTCGAGCCAGTCCATGATCGGCTGCGCGCAGTGGTGGCCGGCGCGGATCGCGACGCCTTCCTCGTCGAGGATTTGGGCGATGTCGTGGGCATGGATGTCGTCGAATTCGAACGAAATCACACCGGAACGCAATTCCATGTTGCGCGTGCCGTGAATCTTCAGGCCTTTCACGCTGCTCAAGCGTTCGAGCGCGTACGCGAGCAAACTCTGTTCGTGCGCGCGCACGTTTTCCATGCCGATGGCTTGCAAATAATCGACGGCGGCGGAAAGCCCCGCGGTTTCGGCAATGGGCGGCGTGCCGGCTTCGAATCGAAGCGGCGGTTCTTTGTACGTGGACGAATCGATGCGGACTTCCTCGATCATTTCGCCGCCGCCGAGGAACGGGTCCATCGAATCGAGCAGCGCGTATTTTCCATAGAGACAGCCGATGCCCGTAGGCCCAAGCATTTTGTGCCCGGAGAAACTATAGAAATCGGCGTCAAGCGCGCGGACATCGACGGGCAGATGCGGCACGGCCTGGCAGCCATCCACGGCGAAAATCGCGCCGGCGGCGTGAACTTTTTTCGCGATGTCGGCGATGGGATTGATCGTGCCGAGCACGTTCGACACATGCGTCAACGCGACGAGTTTCACTTTGCCGCTCGCGAGAAGTTGGTCGAGCGATTTCAAATCGAGCGTGCCTTCCGGAGTGAGCGTCACGCCTTTGACCACGCAGCCTTTGTCTTTCGCCAGCAGATGCCACGGCACCAGATTGCTGTGGTGTTCCATCGTGCTGACGAGAACCTCGTCGCCGGCGCGCAGAAATTTCCGCGCGTAGCCGTGCGCGATGAGGTTGATCGCTTCGGTCGCGTTTTTGGTCCAGACGATTTCTTCCGCGCGCGCCGCGCCGACGAATTTGGCGACGCTTGTGCGCGCGCCTTCATAAATTTCAGTCGCCCGTTCGGCCAGCACATGCAGTCCGCGGTGCACGTTGGCGTTGCTGAATTCGTAGTAGCGCGACATGGCGTCGATGACCGCTCGCGGCTTTTGCGAGGTGGCGGCGGAATCGAGATAGATGAGCGACTTCCCGTCGTGAACCTTTTGGTTCAGGATCGGAAATTCGCTGCGGATTTTTGCGGCGTCAATCGGGCGGGGAATGGCGATGGTTTCGGGAAGCATGAACGGCGAGTCCTTTCAAAAGAGGCGAAGCAATTTGTTCATCCCCTCTCTTGTGGCGGCGCAGGCTTCCAGCCTGCATTGATTGCCAATGCAGGCTGGAAGCCTGCATCACAATTATGCATACGGCATCGGTGGCACTTTGCCGAGCAATCGCGCGTACACTGCCAGCGCACCGCGGTGGTGCGCGGTGTGGTCGGTCATCGCTTCGAAAATGGCGCGGCGCGGCTCGCCGGCCATGATCGTGCCCGCGATGGGCTGATCGAATTCGGCTTTCGCGTGCGCGGCGACGGTATCGATCGCCTTCTTGCACGCGCGGTCCATCCACGCGCGCGCGTCAATCAGGGACGTGACTTTGCGCACGCCCTTTTCCGACGCTTCGAATTCGGTGGCCATCCCCGCCGGATTGAACGCGCCATCGACGAACCATTCAACGGTCTGCGCGGCATGCGCAATCTGCTGCGCGACGGTGAACATCTCGGGCTTTGGCGCGAATTGCGCGTCGCCTTCTTCGAAACACTTGGTGCTGGTGTCGAAGTATTTTTTCATGGACTCGATGGAGTCTGCGTAGTTGTGGTCAGGCATGATGGTTTCCTTTCACCCTCTCAAATCTCGACTTCAATCGCTCCATTCGTTTCCCGCACCGCATACGCCCGTACCGGCGTCACCGCCGGAAGCGTCAGCGCGGCGCCAGTACACAGATCGAAATGCGCGCCGTGCCACGGACATTCCACGACGCATCTGCCGTCGTCATCGATCAGCGTGCCTTCGGCCAGCGAGGCTTCGTCGTGCGTGCAGGTGTCGTCGATGGCGTGCACTTTTCCGTGCACGCGAAAAAGCGCGATGCGCTTGTTCCGGAGCGTCACGCATTTGCCGGCGCCCTCGGCAAGCTCGCTGGAAGCACACGCTTTTTCGAATGGCATGGATCGCAAATCCTCGCTATGTCGTCTTCAACTCCGGAGCGGTGCCGGTGCCATTATTCCGAGGGCATGCCGCGGCATCCGCACTGAATTTATGCTGCACGTGCCACTCCGTTTTCGCGCCCTGGTATAGGCGCAAGGGCATGCCGCAATATTTGCAGCCGAACACGTCTTCCTTCTTAACCTCTTTCACGCTTCGGTTGACCAGCTTCCAGACTCTGGATTTCGAAACGGGATCGATAAACATTCGTTTCACTCGGACATCGTACATCCAATCGGCACGCGTGCTCATAGGCTTACCCTTCTTCCCCAATTTTCCCATCGATCAATTTGCGCAGCGGCTCGATCACATTTTCGAGCCCGAAATGCAGGATAACCTCTTCGAAGAATCCGTCCATGATCATCTTCTTAGCCTGAAACTCAGTCAAGCCGCGAGACATCAAATAAAATAAAATCGTCGGGTCGATCTGCCCCGCCGTCGCGCCGTGGGTGCAGCGCACGTCGTTGGCCAGAATCTCCAAACCCGGAATCGAATCGACGCGCGCGTTTTTGCTCAGCAGCAGCGTGCGGTTCTGCTGGTACGCGTCGGTCTTCTGCGCGCCAGGTTCAAGATGAATCATGCCTCGATACACGGCGCGCGCATTATCGCTCAGCGCGCCTTTGAACATCAAGTCGGTCGTGCAGTCCGGCGCGACGTGATGCTGGTACGTGTCCATGTGAGTTTTCTGGTCGCCGGTGCCGTAATACAATCCATAGAGAAACGCATGCGCCTTCGGCTCCAGCATCTTCGCGGCCATGAAGGTCTTCGACCATTTCGAGCCGAGATGCGCGCTGGCGAAATCCATTTTGCTGTCGGCGTATTGATTCGAGCGGTGCGCGCCGATGTAGACGACGTCAGTACCGGTATTTTGTATCAAAATGTAGCGCAGTTTCGCGCCGGCTTTGAGCACGATCTCCGTCTGCGGGCAGCACAACGAAGGCGTGTCGGATGCTGCCTTCGCGTCGGACGAATACGTTTCGATGACCGTCGCCTCGCCGCCTTCTTCGATCACGATGAGATTGTGCGGATAGAGCCCACCGTCGCGCGTGACAAATTTGGCGCTGAACGGCGCTTCCGCGCGCACGCCTTTCGGCACATGCAGCGCGTAACCGGTGTTCCAAAGCGCCTGATTGAGCGAGTGGAATTTGCCGCCTTCGTGAATCTTGTTCTCGATGCCGGCCGGAAAGACCTGCGTGTTCCAGTATTTTTCAAGCAGCCACGCGGTATTCTTTGCGGCGTCGCCCGGCGCGCCCCAGAAAATGTTCTTCGATTGCGCGTCCTGCGGCGCCGCGCTCAACGATGCATTGGCCTCGTCAAACACGGGAACGCCAACCGCGTCGGCATTGAATGTGCCAAACTCGACGCGCCGCCAGATTTCATCGCGCCGCCCGGGCATGGGCGCGCGCAGGAAATGGTCGAGCGCCTTCAGCCGGCGTTCGGTGATGAACGCGGGCTCGCGCATATTCTTGATTGCAGATTCCAATGTCATTTTGCCTTTCACCTATTCGGGATGTACTGTTGTCGCGACAGCACTTGGGATCGTCCGGCCCTGCTTCATCAATTTGGATCTAAATATCTTGACGGTAGGTTTCGGAAGACCCAGCATCTTTGCAGCCTCTGCCGTATTGCCGTGAGTGGCGATTAACGCTCTGGCTATCAAATTCTGCGTGTCCAGCGAATTTATAGACTGAGCGCAGCCAAACTCCGCATCGAACCGTTCGATCGCTTCCTCCAACGTACTGTACAGAACTGCCCGTGCATCGGGGACTTCTTCGCAAAACAATTCCACAAACTGTTTTTCAAGATTTTGAACTTGTTGCGAATCAAAAGGGAGCTGGTAGATATCGCGGCTTTGAACGCAATACCCGTGTTTCGCAAGCGACTCGAAACATCGGTAACACGCCGCACTCCTTGCATCAATTCGCTTCCAAACATCAATCGCTTTGAACATTTTCATCATTCTCCGCTGATAACCAACGGCCGTTTCGCAGCCGCTCGAGCGTATTGGCGCGAGTATTTCGGAATTGCGAAACAAGCACTCCATTTTTATCGACAATCAGCACCCGCTCTCCATCGACGTAAACGTAATTCCCGGTTTCGGTATCGACGTAACGTTTTCCGTATTGGATGATACGGTTTGGGTCGCCCACCGCACGGTGCGTGATACCTGAGCGAGCTTGTGCTTGTCTGTGTCTCGCATGTTGGGACACCTTTTTTTGTGCCATTCGCTACCCCATGCCATCTTTTATCCCACAGTCCCCTCCATCTCCAATTCAATCAACCGATTCATTTCCACCGCGTATTCCATCGGCAACTCTTTGATCAGCGGCTCGATGAAGCCCGTCACGATCATCTTCGCGGCTTCGTCTTCGGTCAGGCCGCGAGACATCAGGTAAAAGAGCTGCTCTTCGCTGATCTTGCTCACGCTTGCCTCGTGCTCGATGCCGACTTTGTCGGCTTCGACTTCGATGTACGGGTACGTGTCGCTGCGGCTCTTGTCGTCGATGATCAGCGCGTCACAGACCACGCGGCTCTTGCTGTTATCGGCGCCTTTGAGCACCTTGCACAGGCCGCGGTAACCCGCGCGCCCGCCGTCTTTGCTGATCGACTTGCTCGTGATCAAGCTCGACGTATTCGGTGCGCAGTGCACGACTTTCGCGCCGGCGTCCTGATGCTGGCCTTTGCCCGCGAACGCGATCGACAGAATCTCGCCGCGCGCGCCCGGCTCCATCATGTACACGGCCGGGTATTTCACGGTCAGTTTGCTGCCGATGTTGCCGTCGATCCATTCCATCGTCGCATCGCGATAGGCGACGGCGCGTTTGGTCACGAGGTTGTAGACATTCGTGGACCAATTTTGAATCGTGGTGTAGCGGCACCGCCCGCCTTTTTTCACGACGATTTCGACCACCGCCGAATGCAGCGAATCGGAGCTGTACACCGGCGCCGTGCAGCCTTCGACGTAATGCACGAACGCGCCTTCATCGACGATGATCAGCGTGCGTTCGAACTGGCCCATGTTCTTCGCGTTGATGCGGAAGTACGCTTGAAGCGGGATGTCGATCTTCACGCCTTTCGGCACGTAGATGAACGAACCGCCGGACCACACCGCGCTGTTGAGCGCCGCGAATTTATTGTCCGCCGGCGGAATGATCGTGCCGAAGTATTCTTTCACCAATTCCGGATGCTGCTTCACGGCTTCTTCCGGCGAAAGGAACAGCACGCCCTTCTCTTCCCACTGGCCTTTGAGGTTGTGGTACACGACTTCCGAATCGTACTGCGCGCCGACGCCGCCGAGGAACTTGCGTTCGTCTTCGGGGATGCCGAGCTTGTCGTACGTGCGTTTGATTTCGTCCGGCACCATGTCCCACGTGTCGTAGGATTTCTCCGACGGCTTGAGGTAGTAGGTGATGTTGTTGTAGTCGATGCCCGACAGATCGCCGCACCAGTTGGGCGTGGGCTTCTTCCAGAAAATGTCAAGCGCGCGCAGGCGGAAGTCGAGCATCCACTTCGGCTCGTCCTTGTGTTGCGAGATGTCGATCACCGTCTGCCGCGTCAGGCCCTTAGGCGTGCGGAAGGAGTGCTTCTCGGTTTCGTGGAAACCGAATTTGTAGTCCTTGATGATTTCGCCGGCGGGATTGATTTCGGTCGCCGCGGCTTCACGTAGAATTTTCTCGTTCATTGTAACTTCCTTTCGTCGTGCAAAACTTCTTAATTGGCGGGACCGTGGTTCATCGCTTTCCGCCCGCATCCACCGGCAATCCATTTTCAAAAAACACTTTCGCCCGCTTCTCAATCTCCTCGTGAGAAACGTCTTCCTTGTGCGTCGCCACCGACCAGAGATGCCCGAACGGATCGGCGAGCTGTCCGTAGCGGTCGCCCCAGAACGCGTCCAGCATCGGCATGCGCACGGTCGCGCCCGCGGCGACGGATTGCAAAAAGACCGCGTCGGCGTCCGGCACGTACATGTGAATCATCGACGCCGTGCCGTGCAGCGTTTGCGGCGAGGTCGCGCTGCCTTGCGGGAATTCGTCGCTGAGCATCAACACCGAATCGCCGACCTTCAACCTCGCATGCATGATTCGCCCGCCTGGCGCGAGCGACCTGAACAATTCTTCGGCGCCGAATGCCTTCTTGTAAAACTCAATGGCCTTTGCCGCATCGCTGACAATCAGATACGGCGTCAATGTGTGATGGCCACTCGGAATCGGATTCGCAGCCATGATGAATCTCCTTTACGTCTATTTTTTGCCCTCGCACTGTTGCGCCATGAACGCCTTGGCGCGCTTCTCCTTTTTATTTATGCCGTCTTTAACATGAACTGCGAGCCTTGCAGTTTAGCATGGGATTTAGCAGCGGTGGAGAATGCCCAATCCGTCAGCTTTTGTACTTCAGGGTCATCCTGGTCTAAAACGATTTGCACAAAAACATCATCCGGATAGTTGGGTTCCCCGGTCAACAAACCGACTTCTTGGTCGGTGACACGGTGAAGAATCTCGTTGAATTGGCGCAACCGCGGCGCGTTGACCACGTTTTCAGTTCCAACTTCGTATGTGTCACGCGCAACTACCGTGAGATTCGAAGCCAATCGAGCAACAAAAGTCGCCTTCTCGCTATTCGAAAGACCGGTGAAAAATTCGAGCGCTGTTTTGTTTTTCATTGGATTTCCTCATCCTTTAACAAGACCCGTGGAAGAGAATTGATGTCGATGCCCCGTTCTTCAAGCACTTTCGCCCGCGTATTTCCCTGATAAATTCTGCCGTCCGATCTCGCTGTCAACGGCTGTTTCTCACCTGGGCGAAGCGATTTGATAATCGCTTCGGTGGATTTTGCTCGCCAAAAACTCAAACTTCCTTTCGCGAGCATTGCGTCCGAATGTATCCTCCTTAAGGGCACCATTAGTTTATATTCTCATCCGCTTATCCACGAAACGTCCTGCTGACGGTGTTCCTACTTCACCGCCACCGCCTGATTCTCAACCACGCACGCCGGCGTCGCCGTGTTGCAGTACGCCGCTTTGCGCACGTAATTGCATTTGATGTACTCGTAGCCCTTCGCTTCGAGTTCGTCCACGAGCTCCGGCCCCATGCTCACCCCGATTTTTCCATCGACCAGCAGATGCGAGTGCGTCGGCTTGATGTATTGGAGCAGCCGTTTGTAATGCGTGATCACCAGCACGCCCATGTTATGTTCCTTCGCCAATCGCGCGGCGCCTTCCCCGACGATCTGCAATTTGTCCAAATCCAATCCGGAATCGGTTTCGTCGAGCATCGCCAGCGTCGGCTGCAGCATCGCCATCTGCAAAATCTCCATCTGCTTCTTTTCGCCGCCGGAGAAGCCTTCGTTCAAGTAGCGCGTCGCAAGTGTCGGATCAATCTTCAAATTCTTCATCGCGGCGAGGAGCTTTTTCTGGAATTCCATCACCGAGAATCCGCTTGCCTGTCCCTGCGTCTTGTCCGTAGCCTTTGCCGCGGCGCCGTAGAAGCGCGCCTGATACGCCGTGCGCAAAAAGTTCGCGACCGATACGCCCGGCACGCTGATCGGCGCTTGAAACGCGAGGAAAATTCCCGCGCGGGCGCGCGCGTCGGCTTCCATCGCCAGCAGGTCTTCGCCGTTGACCCACACTCTGCCGCTGGTCACCGTGTAATTCGGATGGCCGGCGATTGCGTAAGCCAGCGTGCTCTTGCCCGTGCCGTTTTGGCCGAGCAGGACATGGACTTCACCCTTGTTTATGGTGAGGCTCAGGCCTTTGAGAATCTCCTTCTCAGCGACCTTGACGTGCAAGTCTTCGATCTTCAACAACGGCGTGCTCATTGTTCGATTGTCCCTTTCAATTGCCGCTTACTTACATGCGCGGCTCTTTCGGAGAGGCGGCACTCCTGCCGCCCTTTAGGATAACGTTGCCGGCAGAGCGTGCTTTGATTCGTTCTTCTCGGCTGCTGGCTTTTCGGCCACGTGCGCGGTCCATTGCGCTTCGGCGGCGCTGTGATTGACGACATCCTGAAGCGTAACTTTCGCCAAAACTTCATGCATTTTGCGTTCCGCTTCCGAAAAAGTCGCCAAAATCAGGCATTTCGGCCCAAGCCGGCACAGCTTCGAGGTCGCATTGCATTCGTACATCGGCGAGGCGCCTTCGAAGACCATCGCCACGTCGCGCAACGTAATTAGATTGGGGGCTCGCCCAAGGGCGTAGCCGCCTTTCGAACCGCGGTGCGAACGCAGCAATCCGGCCTTGACCAACTGTTGAAAAACCTTTGCAAGATAAGACACTGAAACATGTTGCGCATTCGCCACGACATCGACGGAGAAGTCCGATACGTGCGGATTGGCGGCCATATAGAAGAGGCTGTCGATAGCCAGTTCAGTGCTCTGCGAATAGCGCATGAAATGCTCCCAGAATTGTTCTCCAAACATATTATGGCGCGTTGAATCTATTTGTCAAGACAATATGGACACTTATTGTCTGAATTCAAAAACACTGTTTTCAAGCCCAAAAATGAGCTAAACTGTTTCTTCCAAAACTTTGGAGCGAGTGGGCAATGTTTCCCTTCTTCGGGATTTCTATTCTCAGCGTGCTCCAGCTTGTCTGCATCGTCCACGTCCTGATCCGCCGCAAGGACATCTGGTGGATTGCACTGCTCCTCTTCATGCCAGGGATCAGCGCGATTGTATACACGTGGACCGAAATTATCCCGTCGCTCCGCCACAGCAACTTAAGCCAAATTCAGTTGCCCATCTTTCAGAAGCTGAAGATCAAAGAGTACGAACACGCGCTGGAAGAATGCGATTCCGTGGACAACCGCGTGAACCTCGCGGAGATGTACGCCAAGTTCAACCGGCACGAAGAAGCGTTGACGCTGATCAAAGATTGCATGAGCGGCCCGTGCAAGGACAGCCCCGATTTGATTTTTACGTACGCCATCATTCAATTCGAAAACGGCAACGCCGCCGAAGCGCTCGCGCAACTCGACAAGCTCGACAAGTTGGACGCGAAGAACCGGCGCAAGGAGCGGCGCCTGTTGCGCGCGCGCGTGCTCGACAAGCTCGACAAATTCGACGAGGCCGAAACGAAATACAGCGAAGCGCTGAAAGGCTTCGACGGCGAGGAAGCGCGCTACCGCTACGCCGATTTTCTGATGCGGCGCGATCGCTATGCCGAAGCGCTGGCGCTGGCGCAGCAGGGCATCGCGTACTACAAAAAGTCAGAACGATTGTACAAGCGGATCGAGGCGTATTGGTATTCGGCGTTAAAGATGCTGGTGCGGGAGTGCAGGAAGAAGATAGCGGCTAAATAAGGGTTGAATAACCGCGTGTGCGGCATAGCATTTCCCCCATGACAACCGCAATCGCCGGCTGGAGAATCGATCGCATTCGCTGCCACTGGCGGCCCATCATTCTAATTGCAGCCGGCATCCTGCTGGCGTCTCTATTTTGGTTTGCAACCCGCTATCCGCAACTGTTTCACAAAGCCAAAGACCTTCAAGACGGCAAAGCGCTGGCGAGCATGGCGTACAGCAGCCAGCTTCTCACCGTCGCGGCGGACGCTCCCGCCTGGCTGCGCATTCTCGCGGCAGCCGTCAACTGGCTGGACAGCATGAAAATCGGCATGAGCTTCGGCGTGCTCTTCGGCGCGCTGCTGCACACGACCCTCAAATATTATCCGCTCAAAGTCGGCAAGAACCTGTATCTTAATTCGCTCAAAGGCGCGCTGGTCGGCGTGCCGATGGGCGTGTGCGCCAATTGCGCCGTCCCCACGGCCTGCGGCGTCACGCGCGGCAACGGCCGCGTCGAAGTCGCGCTGGGCTTTTTATTCAGTTCGCCCAATTTCAACCCCGTGGTTGTGATGATGACCTTCATGGCGCTGCCGTTATCGGTGAGCGTCACGAAGTACGCCGTGTTGCTGGCCGTAATTCTCGTCGGCGTGCCGTCGTTGATCCGCTGGTTGGAACGGAAAAAGCCGGTGCCGGTGCTGACGGCCAAAGACGAAGGCGAGTCCTGCGCCATCGACCTCCACGCGCGGCAAGATTGCCGCGAGCGTTTCGGCGCCGTTTTCGGCGAACTCGCGCGCCAGTTCGGCAAGCACATCTGGATGCTGCTCAAGCCCACGCTCACACTGATGCTCCTGGCGAGCGTCGCCGCCGCCGCGCTGTTGGTGCTGATCCCCTGGGATTCGCTGCTTTCGCAAGCAACGCCGCTGCGCATGGCGCTGGTCAGCATGATTTCAGTGTTCATGCCCGTGCCGATTGCGCTGGACGTGATGTTCGCCGCGAAACTGCAGCAGCAGGGCGTGCCCGCCGGCTACGTCGCGCTCTTCGCCATGACGCTGGGCACCTACAGCATTATTCCCAGCATTTATTTGTGGCGCGAAGTCTCGAAGCCGCTGGCGGCAACGCTGTTCGCGTTCTTCCTGATCCTGGGCTGGGTCTTGGGGATGCTGTTTTAAAAGTGAGACTTCTGTGTTTTGTGTTGCAGGCGACCCGCCTGCCGAAACAGGTCGGATAACGCAGTGGCTTCTATTTAAGCCCTATTGATTCCGCATCGACCCCTATCCTTGCAAAACTTTAAGTTTCAAATCGCCGCCCCCTCTGTAGAATCAAACACAAAGAGACAGGAGCCAGGAAATAAGAGACAGTAAC